>Ga0073928_10000949_pt1 | contig 59825 bp, 46 predicted proteins | sample PaiPotPPA55metaG_FD_76969 | JGI IMG/M metagenome (GOLD analysis project Ga0073928, IMG submission 76969) | Iron sulfur acid spring bacterial and archeal communities from Banff, Canada, to study Microbial Dark Matter (Phase II) - Paint Pots PPA... ... | reverse complement strand
TGGCTACGAGATCTACGATCTCAAAGGGAATAAGACAAGCGAGCACAAGGCCGCCAGCACAACATCATCTGCTGATCTCGTCGGCGCCGATTCCATGACCGATCTCCACTTCGCGAACTTCATCGCAGGGATCCGCAAAGGCGAAAAGCTCAACGCTCCGATCTCAGTGGGCAACGTCGCCGTTACGATGCTGCAGCTTTCCAACATCGCGTGGGAAGTCAACCGGGAGTTACATCTCGACACGAAAGACGGACGGATCCAGGGCGACGCGGAAGCGATGAAGATGTGGGGACGCGAGTACGAGAAGGGCTGGGCGCCGCATGTCTAAGATCCAGCAGCGCCCGTCCGGCGACGAAATGCAAGTGATAAATATTTTCTCGCGCCGCAATTTCGTTTGCTCCGGTGCACTGGTTGCCGCGGCGTTCGCTGCTTCGAAAGAAGTCTTCGCACTGTCCGCGGAACGCGCACCGGCTGACGAAGTCTCGGTCATTCGTCTGGGGCTGGCCAGCTACACGTTTCGTAATTTCAGCCGCGCCCAGATGATCGGCTTCCTGAAGCAGCTCAACGTGTTGGCGCTGAATGCGAAGGACGTCAAAGATCATCTCCCGATGGATCCCCAGGAGGAGGCGGCTGCGCTAGCCGACTATGCCGCGGCAGGCATCAAGTTTCACGCTGCCGGAACCATTTATTTCACGAAAGATGAAGATGCGGACGTCCGCGGCAAATTCGAATACTGCAAGCGCGCTGGGATTGGCGTGATTGTCGCCGGCGACCCCGCGCCGGAAACTCTGCCGCGTATCGAGAAGTTCGTAAAGGAATACGACATTCGTATCGCGATCCACAATCATGGGCCGGAAGATAAGTTGTGGCATTCGCCGCTGGATGTGTTGAAGGCGGTAAAGGGTTTGGATCCGCGCATCGGGTGCTGCATCGATGTCGGCCATACAGTTCGTGCCGGCACGGACGTGGTTCAGGCGATCCACGAGGTGGGCGCACGGCTGTTTAACGTACACATGAAAGACCTCACGAACTTCCAGAGCAAGGAGAGCCAGGTGCCGGTGGGAGAAGGCATCATGCCGGTGAAGAAAATTTTTGAAGCTCTTAGCGCGATAAGGTACAAGGGCTTCGTCGATCTTGAGTATGAGGTTCATCCCGACGATCCGATGCCCGGCGTTACCGAGAGCATTGCATATATGCGAGGCGTCCTCGCCGGCATGGGTTACGCAGGCCAAAAGTGAGTCAGTTGGTGGCCAACTCGGCTGGTGGAAAAACACAGATAAAGACAGCTCAGACGCTACTGGGCCATTTGGATAGTTCGAGGAAAACGCCCAAGGGAAAAACCAGGATTGCAAGAGCAGGACTTAAAAATTTGTTGGTGGGCCCGCCAGGATTTGAACCTGGGACCAACGGAAAATCATACATCATGTAAGTAGCTGATTCTTCTAGCTTCTTACTGCGTCATTTAGGCCGTTTTAGGGGGGTATTTTGGGGTTTTGTTCTCAACTTGTTCTCAGGCGTCTTTTTTCGCTTTCTCTACGCTTTTTATCATTCTGTTCTCAAGTTGGACGTCAGAGATTCTAGAGTCTTGAACCTGTTATTTTTTGTTAGTTTCTTGAGAACAAAACAAGTGAACCTGTTCGTATTTCCGCAAGGAGAGCTTGGGCTGTGTAGGCCACTTCGTTTGTATCCTTTCATTGATTCACGCGTCTAACTCACGTAGAGTCGAGGATGATGAGCAAGAGAGTATTTGTTGTTTTGGCCGTGGTCGCATTGTTGGGCCTGCAATTCGCGGACTGCATGTCCGCGATGACGCAAGACCAACAGAGCATGAAGTGCTGCGGTTCCATGCCCTGCGATCCGTCCAATCAGAGTCATGAGTGCTGCAAAGGAATGGTTTCTTCTCAGTCTCCCAGTGTGTTGCCCGTCGCTCACGTGACGCTCCATGCGCCGGTGATGGTTGCGACCGATATTCTTACCTCTCCGCAGACGATGACGTATCCCGAAGTATCTCGTTTTGATTTTGAGGCTCGGCCGCATTCGCCTCCCGAGTTGTACACGCTCTACGCTTCCCTCCTAATCTGATCCGCTGCTCAACGGTGCGCTAAAGCACCGGCCTGTCTCTTTTTGTGTCTCCACAATCCACTTAACCCGTCGACCTGCTTCGGTCGAGACCCTTTTGGGGGTGACTCGCCATCGGTCCGCGGCTTTGATCGACACACTTAGGAGAAAAAGATGTTTCCGATAGCGAGGAAGAATCTCGCTGCGCGTTTGTCATGCGCAGCTCTTAGTCGAAGTGTTTCTGTGATTTTGTTCGCCGTAGTTTTAGCCGCCCGTGCTTTTGCGCAGGAGTCTCCGACATCGCACACGGGGCCGGTCACTCCACTTTCCGAATTGCTCGCGGAAGCGGAGAAGAACAATCCGCAGATCGAGGCGGCGCGGCAAAGCTGGCAAGCGGCCAAGCAGGTTCCAACACAAGTCTCGACGCTGCCCGACCCGCAATTCAATTTGCAGCATGTCAGTGTCGGAAGTCCTCGCCCCTTTGCCGGCTACACCAACAGCGACTTTGCCTACCTTGGCCTCGGTGTTTCACAAGACATTCCGTACCCAGGCAAGTTGCGCTTGAAGGGTGAGATTGCGAAACGCGAAGCGGATGTTTCGCAGCAGCAAATCGAATCCGTGCAGCGCGCCGTCCTCGCTGAGCTCAAGGGCACCTATTTCCAGCTCGCGTATCTCTCTAGAACACTCACGCTCCTCGAAGAGGACGGCGAGTTGCTCAAGCAAGTGGAACAGGCCGCCGACGCCCGCTACCGCTCGGGGATGGGAACGCAGCAGGACGTTCTCCAGGCGCAACTGCAAAAAACCAAGTTGCTTCGCGAAATCGCCATGCATCATCTGCAGGTTAGCAAGCTCGAAGCCCAGCTCAAACAACTCCTCAACCGTTCGCAGGAATCGCCGGATATCGAGACGGCCGACCTCACGGAAACACCTCTCCTGCACACCTACTCCGATCTTCTGGCCGCAGCCCAACTACAGAATCCGGCAATCGCCAGCGCACAGAAGATGATCGAGAAGCAGTCGTTGCAAGTGGACCTCGCCCGCAAAGACTTCTATCCCGACTTCAACGTGCAATACGAGTGGCAGCGCACCGACCCTGCCCAATTCCGCGCCTATTACATGCTGAGCGTCGGCATCAAGGTCCCGATCTATCGCAGTCGCAAACAACGTCCCGAACTGGCCCAGGCCGAATCAGAGCAGCTTCGTGCGCGAAGTGAACTCCAGGCGCAATCACAGCAACTCGCCGGTGATTTGCGCTCGCAATACGTGATCGTGCAGCAGACCGCCGATCTGCTCAAGATTCACCGCGAAGGACTGTCTCCGCAGGCGCGTTCGGAATTTCAATCAGGTCTCGCGGCTTACCAATCGAACAAACAGGATTTTCAGGCGCTGCTAACAGCGTTTCTCGACGTCTTGCATCTGGACGAGGACTACTGGCAGAACCTCGCCGAATACGAGACTGCCATCGCGCGGCTCGAACAACTCACTGGACTTTCATTGCAGGAAGAAGGAGCGAAGAGATGAAAACGTATCGCATAGGGTTCTTGCTGGCACTCGTTGGAAACATCGTTCTTGCCGTCGTCCTCGTTGGGTTGTGGCTGCACTATCGCGCCGTAAAGCCGACGGCGGATATGGAAACCAAAAAGGGAAATTCCACCGCGAAGGATTCTATGGCCGATATGCCCAACTCCATGGCCACGCCCCCTGCATCGCCTGAAGCGCCTCTGGTTCCGGTGCAGATTTCTCCGCAACGGTTGCAGAGCATCGGGGTGAAAATTGGCAAGGTCGAACGGAAATTAGTCGCCGACGAGATTCGCACCACTGGCAGCGTCGCTGTGGATGAAAGGCGGCTGGCCTACGTCCAAGTGAGATTCTCCGGCTATATCGAGAAAGTGTTTGCCGATGCCACGTACCAATACGTGCGCAAAGGACAACCGCTATTCACCGTCTACAGCCCGGATCTAGTGGCCAGTGAACGGGAATATTTAGTGGCCAAGCAGAATCAACAGCAAGTGGCGCAGAGTACCGTGCAAGGCGTCGCCTTCAGCGCAGGATCGCTGCTCGACGCAACTGCGGGGCGTCTTGCGCAGTGGGGTGTTCCACAAAAAGAAATCGCCCGCCTCGAATCCACCGGCCAAGTGCAACAGGAACTGGAAGTCGATTCGCCGGTCTCCGGCTACATCACTGAACGCAATGCCCTGCCCAGCGTTGCCGTTCAACCGGAAATGCGCCTCTACACCATCGCCGACCTTTCCACCGTTTGGGTCCAGGCCCAGGTTTTCCAAAACGATCTCGAACGCATAAAGATCGGCGCTCCCGCGACGCTCACCGTGAATACCTATCCGGGCCGGACCTTCACTGGTCGCGTGGACTTTGTCTATCCGCAGGTAGATATGGATACGCGCACGGCGAAAGTACGCGTTGTCTTTTCGAATCCTGGGTTGCAACTCAAACCCGGCATGTTCGTCAACGTAAGTCTGAAAGTCCCGATGGGAAACCAGCTTGTTATCCCCGCGAGCGGCGTCCTGCAATCCGGCACTCGCGCGATTGCGTTTGTCGAGCGCAGCGACGGTTACATCGAGCCGCGCGAGGTGCAGTTGGGCTCCCGCGTGGGTGACGATCTTATCGTGCTCAAGGGGTTGAAAGCGGGGGAGCAAATTGTTACCTCCGCAAACTTCCTGATCGACTCCGAAAGCCAGCTTCAGGCTGCCCTCGGTTCATTCGTTCCGCCTCCGCCCGGCGCGAGCGCGGCTTCTACGACTAACGCTCCTCAAGGAAATGTCGAATTCAGTTCCGACCCGGCTACACCGAGGAAAGGAAGCAACGTATTCCGCGTAAAACTTACCGATGCGAGTGGAACGGCAATCGCCGGTGCGGAAGTCAGCGCGACATTTTTCATGCCTGCAATGCCCGCGATGGGGATGGCCTCGATGCGCGTGCCCGTCACGCTCAGCGACAAGGGCAACGGACTCTATGAAGGTTCCGGACTGCTTGATAGCGGCGGAACATGGCAAGTCACAATTCTCGCAAAAAAGAATGGCCAACCAATCGCTACAAAACAACTCAGCGTGAACGCCACGGGAGGTATGTAACGTGATCTCCCGATGGATTGATTGGTGCGCGCAAAATCGCTTTCTCGTTTTCATGGGAACAATTCTGCTGGTGCTCACGGGAATCTGGTCCCTGCGTCATATTCCGCTCGACGCGTTGCCCGACATTTCCGACGTGGAAGTAATTATCCACACGCCTTGGGCCGGTCAACCTCCCAGCCTTATCGAAGACCAGGTCACGTATCCCATTGTCACGACGCTTCTCGCCGCACCGCACGTAAAGGCCGTGCGCGCACAAACCATGTTTGGCGACTCCTATGTCTTTGTCGTATTTGAGGACGGAACCGATTTGTATTGGGCGCGTTCGCGCGTTCTCGAGTACATGCAACAGATCACCGGCCGTTTGCCTTCGGGCGTGCATCCCGTCATCGGGCCAGACGCGACGGGAGCAGGATGGGTCTATGAATATGCGCTCGTGGACCGCAGCCATCAACGTAGCTTGGCCGACTTGCGCAGCATTCAAGATTGGTATTTGCGCTATCAGCTCGCGACCGTTCCCGGAGTGGCCGAAGTCGCGACCATCGGCGGATTCGTCAAGCAGTACCAGGTCAACGTGGACCCTGACAAACTTCGCGCTTACGGCATTCCGCTCTCGACGGTCATTGAAAGAGTTCGAGCCAGTACGAACGAAGTGGGTGGACGCCTGCTGGAAATGGGCGGAGCGGAATACATGATTCGTGGCCTCGGCTATCTGCATTCGCTCAGCGACCTCGAAACCGTTCCCGTTGCAACCAAGAACGGCACGCCCGTTCTCGTCCGCGATTTGGGGACGGTTACGTTCGGTCCGGACATTCGGGAAGGTGTTGCCGAGTGGCAAGGGGAAGGCGAAACCGTTGGCGGGATTGTCGTGATGCGCGACGGGATGAACGCTCTCAGCGTCATCAATGGCGTCAAACAGAAGCTCCTCGAAATCAAACCCTCGTTGCCGCCGGGTGTGGAAGTGGTCGCGGGATACGACCGCTCCGGATTGATTCACGCCTCCATCGAAACGCTGCAACGCGACTTGCTCGAAGAGGCCGCCATCGTCAGCGTAGTCATCATCATCTTCTTATTCCACTTCCGCTCGGCGTTGATTCCGATTCTGACCCTGCCCATCGCTGTGCTCGCAGCCTTCATCCCGATGTACTACCTCCATGTCACTTCGAACATCATGTCGCTCGGCGGTCTGGCGCTGGCGATCGGCGTCCTCGTGGACGCCGCCATCGTCATGGTCGAAAACGGATACCGACAGCTTTCGGAACACCAAGCATCTCAGTCCGAGCCACTTCCAGAACCACAAAGACGGAAAATCCTGCTGGATGCAGCGAAACAAGTTGGTCCCGCTATTTTCTTCTCGCTGGTGATCATCGTGGTTTCTTTCCTGCCCGTCTTCTTACTCGAAGCGCAGGAAGGACGCATGTTTCGCCCGTTGGCGTGGACGAAGACACTGGCCGTGGGCTTCTCCTCCGTCTTGGCAATCACGCTTGTACCTGTACTGATGGTTCTATTCATCCGCGGAAGGCTGATACCTGAATCGCGGAATCCCATTTCAAGAATCACCCAAGCGATCTATCTGCCAATCCTGCGTCTGTGCTTACGGTTCCGCAAAACCACCTTGCTGCTCAATTTGGTCTTTCTGATCGTCACACTTCCGCTCGCGCTTCACATTGGCAGTCAATTCATGCCGCCGCTCTATGAAGGTTCGGCTCTCTACATGCCGACCGCGTTGCCTGGAATCTCCATCGGGCAGGCGTCGCAACTGCTCCAGGAACAGGATCGAATCATTCGCACGTTCCCGGAAGTCGAAACCGTCTTCGGTTCCATAGGACGATCCGACAGCGCGACCGATAACGCTCCACTCGATATGTATGACACAACGCTCATGCTCAAACCGCGCAGTCAATGGCGGCCGGGGATGACTTACGAAAAACTCATCCAGGAAATGGACGCGAAACTCCAGTTCCCTGGGTTGTCCAACACTTGGACCATGCCGGTCGAAAACCGGCTCGATATGGAACTAACGGGCATCAAGACGCCTCTCGGTTTGAAGATCCAGGGGCCGAATCTGGAAGGCATCCAGCAAGTTGGAGCGCAGGTACAACAAATCCTTTCAACAATTCCAGAGATGCGCTCGATCTTTGCGGAACGCGTTTCGCAAGGTTTCTATCTCAACATCGAGGTCAATCGTGCAGAAGCGGCTCGCTACGGTCTGACGATTGCCGATGTGCAGCAGGCGGTCACTTCGGGAATCGGTGGCGAAATGGTTGCAGAAAACGTCGAGGGCCGCGAGCGGTATCCGGTGAATGTCCGGTATGGCCGCGATTTCAGGGACAACGTCGAGGAATTGCGGCGCGTCCTGATTGGCACGCCCACGGGCGCGCAAATTCCAGTTTCCGATGTCGCGACAATTTCGTTCTCTCGGGGACCGTCAATGATTCGCGATGAGGACGGCGCGTTGACCGGATATGTGTACATCGATCTGAACACGAAAGACTACGGCGGCTTCGTCACGCATGCGAGCAACTTGCTTAAGCAAAAACTTAACTTGCCTCCCGGCTTCACTTACAAATGGTCGGGCGAATACGAGTTCGAATTGCGGGCCAAAGAGCGGTTGCAACTTATTCTTCCGATCGTATTTTTTGTGATCTTTATGTTGCTCTATGTGGTGTTTCATTCCGTCACCGAGGCGGCTGTCCTCATTTTCCCGACAATCTATGCGTTGACGGGCGGCCTAATTCTGCAGAAATTGCTCGGCTACAACTTCAGCGTCGCGGTGTGGGTCGGCTACATCGCGCTGTTCGGCATCGCCGTGGAAACCGGAGTCGTCATGGTTGTGTATCTCCACGAAGCCCTGGATCACCGACTCAAGTCCGGCGTTCCTGTGCGTCACGAAGATATCGAAGCAGCCGTGATCGAAGGGGCCGTCCATCGTCTAAGACCAAAGCTAATGACGGTTTGCGTTGTTCTCGCCAGCCTGATTCCGATTCTGTGGGAAACCGGTGTCGGAGCCGACGTGATGAAGCCTATTGCTGCTCCTCTCGTGGGCGGCATGATTACCTCAACGATTCACGTGCTGATTCTCGTGCCGGTGTTTTTCGCGCTAATGAAGGAGCGCGCTCTGCGTCGCGGAACGCTTCACTTGCAGGGCAACGATCCCGCGAAGGTTTGAGAACCCGGCAGCTCAATATTGGGGTTATCCGCCATGTCGAACTTGTAGTATCCATCTAATTTTCCGAAAAAGAACCCGTGTGGCGTGCCGTTTAACACGCCTCACGGGTTCGTGTTCCTAATCGTGGTTGCCATCGCGTCTGGGGAAGCAAACCGAGCCAGAGGCCAGGCACATACCCCGGGTGACGAACACCCCTATTGGTCGATCCGGCCGAGTCCGAATCTCTTCAAAAGCTGTTTCTTAACATTTTCGGGCAAATCGGGTTGCGGCTGCGTAGCTACGAGATCTGCAACTGACCTGTCGATCCTTTCATTTACAGGGGTTGCCAGAAAGGCGTGGATCTCGCCCTTATGCGGCCCGCTGAGCACCGTGGCCATACCCGCGATTTGTCCGCGCTCATTGATCTTGTCAGCCATTCTTGCGTAGAGGTTGGAACTCGCAGGAAACAGCGTGCTCAGGGCGGTCATCTTGCCGTCCTGATAGATGAAGCCCTGGACCCAGTTGAAGCCGGAGTCCAGCGTGCTTCCCACCACTTGGCCGCGGTTGTTGATCCCGGTGGCTATGGCGGCAAAATCTCCCGGCAGAGTGCCGAGGTTTGTGAGTGCGCCGTTCTCCCAAAGCGCGGCAAATATGGTGCCGGGACTATTAAGTATCCCAACGATTTGGCCCTGGTGATTAATACCCTGGGCGGTAGCGCCATATCCGAGGTCTTGAAGCTTAACGGCAGTGTCGTTTTCCCAAGATACGGCGTGAATCGCACCGGCGCAGTTTCCCGTGCCGCCTACGGCGTGGCCCTGATCGTTGATCGCGAATGCAATCCCGTCTAGATCGCCATCCACCGTCGGAAGAGCTCGGACTCTGCCCTTTTCCCATAATACCGGCAATATCGTCTGGAGAGGCTTGGATGGTGAGCATGTGGTGTCACTAACAGTCGTTTGCGCAGTGCCTACGATTTCCCCGCGGTTATTAATATCGCTGGCCGAGCCGTTATTTCCGCCCAGCGTCGGGAGAGCGCTTATGTGGCCGAATTGCCAAAGATACGGGCGACAGGTATGGTGCGTGCCGAAGCCGCAAATGTCTTCGCCGTCCGGGTCAAGAACCCCCGTTTCGGCCTCACCCACGGCTTGCGCGAAGTCGTTGATGCCGCCCCAGTTCATCCAACTGTTCGCTCCGCCAAGCGTGCCAAGGTCGATCTTGAATTCGCCGATGTTTATCACCGAGCGGCCGGGTAAGACTGTCGCGCCGGCATTAAGAGAGACCGGATCCATGGCACCCTCCTGGGACAACGTCCAGCCAAAACTATTGAGGTCCATGGCACAACTGAAATTGTTTTTGTCGTTTGCAACGCCCAAGTCGACAACTTTGTAGCTCGTCTGAGCGACCGCGTCACTGAAGCAACCCAGAACAAGTATCGCAACCCACGGCATCCAGAGATTCCGCGACCGTCTTAGCGTGTTCATGTGTCCTCTTTTCCTTCGATGAAAGTCGCCGTGCCGACATGACTGGCGATTTACGTCACGCGCCACTCGGCGCTCTAGCAGTTGAGACCAGACTTGGCCCACAACTCCACAATCCTGCTGAGTGACAACTGAGGAAGCAGGTGGTGTTCCACGGTCACGACGATTACGTGACACAACAGGCCCAATGGCCCGGAGTTCGAAGACGGGTGGCGGATTAACAATTTTCTGGGGCGAACTGCAAACGACGAGAGGGACTGTTTCTCCAACTTCTCATACAAAGTGGCGAGAGGTTACGCAATTCGAGAGCACCGAGCGGCCAGAGTCAGATAGATCATTTCGATTGACTTTTAAAATGGTTTAACATACATACTGGTTGGTATGTCGGTTGCTAACGAGAGGAAGCGAATGGTGCGCGATCCGGAGCGTACACGGGGACGATTGCTGCAGGCGGCCTTTCGAGAGATTCACAGATCAGGCTTTCAGAGTGCCAGCATCGATACAATTCTCGCCGCCACCAAAGTCACCAAGGGGGCGCTCTATTACCACTTCGAGAGCAAGGAAGCGTTAGGCTATGCGGTCGTCGAAGAAAAGATCGCAACACTTACGCGCGACAGATGGTTGATTCCTATGCGTCGCGACGGTGAGCCCGTCGACATTCTGATCGGCGTTGTCCGGGGGATACCAGATGGGCCTCAAGAGGTTCGCGCTGGTTGTCCGCTGCTCCTTCTGTCACAGGAGATGTCGCCGTTAGACGAGCAATTCCGGAAGTTACTGGCGAGAATATTCCTTGATTGGCAAGAGGGTATTGCAACGCTCTTGCGCAGGGGTAAGTCCCAAGGAACAGTTCGCCGCGACGTAAATCCAGCCGAGGCTGCCAGCTTTTTGATCGCTACGGTCGAAGGCTACGGGACGCTAGCAAAGAATGCTCAAGATCCGAAGGTGTGGAAAGCGGGAATCAGAAATATCGTGGTGTGGCTGAAGTCTCTACGGCCGCCCGACAACTACAATCGGCGGCTGACCGCCTCGCGGGCGCGCTAAGCGTTTGAAGCGGCATCATTGAGAGGAGGACGAACCATGACGAGGATCGCCACAATGCCGCGCAGGAATTTGCTCGCAGCCGGAGCCTGTGCGTTCGCCGGTGCGGTGGACCTCCCCGGACTAACAAAGGCCGGCGGGTTGGGAGGGCACGATTCAACGAACGACGAGGTCATCCTTAAGTGGTACGCGGCGTGGGAAAAGAAGGATTTGGGCACGTTCAATATGCTGCTCGCCGACAACTTCACCTTTTCGAGCGCAGCCGGCGACGACCACATAAGTAAAAGCACTTTCAAAACGCAATGCTGGGACACACAGGTTGATTTCATTAAACACTTTGACCTCGAGCGAATCACCTCTGGCGCGGAGGATGCCTTCGTGAAGTATCTCTGCCACACCAAGAGCGGTAAATCGTTCCGGAATGTGGAGTATCTCCGCATCAAGAACGGAAAGTTGGAATCTATTGAGTGTTATTTCGGCGCACAATCCAGCTTTCCGTCAGCAATAGGCACTGGGACGAAGTAAGCAGAGAGCAAGACTATGAGCCGGCTGATCCAGGCGCCACGAATCGCGTTTAAGGCAAAAGGTAGAATCCTATTTTTGGATTTAGCCGAGATCGTGGCGGTGCAAGCCGAGGGTAATTACGTTTCGTTGCGACACCAACCCAATCCCTATTTGCTGCACGAGTCCCTCTCGTCCATGGCGGAGAAACTCAAGCCATACGGTTTTATTCGCATCCACCGCTCGGTCGTCGTGAATATTTCGGCCGTGGAGGAGATCCAACCCTTGCCGACGGGAGAGTACAGGCTGCGTGTAAAAGGTGGGAAAGAATATTTGGTAACGCGCACATACAAAGACAACCTCAGAGATCTGGCTCAACTATGGGTGGGTTCAGAGCGACTTTGCAGCTAACAGCCAGGAGCGTAAGGGCGAGGCCTAGATTCAATACCAGTAGTTATCACGAGCGGCATTCATCGCAGGCTTTACCCTGCAATCCTTCGATTCCTTCTTTCGCGATGAGGGGAACCATGATGAGGGCCGCCACCGGGTCGGCCCACCATACACCGAACAGTGTGTTGAGCAGCAATCCGGCCAACAATATCGCGGACAAGTACGTGCAAAACTCTGTTTGTTTGGCATCCGCGTGCATGGCAGCACTGCCCAGTGCACGTCCCACTTTTCGCTTCGCTCGCGAGAGCAGCGGCATGACGATCAAGGAGACACACGCCAGAATAATTCCAGGAATGCTGTGTTCAGGAGCACGACGAGACCAGAGATCCAGCGCAGATTCATACGCGATGTAGGCCGCCAAACCAATAAAACAAATACCGACAATTTTGAGAGCTCGCTTCTCGTTAGGTACGCGGCCCGGTACATCCGTATCAACCGACATCCGCCACAGCAACACGACCCCTGACGTGACTTCGATGAAGCTGTCGATTCCAAATCCCACGAGCGAAATGCTGCCGGCTAGCGCACCTGCGACGACGGCCACCAGGCCTTCTAACGCATTCCACGCGATCGTGAAATATTCGAGCCTTCGCCCGTGACGCACGACGACCGCACGTTCCAAGATCGCTGTTTCAGCCATGCTCGAGTTTACAACGCGCCGAATCGGTGGACGAAACTGAACCTCTTTCACTAAATAGCGGTTCCGGGCACCATCCGTTTTGTTCCCAACTTGTTCTCAGGGTGAAGCTCGCGTTTTCTAACCCGTTGCAGGATAGCGGTTTGCAGACTTGGCACCGCCCAAATCTGGGACCAACGGAAAATCATACATCATGTAAGTAGCTGATTCTTCTAGCTTCTTACTGCGTCATTTAGGCTGTTTTAGGGGGGTATTTTGGGGTTTTGTTCTCAACTTGTTCTCAGGTTTGAACCTCTATTTTCCTGTTATTTTTTGAGAGCGAATCGAGAACAGAAGTTCTTCGACATAAGTCGCGTCCTGCAAAGCGGCTGTTTGTTAATTCACCCTCACCTGTTCGCACAGCAGGAATCCCAACAAACGCCGATATGCCTAAAGGAACTGCCAGCCAGCTCCAGGCTTTCTCTTTACGCTACACCCCTTAACGTTGACGATACGTGAGTGGCAGGGTTATGCTTCGGCCCAGCAAATCCTGCGTTTATGCCAAGACACAGTTGGCAAGCGAACTGCTACCTCCGATGCCGACCCTAACGTACCGTCGATGGATTGAACTTCGAGAAGCACTCTTAGATGCATATGATCGACAAGGTCTGAGCGAACTGTTGCTGTTCAAGTTTGATTTTCGGTTGGACAACAACTTTCCCAACGAAGGACTTGAAGCAACTGTTTTTAAGCTCGTCGATAAAGCCAACCGCGAACGCTGGCTTATCGACCTGGTTGCTGCCGCAGTTTCATCCAGACCAAAGAATGCTAGTCTCCAGAACTTGCTTCGAGATCTGAACTCAACGTCAGCTTCCGGTCCTTCTCAAGGGGACCCTCAACCGAACATTAACAAGTTAGCACTGCGATCCGATGTGTCTTTGGAATCTATGTTGTACCAACAACGGCTCAGAGAGTTAAGCCATAAATCGCTGGCCCGACACATGAGCCAAACCATTATCCGTGACGCTCAAGATCTGCTGCCATTTCATGAACTTTTCCGCCTTGTTGTCGACAGCGGGTCGGGGTTCAGCGCTTCGGCAAACATCATCTGGGACTTGGCTCAGTTCGTCTCGGAGAGTTATTCTTCATATCCCCTGCGCATTGACGGGCCCCCAGGAACAGGCAAAACAACGTTGCTGAATCTCTTGTACCTCACCCTGCAAGGACGGCGGGACGCAGGATCGTGCGAATTGATTCCGGTGCTACTGGATTGCAGGCGATATTCCGAAGCAGTCGATAACGCGCTGCCACAAGACATCGACCTGCTGAAGTCCGTGCTCCGAACTGCGCCGGGTAGCCAGATGGTCGTTCTGATCGACGGAGTTGACGAATATGTACCGACTACGGACAAAAGTGAGAGGTCCTTGTTTGAATTCCTATCTACGGAAGCCTCGACGCACAAGTTAGTGGGCGTCGGAATAAGATATGCGAAACACTACCCGGTAGCCAAAATTCCGGTGATCGAGTCCGGCGAAGAAGAAAGAAGGATCGTCCTGAATGGGGTTAGGGCGAATTCAGCCGAAGAAGACAAGTTTATCGAAGCTTTTTTTGCGCTTCCTCTTAACGGGTCTGATGCGACCTCTCAGCAACGAGTCAGACAAAAGCTCCCAGCCTTTCGACTTGAGCAACTCGATCTAATGACCGTCTCTTTGTTGGCAAACAAACTAAAGTTGCCGAAATATCGCTCCGTAAGCACTCTCACCGAATTCTATGACGTGTACTGCGTCGATTGGATGGCAAGCAGGCCGCAAGGAAAAGCTGACCCTAGTGAAGTCCGCCGCGCAGCTGAAATGGCATTTGACTATGGCGTGCGAGGAGTCAAACCTTCCGATGTTGACTTCGCCCATGATGCTCGCTGGAGACTCATACACAGTCACGAAACCATAAAGGACTATTTGATCGCGCATCATGTAACAAATTCTGTCAACAATCTCCACGTTGAGGCTGGGGATCTGCATGGCCTAGACTTTGTATATCCAAAGACAATAAGCCGGTTCTTTGCGGAAATGATGCGGTCCGGTGACTTCACACCTGCCCGCCTCTTGGATACAACTGAGGAGATTTTTCGTGCAATCTCAGAAAATCGATTCCCCGGAAGGTACACCAAGCTCCGCTCGGTACTCTGCTTCATGCTCGGTCGCCTCAAGGATGAACAGGTAATTCCTCTTACCCTCGACTTTTTGAAGGATTGGATTCCAAAAGTCGCTGCCGAGATTGACGAAACCCGAGGTTCTCCGCCGGTTGACAAGAAGCAGCGAGCTAACGCGCGCCGGCAGAATATGTTACTTCAGCGGACCATGTACGTTAGTCGCATCTATCTTAAGGAGGACTCGGCTTCGGACGAGTACATCGAGAAACTGCTAGACGACCACGCCTGGTGCAGTCTGAATCGCGGATTCCATCTAGAGTACTACGGAGACATACCTTATGAGCCTCGCGAATACATGCTGCATTACGACGACCTACAGCAATGGGCCTGTACCTATCATTATTTATACAACAAAGCACGCACGACGCTTGAGAAGAATTCTGGTTACGAAGATCTTGTCCTCTACACGTTGTTTTCTCTTGCGCAGCACCGACACGCACGGGCCTCTATCGAGGAGGATAAACGTCAAGCCTTATTAGCCCTTGGTACGCTGGCTTTGAAGCGGGCACGGGTCAATAGCGTCCGACTGCAGGCTTACTTGAAAATGATCTTACATAACCTCAATAGCCCCGCTTTTGCCCCGGCAAAGGCACTTGAGCAGATGTATCACCTCAAGTTTGAACCCCGCAACGGTTGGCGAAAACGAGGCTTAAAACACCCAGAATCTGTAGCGGACCACACCTACGGTGCTTGCCTCCTATGCATAACAATGCTTCCGGACGAGCCAAGGGAAGACTGGGAAGTCTACGATAAGCAAAAAGTACTTGCGTTGCTATTTGCGCACGATTTTATTGAAGCCTATACAGGAGACTTTTTGCCGGAACAAAAGAGTCTCAAAACTGAGCGCTTGGAAGAACGTGCGATCGACTATGTCGGAATGCTCGCAACCTACCCGGAGATCAATGGGACTTCAAAACTTGCCAGTCTCTGGCTCGAATTTCGAAACAATGCGAGCGAGGATGCAAAAGTCGCTCACGACATTGATAAGCTCGAGAATTTGGTGCAACTGTTCATGCTCCGCTCAGGAAAAGCTGCATCACCAATGTTCAGTCTCGACACATTGGACGCAATAGACATTCCCTCCCGACCCGGAGGTGCCGGAAGCGCGACATTCGCTGACTTTGAAGATTTCAGAAACGATCTCCTAAACAAAATCCGAACGGCCCCTGGACAGTATCTTCGTCAACTAATCATGAACGCTTTTGATTTGTCAGAATCCCAATAGCGCAACTCTAAGTGGTTAACCACAACTCTTTACAGCCTGCTCGCCCTTATTTGTCCAGATTCGCTTTTTGTTCGCCTTCATGGTATCCTGCCTTAGCAAAACGTGGTGAGGCTGATTGGACCGCTTGTGCGCCGAATTTGTACTTGTAATGGGTATGCTATGGCCACCACGCGTAGAACTCTTCCTTTTGGGAGGTGACAAACTCTTAGCACACAGAACCTATTTTAGACTATTAGTAGGTTATACACTTAACGGCCAATTCGCCGACGAAATGATAGTCTTGGTGTTATGGCCTCTGCCCTCCCAGTCCTGCACGGTCCCGAATTGTTTCTCGGATTCGCTTCAGCGGTTGGAACCGACCTTGAGCGAGTAATTGCGAAATTCGATGAAGTGCTTGAGCGGCTACGATATCGGACCTTCACAATCAGGCTTGCTAGTTTGATGAAAGAACTTCCTTTTCTCGCACCGGACCTCATCTCTGAACCGGTGGACAAATATATCGATTCACACATGACCCAAGGAAACGAACTCCGCAAGAAAACTGGTCGCAACGATGCGCTAACTATTCTCGCGATTGGCGAAATTCAAAAGATCCGCCAAGAATTTCATGCCGAACGAGGACAGGTCTTAGAACGCACCGCCTATATTTTGCGTTCGCTGAAACACCCAGATGAGGCTGAGACGCTTCGCAAAGTCTACGGCCGAGCGTTTTATCTTATTGCCGCTTATGCACCCCACGATCAACGCCGCGACTATCTTGCCCAGAGAATCGCTCGGTCCAGAAATGATACACAGATGAACAAGTATTATCCGGACGCCGAGCGCTTGATCTTGAGGGACCAGGAAGAACTCGGTTTGCCTCACGGGCAAAACCTTCGTGGCACGTATCATAGAGCAGACGTTTTTCTGGATACGACAAATGAGGAAATGCTTGCCAGGTCGGTTTCGCGTTTCGTCGAATTGATCTTCGGAAACACTCTACATACGCCTACCCGACGCGAGTACGGCATGTTTCACGCTAAGGCGGCGGCCTTGCGATCCGCCGAACTGGGCCGCCAAGTTGGGGCCTCAATTTCGCGAGACAACGGAGATATCTTGGCCGTGGGTACAAATGAGGTCCCACGTGCTGGAGGTGGATTATATTGGTGCGATGACAGGCCAGATATGCGCGAATTTGTTCTAGGTCGCGATTCGAATGATGAACACAAACGGAATTTGATAGCGGACACACTAGTGCGCCTGCAGCAGGCCGGCTGGTTAGTCCCTGAAAAAAACAAAGCGAAAGGCAGTGACCTTGTGAGGGACGCGACCAGTGGAGAGGCACCCGTGCTTTCAAAGCAGTCGCTCATAAGAAATGTAATAGAATACGGGCGCGCTGTTCATGCTGAAATGGCAGCTATCGTGGACGCGGCCCGCAGAGGTGTCAGTATCGCCGAGTGCAATATGTATGTTACGGCTTTCCCGTGCCATCTCTGTGCCCGCCATATCGTAGCGGCGGGTATCCACCGAGTCCTATATATTGAGCCCTATCCGAAGAGTCTAGCTGCGGATCTCTACCCCGACTCCATTAGAGTGGAAAGCGTTTCTGCCTGCGACGATCAAGTATCGTTCGAGCCCTTCGTAGGCATTGCCCCGCGGCAATACATGTACCTGTTTGAAGCGTCGACGCGCAAAGATCGCGATGGAAACGCAATTATTTTCGATGCTAATAAGGCTCAGATGAGATACCGTGCTTCCGAGCGAATATATTTGGAAGAGGAAGATTTGGCGCTGAGAAAGTTATCTAGCATTCTCAATCGTCAAGTTACACTTTTTGGAGGCGAACATGCGTGAACCTGGATGGATGCAGCAAGTCTTCGCAGCTGCAAACGAGCGAGTTGAACAATGGCCGGAGTGGAAAAAGCAGATCGAGTCTCGGGATTCAGAGTCCGAGATGGTCGCAGAAAACCACAAGGAACCGACCAAGATTTCGGCGAGAGAGAACGAACAGAGTTAACAGAAGTCGGCTCCGTAACGAGCAGCTGGCCCCGTCGCCTGTCACGCCGGGATGGAACGCCGTTTAGAATTGTCGCGGTTGGTTTCGTCGGATGTTTCGCCTAAGCCGTAGTGGGACTCGCGGAGTATCGCTCCACGTAGGACCTTGACACTTGCGCGCAGCGTAGCCCAAAATCCTCCGGCCGATGCTCCACGGACACGTTGACAAGTCGGAGGTAACTCCTAACTTCATACTCGTTGTTTCTGAATGAGCCACCTCTGAGCACACAGTACTCTGAGTGAATAAGGTCCGAAGCTTCCACGAACTCCCATACATTCCCTGCCATATCAGTACAACCGTAAACGCTATTGCCCCGTGGGAATTGCGCGACATCGCTCGTCCCCTTGATTCCGCTTTCAACGGAGTTGCAGTGATCTCGAAGGAATCCGTTTCCCCATGGGTAATGCAACCCTTGAGAAGATCGAGCGCTAATTTCCCACATATCCTCCGTGGGAAGGCACCACGACCATTCAGGGTCCGGATGTCTCCGATTTCGCCATCTTATATATGCACAAGCTTCAACATAGCTGATGCCAGCTACGGGATGATTCTTTTGCCGTGCCGGATACCGGGTATTAGATCGCCAGGTAGACGGTCCCCGAGTTTTTTTGTCTCGCGTGAGGAAGCCGATTCGCGAGACACCTTCCCACAATTCATCTTCCATATATCCACCGTCATCAACGAACTCGCCGTATTGATCATTCGTTATCGGATACATACCCATGCGAAAAAGAGCAGGGAGAACTAACTCATGTTGACCGCGCGTCAGGACAAATGGGCCGTGCCGCTCATTCGGATCATCACCATAAATAACAGGGCCATCCGCATGGACCTCCACAAGCCGATAGTCCGAGGCCTCTGATTCGCTGGCAGGCTCATCCTTCAACAGTCCAAGGAGCGTCTGCTTCAAATTCGCCCGCGATGGATCTGACTCGTGAATCGGAGTACCTCTCGGTGATAGAAGCGCCTCGTACAGTCTTGTTTTCAGTTGTTTGCTGGCACGGTTTAGAGCCATTCGTGCAACCAATAGCCCATGGTATTGTTCGAAGGGAGAGAGCGCATTTCCTATCACATCGATCGCGATATCAATTTGTTGAGGCATTGGTTTTTTTTCGATAATGCTAAGCGCCACTAAGCGCGTTCCGGGCCTCTGCTCCTCAAAAAGCTTTCGCACGTACGATGCTTCGACTGGAAGATCGATCGCGGTGGTCCCTATATCAGTTACCAGTGAATTCATCCGTCGCGTTCGCTCCGAACCCGCTTCTTGCGTTTCGCGGATCTTTTCGTACTGGTTAGCGTAATCGCGGAATACAGCATCAATCACGAGGCTTATCACAGGCCGCAGTGCCTCAACCTCCCAAAGTCGCCTTCGTTGATTCAACACGCTTAGCGCATCAGATGGTCTTCCGACTTGCATTTGCTGTGTCGCAACCCGGTTCGCGTACAGAATCCAGTCCTCATCCTCTGCCTCGTTCCACTGATCGGCCGGCAATTCCAAGTTTAACCGTGAGGCAACATAGACCTGACTACCCGAAGGCAACTCTCGAATGGATGAACCTAAATATGGCCTCAATCCCTCTTGCCATCTGGATGCCAACATCGGGCGATCGACTCCCGTCGCAAGTCTGTGGTAGATCTCCTCGGCGCGACGTCCCGGGTCATCATAATTACAATAAAACTCAACCGCGGTCTGATGGATGAGAGCTATCTTGCCCGATAACGCCTTGTCTTTTGGGGCTTTTTCGGACAGGTCATGGAGGAGAATCGATCTCATGTCTGGCCTGTGAACTAAGGCCGCCTCATCTCCGGTACTCGGCGTGAGGATCGTACTCAGTTGAGCACGCATAGTGCCAAGGAGCTCTCGCGCGTCGTCGAGAGATTCCACAGATACTCCGCACGCAGGCGCCAGGACTCGCTCAAGAATTTCAGGGGTGATAACTCGCAGAAGCAATCCCGGATAGGCTATCTTTTCCACTCTTTTGTCTCGAATGTGGCTGAGAATTCGCTTGTACAGAACAACTTCAATACTTTTCTCTCGAAACAGTGAAAGCCAACCCGTTCGCAGACCGTCGATACCCGCCTGATCGACACTCTCGAGCCGTGCGACATCAGCAGCAAGACGAAGAACTAACGGACTGCCACCGACCTGGTCATAGATCCTCTTCGCAACTTGAGAATCCTTCAAACCGAGGCCAGCCAAGAACGAAACCGCCGCCACTTCATCGAAATTGCCGATCTCGATTTTCCGAGTCTTGAAACGAGATGAAATGATGTCCGTGCGTCCACACAGGACTGTTCTCAGCCTAGGTACGAGTGATTGGAGATCATCGAGGAACTGTAATACCTCCTCCACGAAAGCGGCACTCCGGAATTGAACCTCTTCAAAGGTGTCAAGGACCAGGAGTAGCGGTTGATTATCTCTCCTGATGTCAGTCAGAAACCTCACGAAATCAGACATGTACTGGCGTCGATCGTTAATCCTGAGGGTATTCTTGACTTCCTGTAACGGCGGATTGCGTACACTCACGGAGTGTGAAGTATTAGCTTGAGCTCTGTTATCGTGTTGCTTCGCAATCTGAACATTCCATTGTTCGGCCAATTCCTTGTATCCATCGGTCGATTCAGGGTACTGAATTGCAAGCTGTCGCATGACTTCCATTAGGAGAGTAACTGGCTCTTCAGCCAAAAGCCCTGGTCGGTCGAAGTCCAAATATGCGAACGGAAATCGAGCATTCTTTTCGATCTCCGCGTGTTGCAGGATGAATTTGGCAATTAAGGTGGACTTCCCACATCCTCCCGGTCCATTGACGAACAACGGCGGCCGTTCCTGAATGCTGAAGATGTACTCAACCGTTCGGCCAATGGACTCGCTCAAATGCGCAGATTCAAAGACTCCAACGTAGTCAGCAAGCCGGGATAATTCCTCGGCACGGCCTGCAAAGTATGACCCGACTAGTTCCCGAAAAGGCTGCAGGAACTGCCAACGAGCGAGGCGATGCTTGACGGACGCCATGGAAGGCAGTACCTGGGTAAATTCGGGAATCCCATCCAGCCAGTCGGTGACTTCCAACAACGCTCGGGCACCATCAGGAAAATCATTTTCCGTAATTGATGCTGTGTGATTCAGTAAATAGCTTTCGAATACCGTCTGAGAAATACTTCGCGATCTTTTTGGATTTGAATCGAGTGCAGACTGGATACGGTTACCAGCAAGCAGCCTACGCAAAGCCACTTGTCTGACGGGTGTCTTTAAAGTCCAGGTTGCCGTCCCGCCTCCACCGTAGGCCACATCACAATCCGCCAGCAGTTCGGCCTTTGCGCTCGACAAAGGTTCCACCGGGCCACTTGCTCGCAAGTTTTCATAGTCAAATGACGCTAAAACCGCCGCAGCCTCGCGATACCGCCACAGATCTTCGGACCCAGGCATTGGGTCCCGAGTTGGGCGTTGCGTTAGTCGTTCGCGAAAGGAACGCTTCTGTTCCAATTGTTACCCTTCTCTAATCACTTCTACAGCATCAGTAACAGCCATATTCAACAACAGATGGTTCTCGGCCATGTCCGGATATTGCTGGGCATACTCAGCCAATTTTTCGTACACTCCGGTCATGTAGTCGGCCAGTTCTTGGTCTGCTGGCAGAGATCCATGTTTTTGCTGATGGACTTGTTGAAGAAAACTTTGGACCTCATCCCTTCCAATTGGAGCAATCCTTTCCGTGAACATGAATCCACTCACCGCTACGGGGAGCGGATAGTTGTAATCAATCACAATTAGCCTATAGTCTTGTGTACCCTGAACACGTTGTGCGATTTGCGCAATTAGATCCTGCACCTCTTCCGAGGGCATTTTTTGTCTGAAACCGTCAAGAACCATCCACCAAACTATTCTTCTCGGATCAGGCACCTCTGGAACTAACCAGCTTGAGAGATCCTGATTCCATCGGGATGCCTGCTGTTGCCCCCGCGTGGGCATTCCGGCAACGTCCAATCGCATTTTCTTCGCGATATCACCTGCGAGTTTGCCCGGATCATAACTGTCAGTATCAAGGTCAATATAAATCACTCCAGATGGCGGCTGATTGACAGATAGAAAGCTAATCATCTCTTTCGAATATGTTTTGCCTATCTTTCGACGCTCGCCCATAACCAGCAACATGTTCTTGTCATCGCCACTGCTCATTCGCTTAAGAAACTTGCGGAGGTCTGGTCGCCCGATGAACGACTTACCTCCAAACACCCGCAAAGCGTCACAGGGATGGGCCGAGGGTGGACTCTTGGCCGGATCCCAACCCGGATACCTCGCTAGAAATTGTGCGACTGATGCATTTCCTGGACGGTCCCGCACAACCTCAAACACCAATTGCGCGACCCAGGCCTGGCTGTTGGCGGCTCCGACAAGCTCTTCGAGCTGTCTCGGAAACGGCAGGTTCGCTGTTACGTGATCTGTGAATCTCCGGTTTAGCCGGAGGAGAAGGGAAATCACTTCATCTACGGTAAACGCACCATTTACGGCAGCGGCAAATTGAACGATTTCGGGTCCTGTCATTGCTCATTCTGGCCTAGGTCGACCAGACCTCGATCCTTCAAGAATTGCCTGATTGTATCGATTGGAACGCCCTCATTGAATTCGGGAACGTGGCCCGCCGCAAAATTAGGATCACCTGCGTGGTGCAACGCCACGAGATTCCAATTCTGGTCAAAACACGGAGAACCAGACGAGCCGCGTTCAGTATTCGTCGAATAGCGCACTCTCGTTCTGTTGGGATTTACGGATTGAATTCCATCCGTACAAAGAGCGAGTTTAATTGGATCTCCTTCTGGATGCTGAATGATAAACAACGGTGAGTGCTCCCGGAAATCAGTTACGATCCCGACATCGGGAAGCTTAATCCATCCTCGGCAATCCCCCTGCGCTTGCGGATTGTCTCCAATCACCAGATTCCCCTGCGGCTTCGACAGTCGGATAACAGCACAGTCCAGCTGACCCGCCACCGGTTCGATTCCGTTCGGATTGTTAGGACTTAGCGCCACCCTCCAATTCGGAGCCAGTGATACAGTCGACCCAGGATTAATTGCGCCGTTGGATAGAACTTTGTAGTCAAAACGGCAAAGGACATCAGTAGCCCTGGCCCGAGGTCCGCGGTAAGTGGCATCGTTGTCCTCTGTGGCAACGACGCATTGTATGACGTGCCAATTCGTCATTACCATGTCGGCCGCGATCAGAAACCCCGTCCCAAAAATCTTTCCACCGCCTTGGGCGGGAATCTCGATTCTACATACGCACACCTGGAGTTTGCCCGCAGCCTCCAACCACTTGCCCAAATCCAAATATGAGTTCGACTCTTGAATGAGTCGTTCGAGACTGACATCATCCGGTGCGACCGCAGCTTTCTTAACGCTAGCCAAACGAATCAAGGCAGCATTTCTGGGTCTTGCTTCAACGGCTTTAACGATCAACAAATCTTCTTGGTCACGACGTGAGTAGGCGTCAACGAGCGTCCCGATGGCTGCCTCCCACGGCTTATTAGCAGATACATATCTATCAATTCGGTCGTTTAACCGATACCGTAACAGGTCCGTAAGTTCTTGCTCGGAAAAGGCATTGAATAGGGCGTCTCGCCAATCAAGTTGTTCCGGTCCGGTAAGCATCTAAGTGTCCCTCTACTTTACTGATTGAGCGAAGCTATTAAAGTGTGAACTAACGCTTCGGCCGAACATCGCCTTTCACTTCCGGCGGATGGGGTATCGGCGAAAGACCTACTCCGGCCGCCTCGCCCGTCCCTGATTCAGATTTTTTTCCATCCTTTTGGTCTTCCTCAACCACACTCAGCCCTTTTTGCCTTATTTCGCGCTCACTTCTCCGACCAAACTTCCCCTTCAAGGTCTCCACAGCTATTCCCCCCGACGTGATCGCCCCGTCATTCTTCAACAGAGCCCAGCGGGCTATTGCTCCACCAGCAAAACTGAGTCCATCGCCCCAAAACAGTGTCCTGAAGAGGTTGCGAGTTACGCGATAATAGCCTCCGCTTGAAACCACAGTCGCATGAAGATAAATGGGCTTCCGAAATTGCAGGGCTTCCGCACGGAGAAGCCGCGCGAGCGCTAGCAAGCCGCTTGTCGGTTCTATCTGGTTCAATTGATTCTCGAAATCCGATAACCGCTGATCCAAACGGCCCAGCGGATCCGAGACAGGAGCAAGATCGCGCCGCATGTTCGACACCTCGACGGACAAACGATCAACCGTGCTCTGCACTTTATTCTTGGCAGCCTCGTCAAGTTCACCCTCAAGGCGAACCAACTGACTTATCAGCGGACCAACACAGGCCCATGCGGTGGCTTTGGCCCGTTGAACTTGATTTATTCGGATCTGCAGCAAACTTTTCTCATTATCAAGAGCAGCCAACACCACCAGGTCCGGCACGTAGACGTCTGTTGCTCCTACGATTTTTACTTCGGCAGCCAGGGCAATTTCGAAGGCCAGCGCGTCCACGAGGGTCTTTTCACCGTGATAGTCCACATCTTGCCTAAACAGACTTACGAGTCCAAGTGCCGCGCCAACAGCAGCTGTGGCAGGCGAAATCACAGACGCGACCGTTCCAGCGACAACGCCAAGCGGTTTGCTCATAAAGCTCTCGAGAGCCTCTTCCTGCGGAGCCTTCTGCCCGAGCAATGACTGAGCTTGGGCGCCGATACTTTCATAATCGCGCCGTAGGCTATCGAGTAACACGTACGTTGCTTGAAGGTTCGCAAAGTCTGCCAGTAGACGCGTCCCCGCGATTACTACTGTCTTTGATTTGACGTCGTTGTTAATTTCTCTCGCAATTCTTTCGGCAATTCGAGCAGCACTCTCATAACTCAGCCGCTCAGGATCGAAGAACATCTTGTCATCGATGGTCGTTTTGCCTTGCAGTGGAGTCACTGAAGTCGAAGACGTGTCTGGCATTGTCGAATAACTCCTTACTATTCCGGCGCTACCGCACAAGGCAAGCCGTATTTTTTTTGAATGGTACAAATATCGTCCCGCAGCTTTAGCAACTGATCCTCCTTCGTGAGGGTGGTCAGCTCGTCGGCATTCTTTTTCGCAGTGTTACGAGCGTCAACAAGGGTCCCTCCGACGCTGCTCAAGGCGTCAACGGTCGCGGTATCCAACGCCCCCATTGTTCCCAGTTTAAAGGTCTTCAAACCGCCGGTAGCTTCGATGAAACCTAGGTCGTAGGAGAGCATCTTGCTGTGTCTGTTTGCCGGGAGCGAAATCACCGTCCCAAGTTGGGCGACCGAGAACACACCTGCGCCATATGTCTTCTTGTTATCTCCAAAAACTGCCCGGACTTGAGCAGGTATCCGGTAGCGAAAACTGCGGTCGCCACCTGTTACGTCTACGAGTTTCGTGAATAGCTGGCGGTCTCTAGCAGGATAGTAGCCAAGACTCAAAGTCACGAGTCCAGCGGCATCGCAATCTGCTGGGGCCAAAAGGAATTCCGGTGGAATGGGTTTGGTCTCTGGAGGCGCTTCCGAAGAGCCTAGGCAAATCCCCTTCGCGGCATCGATCTTCAATACGACGATAGGTGTCCCGGCGTTTAAACTGCGAACATCTAATGCTCCGTCCCAAGTCGTCGTTTTCTTATTCCCTAAGTACAAGACCGTAAGCTGATTATTGATTTCCGTCTCAATTTTCGTCAGAAGACCCGTCGGATCAAGAGTGACACTGCTCCCACTAAGCACTTTGCTTCTTGCATTCACCAGTGGAACTACTTGGTTGACATAGTCCTTCGTAGCATTCGTTAAAAGGCTTTTGTCTTGCGGGAGAGCATCTCTATCTGCCTTTTTTATTTCACAGTAATTCCCGATGAGTTGAACGGTGGCGGCGGCCCCGGATTGCGCCAATATCGGGATTGCGAACTTGTCTGTCTCACTGGCCTCCGGTTGACAAGGGGGTTGCGGCACTCCCTTATCGTCAACACCACCGGCACCGAGTGCCGCTTTTGTACCAATACCCGCTAAAAGTTTTAAGCCCGACATGACTACGTCGCCAGTTCGGTTCGTGACAGAGGAGGACGCGGCTGAAGCCAAACCAGCTTCGTTCCAGGTCATTGATATGGATTGATCGATTGCCCCCTTTCCAGCGAACTTAACCAAAAATACATTTTCAGGGTCCGGTTCACCGTATGTCGAAAATGTTGTGCCTTGTTGGATGGAGAATGCACTTTTGTGTTCGGCCGCACAGGTCTGCTCTTTGCAGACAGGTTTACCATCCGGCGCAAATATGGCCGCATACACGGAATAGCGCGCTGACTTATATTCTGATTTGTCCACCTTCATTTGCACGCGCACCACGGTATTGGGCAAGGCGTAGATAACGCCTTCGGCGCTAGCAGGAGCGTTTGTAGGAACCTTTACGACGATAACTTTTGCACAACCGTCGAGAGTCAAAATCGCGGCAACAATCATCAATAGGTGTGGAAATCGCATGATTTGTTCCCTTCTAGGTAATAAGACTGTACGCGTCCTGAATCACTGAACTGTCCACTACTCTGTATCCCATCCACCAGAGCCCGTTTTCAAAGATCCCGTTACCGCGACTGTCCTGGATATGGAAGCATGTTCGACTGTCGTCGTAACCCACCGCGAGCACGCAATGTCCCGCCAAGGAACGAGGTGGGTTATCAGGATCAAGCCATTCAAACCGAGAATTCAGAAACGATCCTGGATACCCCATGGGTAGTTGAATCCCGATAACGACCGGATGGTCCTTAGATAATTCTTCGCGGATGGCAGCCACCCTCGAAAGACCGGTCAACTGCATGTAACGAGGACTAAGACCACTGCGCCCTAGAGCCCGAGTCAGAGCATCAGCATAGGCTTCTACAGATGGTCTAGTGGCTGCTCCTGTAGGAGTAAAGGGAGCTGAATGAAGTTCCTTTCGTGAGATCCCATCGTTGGTCAGTGTGTCGAGGCCATCATCAAGATAGAGGAATCCGTCAGCGTCTGCTCCGCCATGGTCATAACGAGTCACGTAGTAATGAAAAAGCGGGGACACGGGCGGTACGGCAGCGTCCATTGCTTCCATTGCCGAACCAAGTGCACAGGATACACAACAAGGCAAACCTCGTTGATCGACAACCAATCGGGGTCTTACGCGGAGTTCATGCGTGCCAACCGTCGCATCGATGGCGGCCAATCGGACCATCGGTGCGACCACCGAAACAGACGGGGTGATCGCCGGAAGAGCGTATCCTTGGTTGGCGGGTTCATTAACCATGTTCGCCAGCTTTCGCTTTGGTCAATCTGACAAACCCACTACATACGAGGATCTGGCTTCGCATCCCTAAACGGACAAGAGAGCTCGATCAAACCGCATGCGGTTGGCAGCACGAATACCGTCGCTCGCCACAAAAAGGCTGAGAAGCTCCTCTGATATCGAGGTACTCTACAGATGAATTAATATTTGCGCAACTACGAGAAGTATATTAAACCAAACCGGCGTGGGAGTGACCGGGCTCTGAAGATTCTCAGCAAAACTAAATATGACGAAGGTGAACTCTGACGCCCGCGAATTGAGACGAACACGTCAAGTGACGCAACCAGCGCAATGCATGTCAACCGCCGCGGCCTTCGAAAGGCCCGCATAACGACTGCGGCCGCCCCTCTTCATCCATTCGGGAAGTAGCGTTAATTGGCATCCCGGACAATTGGGGTTAAGTCCGAGCGTCTGTGCGATAACGGCTGGCAAACCCTTCCGAAAATCCGCACAGATCGCATTTGGAAGAGTTCCTGCCTCTGCAAATTGCAATTTCGCAAGCTCACTGACAATCAATGCGGCAGACACCGTCGACAAGAACGGCAGTGCGGCCCGCATGGGCGCGTGGTCCTGAACTGCTGGCAATTCGCCTTCAGCGCACGGCCCTCGAAACTCCGTCGAAGGTCGTGGAAGTCGGCATGCCGTGCAGTCCTCTATTCGGGGAAGGTGCCGTCCGGCGGCGACTCCCCAACCACTCGTTGTTGTCCCATGAAGAACAACCGGCGGAAGCTGAAATGGTACCTCGGCCCAGGCGCCCCGCTCGTTTGTCAGGCTAATCCACACATCAAATCGCTCTTCGCCCAATGTCCTGCAATGCTGATGCCATGGTCCATTCACGACACGCGCCTCGCAGCCGAGTCGCGCAAGAAACCTTCGCCCGACTTCCGTCTTCTCGAATGCGCGTAGAGCGTCCTCAGCTGAAAATAGTGGTGACCGATTGAGATTGGACGCCTCAATACGATCCATGTCGAGGAGAGTTATCTCTCCGTAGATTGACGTCATGCCCAAAATGTAGAGAACGGCTGAGCCAACAGCGCCTACACCCGCAATCAGGATCTTTCCAACATCGAAACAATCTGGAAGCGACGGGCCTGAACGCACACCTCTCTTCGCTCCAAAGACATGGTCCCACGTGCACCAATCTATGTTGCCAAACCAATCGCTTCTATCATGACCGATAGCCCTTTTAAACACATCGGCCGCACCAATTGCAGCCGCGAGAGCGGCGGCGCCTACAGTCGCATTCCGTATGAGTCGGCAATCGCCACTTGGCTCTCGCCGCCCCAAAACCGTCCACTCGGTCGCGTCAATTGCGTAGTCGTCTTTTGTATGTGGATGCGCACTGGTATTGTAAATGCCCACCCAAAGTCGGATAGAGCAAAGGTCCGAATCCACTCCAACGCCTACGGTGAAGTTTCCAAACGGGTCAGCCTCGCGCATTTCTCTTGCGATTCGTTCGCTGAGAGTCTGTTCACCAAAAACTTGCAACTGCGGCGCCAGGCATACATTCGGGACGAAGACTCGAATATTTCGCGCCCAGCGTGCCGTGAGGTTCGCAACCAGAATTGCCATGCGCTGGATCGTGACATCACCAGCGCACTCCGGCTCGACGTGTATCTCAATCGGTGCGCAGGCATACCTGTGGAGTTGCTGGACTTCCAGCTCCGTGCGGTGATCACGCTCCGCATAAAAAGCAGCCGCCGTCGGCCATCGATCGTGAAACAGTCTCCCCATAGCATCCATGCACTTCTCCTTTGGCTGTAGTCCGCCGGAAGTCCACGATTTCGGGAAGTATTCGAATGTGATCCTCCACATTTCGAATCAGACGGAACCTACCTCCCAAATGGCGATGAATCCCACATTCTTCCAATCGAAACCCATACCTTCCAAACCACGGCACCACCACAGAGATGCAGCCGGGAAAACAAGCGAATGTCTCCGCATCGTCCACTGCCGAGTGGGAAACGTAACGACCGGGATGCGAATGGGCTTGACCCAACAATAAAAGAGGTGTGCCTGTTATCACCCCGGTCGCTTCTGCATTCGCTTCCACTGATGTTCGAACACAGCCATCCTCCGTATTTGCATCAGGGACTACGAGCGTGGTCACCACAGCCCGGTCTCCAGCCTCGATTCCAAACCAGTAAACAACTCCTTCGGATGGCCGCTGAACGGCAAACGAGTCAAGGAGCTTGGCCGTGTTCTCCGCCAATCCTTGCGTCATAAACACAATCGGTAGGCATTCGCTCTTCATAGCATCCTTCCGGAACCATGCCGTATCTTTGAATGGAGATCGCTCACCATTAAAACTAAGCTGTCCACTCCAATGGCGTTGCCGCTCGGCAACCGCCAGTCCAACAGTCTCCAATCCCCGTGCGGGCCACCTCGTTCCGAATAAGCCTTTCGGTTGTAACGCATGCAAACGCACGGAGTCGTATGAAAACCCTGCGGATACAAGTTCCGAGCCCCTCGCTCCGTTCGATCCTTATTAACGAACTCAATGGTCGGAGGGTACAGGGGGTAATCGCTGCACTCGAATTCAGCGTAGAACAGTTCCCCATTGCAATCTTCAAATTGAACGACGAATAGGAGATTTTCCTGGCACAAGATGCCGCAATCCATCGGAAGAGCGGAGGCCGACGCATAGGCAGCGACGGCCCCCAACTCGGTTTTAAGTACCGCGAGCGACACCTCGGGCGCTACGCTCACGCGTTTCCGCCCTGGACTGACAGAACAAGAAGGGCGCCATCGCAGATTTCATAACTGACGAGCGTCCGATGTGGATCGAGAATCTCCCGCCCACGCAGCAGAGTGTACTTGCTGTCGTTCTCGACAAACCCAAACACGCTGCGGGCATCGGCAATGACCTGCTCGATTTTGGCGGACGGCCGATAGCGTGGCCTCTTCGTCGCGTCTTTCGGCTCCTCATCCGACCATAGTCCCCGGGGCGTCAGTACCTTGATTCGGATCAAACGGTGATCGTCCTGAAGCTGCATCGTTTCGTGCTGCAGGTTTCCAGCCTGTTGCGTCATTGATTCCTCCGGGCTCAGCACCCATTCGAACCGATCGGATGCGAACCTCTAGAGGGAAGAACGGACAAAACCTAAAAAGTGTGCGAGGGGAAAACCGCTGGATGAAAAGAATCCGTTGCCAGAAAGATCAATTCCTGGCCGAAACCGAGGGCGCTGAGCCTAGTCCAGTTTGGGCGCCGCGCCAATCCAGGCGGGACAAATCGTCCGACACGCGCACCGATCGCATACCCAATCTTGAACGGTTGCTCTAAACTTGCCGGAGGAGATCAGCCGGGCCGTTTCATGGGTCTCTTCTGCCTGACGCGAAATGGCGGCCTGAGCTGTTCTTTCGTGCCAGTGAAACGAACACAGCTTGCCCTCCTCGCCAAAGAAAACCAAGGGCTCGACGCTGCCATACCGGTCGTGGATTAACACGAATGGCAATCGCTCGTAATCCGCAAGATCAGACCAATTCACAACGTTCGTTTTTTCATTGACGCCACTAACTTGAAGAACAACGGCAATTCGCTCTCCGTCTGTATCTTGGAAGTGAGCGATCAGCGGCAGCTTCACAGTCCTTGATACCCCATTGCCATCCAACACTTGGATGGGCTTTTCTTCCAACTTCGCACCAAGTGCTCTTGGTGGCGAGAAAGCATTTGCGAAGGATCGCGCCCAACGAAGCAGGCGAGGTCGATAAATTCGAATGTGCTGGTGATCCTTGTGCCGGTCCGCAGGCCATTCCGATTCGGCGACAGCTACTGCATCTCCTTCCGAAACCTGCTGTCGCGTTGTAATCGCGCGGGCGACAATTTGAGTGAGCGTCCGTCGAACGACGGAAATAAATTCGGGATATAAGGACCGCTCTCTTCCTCGAAATCGAGCACCGAGTTGTTCCTCGAGGTAGATCCTCAGCTTGCATGACTTTTTTCCCAATGAATAGGGCGAAAATTCCGGAAGCGAATCCCCACCCCAGATTCGGGTCAACTCCATCTCCTCCTGTAAGGGAGCTTCCGATGTCCAAGTCACAATGGGAACCAATCTTGATAGTTCTAACTTAGAAAGAAGCGGCGGCACCTTACGCGCGCGGCTTCTGGGACTTCCACTCGCCGATGATGCGAAAGAGATGACGGCACCTCGTTCCGCCCGCGACAGGCCAACGAACAGAAGTGATTCGGCCTGCAAGAGATCCTCATTGGCGTCAGGACGAAGGCTCGGAGGCAAGCAAGGGTCGGTAGGTCGGATGTCTGCCAAAGATTGCCCGACGACAGCAACATTCGGGAACTCCAGCCCTTTCGATGCATGGCAGGTCATCACACGTACGGCTCCCGGTTGCTTTCGCGGTGGAACCAAGCCCGGAGCGGATTCAGTAACCAGGTCACGCATCTTTTCCGACAAGCCGAGTCTCGACCATAACGGCTGAACGTGCGGATGCGTGTATCGATAACTTGCCGTGAGACTGAGCGCAGACAGAACCTCTTCCAGGCGAACTGCGGACTCCGCACTTTCCGAATGTCCGATTAGATCTCGCAGGTACGGAGATAGAAAAAAAAGAAAATCACACAACACTGTCCACCCGTCCCCTGAGTAGACATGTTCCCTGAGCCCACGAAAAATTCGCCACAACTGGTCCGCCAGGTCCTGAATCTCGGGCGGCCCGGACCAAGTCGGAATCGCATCGACCGCCTTCTGATCAATGGCCAGTATTTGCTTGATGGCTTCATTCAGCGTCTGCGGGGAAACACTCTTTCCAAACAGTCCGTATGCCACACGTGCGAGAGCGGGCTGATGATCGACAGCCGTCAACACGCCGGCCAGATCTCCTCCTGCACCTTCTGCTGTCAACAACCCACTTGTCACAGCGCGAATTCCTTTTTTCTTAAGCTCGATGGCCAGGTTTCGCACATCGAGGTTTCTCCGCGCCAAGACGGCAACTTCTTCGGCTGGAACTCCGTCCTCCAGCCATTGCTCAATCACCCGGACAACGCCTTCCCGTTCCGCGTGGTCGCTGTTTGCCTTTGCCAAAACGACAGGCTGCTTTCCCCGGCTTGTGATTCCTCTGCCCGGCTTCCAGCGCGCGCCATTCGTCGGATAACGTTCGTCGTCAAGATCCGCCGCCAGCCGATTTAAGATTTCTATAACTTGAGGAGAGGAGCGATAGTTTTCTGTCAGTTGAAATCTTTGGGCGTTCGGGAAATCACTCTGAAAGTCGTACACGTTTTCGGGCGCTGCGCCGCGAAACCTGTAGATCGCTTGCCGTGCATCGCCCACCACCCAAGGCGGATTGTCTTCTCCACAAATCTCCCGTAGGAGTATCGCGGTAGCTCGGGAAACATCCTGGTATTCATCGACTAGCACCCAAGAAAAGTCAGATCGAACTTGTTCCCGTAATTCTGGGTTGCTTTGTAACAGCTCAATCGGCAATCGGATAAGATCCGCAAAATCCACTTTTTGCCGCTTGGCTTTTTCTTCTTCATACCGCTCAAAAATTCTCAAGATGGCTTGTGAGCGCCGACGGGGCTCTCGCTCATCAGGAAGCGGCGCCCACTGGTCTATGGCCGCCTTCAATTGCGCTGGCCCTGTCAACCGGTCTTTCAAGTAGCCCAGCGTACGGGACACACTGGCGGCAGTTTCGTCAATATTCTTGATATTCAGTACAGCTTCGCAATCCACGGTCCCCAGAATCTCGCTGACTAATTCCTCTTGGCAAATCTCATCAAGAAGCGAGTAGTCAACGTCCAGTCCGACAAAATGGCCCAAGGCGTCGAGCGTGATCATTCCGAATCCATGGAAGGTCGAAATCAGCATCCGCGATGCGATCTCTTCGCCAAGCAATCGACTGATTCTCTGCTGCAACTCTCCCGCAGCCTCATTGCTGAATGTAAGGACAAGAATGTTTTCGGGAGCGATCTGTTTTTCATTTATCAGATAGCCGACACGTCTCACGAGAGTTTTCGTCTTGCCGGTCCCGGGTCCAGCGTCCAGGAGCAGGGGCACTCCACACGTGATAGCGGCTACTTCCTGCTCTCCGTTGCACTCGAGCTCTGACCCATTCTGTTCGACAACACACTCTCCCGCGACAAATTCGAAGAGGCCTTCAGCCAGCTGCAATCGTACTAGCGAGGGAGTAGCGTGGAATTCCGCTCCCAGCGAGGCCACCGTAATGCCCGTGTCATCTTGCCAGCGCCGGAAGCACTCCCGCGCTGCACAAATGAACTCTGACGCAAACGCACTGGCTTCCGACTCGTATTGGGACCGGGGACTATACCTGGAAAGTGCGGCTGCACCATTGTTCAGAAACGCCGAGCCGCGGATCAAATCGCTCGACCCGCCCACAAAATGGTCGTGGTGCAAGAGCAGATGACCGAACTCGTGAGCTAGAACTTCCAATAGTTCTTTCGGATCTTGATCCAAGCGGCTGTCGTAGTACAAACAGCCTTCAGCCGGGACCAGTTCTCCTCGACTGCCGCGAAGGAATTTTTCACCGTTTACGGGAATCACTTCTAGGTGGTGTGTCTGCTCCAGCATTTCCCTGAGCCGCGAAAGCAAATCGGATGGCTTTCCGCCAAGGGCTTCTCGTGCCTCCCGGGCTACCGCCCGCGCGAATGCGAGTCGGGACCTCATCGATCCGAGTTCACATATCCCAGCCAGAATTGCTTTTGGTCATTCGTCAAAGCAGCACGCTCGAGGAGGTCGGCAAATGTCTTCGGGGCATCTTCGAATGGCCTCTGTCGGGATGCCGCGCGCAGTAATCTTGGATCTTGTGCGAGACAGGAATAGGAGTCCTCCGCAGGGACGCCCCATTCTTTTTCGACTTCCTCTACGATTCGTCGCTTTACCCCAATAGGAACAACATTCGGATGTCTGCCTACCAGCACCAAATATTGCAAAGTCACATTCGCAAGCCTTTGTACAACGCACTGCAAGTTGTGATTGGTGCGAGCGCGGAGAAATGCTACCCAGGTTTTTCCATGTACCTCCGCTCCGTGAGCCGAGGCCTTTTCGCGACCAACCTCAAAAGGGCTCCCTTCCGTACGGGGTTCTGTGGCGCGTGTTATCTTCGTTGTCAAACCATTCGAACGCGCCGCCGATTGGGCAGATTTCGCGACCTCAAGACCCGTGGAGGTAAGCCATTCGAAAGTTTGTCTCTCTGCTTCATGGATTTCGGCACTTGCGACGCTCGGCTCAAGCAGCAGATCCGCAAAGAATTCCTGCAGTTCGTCACAAAACTCGGGGTGCTTCTCGCACAATTCTTCCACAACCATGCGATCGTGTTTGTCGATCCACGCGCGTTCAATCACCGCGCAGAGTTCCAGCAGTTTGTCTGAGTCCATTTCCTTGCTCATTTCTTCCTCCCGCTATCACGCCTCAGGGGCGGGGCCGCCTTTTCTACTAGGGCTTCCAATTTCAGCTGCCAGATCTCCTCCAACTGAAAATGGGGTTCGTTCAAGAGAGCGGCGGCGAGTTGCGCATCAGCGTAACGCAACGCACGACCGATTTGATCTCGGCTTTTCTTCGGAAAGCGCGCCTTGAGCGAAGAGTTCGAATCGCCCGACTGCTTTGGCCACTTGTCCGCTGACCATGCAGCCTCAGCCAGTTCACGAATGAACGAATCCCGAATTCCGGAAAGCACTCGCTTCCGGACGTATTCAATTCTTTCCACCTGATCTGGCGGAACAAACCCTCGTTTGTCCGCTCCGTGTGAAAAACAGGGAAACTTTCCGTCTTCATCAACAGAATTCTCGTCGAGCTCATTTTCAAGAGTCTTCCGCTCCCCACGTCGTCCATTTCTTTCCCGCCATGCGTCCTTCGCCCTCGCGATGCAGAAGGCGTGCCAACTCTGTTCCGCGTACCTCCCGTGATCCGTTGGGAGCAACCGTAAAATCCGCGTGAGGGTGTTCTGCAGGTAGTCCTTATAGTCTTCCGGGTTGCGCTTACCAGCGAACCTTCTGGCCCTCGAAATCAGCGGCCGAAGGTATTCCGATTGCCCATTTGTGTTCACATTCAAGAGCCGCTTCAGTGTTATCTGGCTTGCTTCGCAGTCGGCCGGAAGTTGACGGTACGCTCTGGCCAGAACTTCTGGCGGCAGTTCCTCGCTTTGCGCCGTCTTTACCCGCTCAATGAATTCGGGCGATCCCAGTGGCGGTAGCGTCGCGAACGCCGATTGGATTCGGTCCCGAGAAACTAGTTCCTTTGAATGCCCTGGTGCGGGGGATTTCTCCATGAATCATCCTTCGGTACTCGTCCTCTAAGAAAACGGCCAAACCGCGAAAAGTGTGCGCTAGTATTTTGACCTTTGAAAAGTTAGGGTAAACCGATTCTTATCGGCATAGCGTCCAACTCGTCCTTGCTACGCTAACCTGCTATTTAATTATAATATAACAACGGTTTCCAATTTATGCCAGATAATGTTAGAATGCGAGTGGAGGTCGCTGGCAATGCCAAATCGTGATGTCCATCTTCCCGTCGGAGCCGTGTCCGGAACTGCATATGCGACTTACCATGCGTGGGGCCAGCCTGGATCTTATGTGTTGGCAGAGGCCGCAGGAGGATTAGTTGGAGGGATTGGCGGTGGACTGCTTCCCGACTGGATTGATACGCCCTGTTCTCCGCGCCATCGCGCCGAAGCGCACAGTATGAGCATCACCGGCACGATCGGCTATTTCATGAACCAGCAGCTTCCACAATGGCAGGCAAATCTCCGTGCGGAGGCGCAACGTTACGCGCAGTTACGCGCGGCCTCAACGTCCGTGTTGCCCCAGATCGGATACAGCGCACTTGAGTTCATTTTCCGTTTTCTGTCGGGGCTGCTCGCGGGACTTCTCGCTGGTTATGCCTCGCACTTGGCATTAGACTCACTCACTCCGAGCTCGCTTCCAATCCTCTGTTAGGAGGAAATATGGCCATCGACCAAATCGAATTGGGCCGCCGAATCCGGCAGGCACGCGAATCGTGTGGGATGACGCAGGACGAGGTCGCAGAAAAACTCGGCGTCTCCCGGCCGGTTGTCGTACAGATCGAGCAGGGCAAACGACCTGTCTCCGGGATCGAATTGCAGACACTTGCCTTTCTCTTCGCCAGAGATATTCGCGATCTGCTCGCCGACGAGTTCGCCGAGGATGATGTGGTGCACGCGCTTTTTCGCTCGCACGGAGATGTAGGCGAGGATGGAGTGAAGGAGGCGCTTCGACACTGCATCGCTCTCGGGCATGAGTTGACGAATTTGGAAGACCTCCTTGGGATCAGTCGCGGCACGGTCACCGTCGCTACGTATTCGCATGCTTTTCCCCGCAGCCGTTGGGAAGCAATTCAGATCGGTGAACATGTCGCCCTCGAAGAACGCCGGCGACTGGGTCTTGGCTCCGCTCCGCTCGGAGACGTCTCTTCGATGATCGAAGCGCAAGGAATCCGAACCGGAACGGTAACCATGCCGGACTCGGTTTCGGGCCTCACGATCAGTCACCCAAAGGTCGGACCTTTTATTGTCCTGAATGAGAGACATTCTCGCGAGAGACGCCGCTTTTCCTGGTGCCACGAGTATGCTCACGTCCTGCTGGACAAGGACACGATTGGCATGGTGAGCCGCGAGAGCGAACGGAATGACCTGAGAGAAGTACGGGCAAACTCGTTTGCGGCGAACTTCCTTCTTCCTGAAGAAGGCGTTCGCCAATTCGTCGCATCGCTCGGTAAGGGAGCAGCCAGCCGCATTCACGCGGACATTTTTGACGAGGCGGGAGTCGTCGCGATCGATTCTCGAACGGACCCTGCGACCCAGGAAATCCAGTTGTACGATGTTGTTCAACTGGCTCACTCCTACGGCGTGAGCGTCCCCTCCACTCTCTACAGACTGCGCAATTTCAAACTTGTCTCCGAACCGGAATTTGAACGCCTCCGAACCATGGATGGAGATGGACGCAGCAAGAAAATCGCCGTTGCGCTTGGGGTACAGACGGACGAATCCCTGGAACAGCGTGGCGATTTTCAGCGGCGCTTTCTGGCCCTCGGCATGGAAGCTTTAAGGCGCGAGAAAATCAGCCAGGCGAAATTTCTGCAATTGGCGGAACGCGTCGGCGTGAGCCAATGGATTGCGCAGGACCTTCTTGTGAATGCGGGAATCGACGACGCTGAAGCACAGCCTGTGCTCCTGCCGGAGTAAGAATGTCTCCTCCAGGGTCGTCCATTGTTCGTGTCGTTGTAACCGACGCGAACATCCTGATCAATCTCATTCACATTGGCCGATTGGATCTGCTCGGAAAATTGCCTCCTTATTCTTTCGTCGTACCGGAAGAGGTCGTAAAGGAGGTCACAAGTTCTGATCAGGCGCAAGCTCTCCACACAGCCATCTCTTCGGGGTTGCTGCAATTTGTTCAGCTTACGGTCCCTGCGGAATTGAAAGTGTATGCGGATCTCATCCAGATCCTGGGCTCCGGAGAAGCAGCATGCTTGAGCCTGGCGGAATGCCGGCAGTGGCTCATCGCCTCCGACGAGAAGAAGAAATTTCACCGCGAAACGCTGGCAAGGTTGGGAACAGGCCGCCTGCTCAACACGCCTGGTATTCTCACTCTTGCGATCACAAGCGGCATCCTCACCGTGGAAGACGCCGACAGCGCAAAAGCGGTGCTGGAGCAGCATCGCTTCATTATGAGCTTCCGTTCCTTCCGCGATGTTCTTCCTCAGTAGTCTCTACCTGCGAAACGAGCTTGGGCCGTATCCCGGGGAAGACTCTTTCACTCGATTCGGCACACCGACGGCAGCGTGATGCTCGAGTCGGGAGCCTCGATCATCAACGTTCATAAGAGCTACGGCACACCTCCGCAACAACGACTCTCGACATCTACACTCACGAATTGGGCGATTCAAAGCGCTTGGCCGTTAACACATCGGCGCAAGTCTTCATGGTTGAATCTCGTTACGTAAGAGCGAGAGGCATCAATTTCCCCATCCCTTCCTGGCTAAACCCTGCGCCTGATCCGTCCGCTCCTTCCGTCAAGGGTTTCCGCTTCGCTCCAATGAACGCCATACCTCGGCGCCCTTGACGGCGCGGACGGACAGTCGCCTCCCCTCGCCATGAAGGGCATTTGCTTTTTATGCACCGCTCCGCGTTGCCTAAAGGGCAAAACCCGAAAACGCAAAGGAGCGAACAATGCAAACTGAACAAGCAGCGCTGCATTTCCGGCAAGGCAGTTCCGACAAGGTGTACCACTTGCAGTTGGAGAACGTGGACGACCAATGGTCCGTCCAAGCGCAATGGGGGCGGCGCGGTTCCGCCTTGCAGAGCGACGTGAAAGCTAGCGGCGTGACCTACGAAGAAGCGAAGCGGGTTTATGGACGCATTCTTCGGGAAAAAATAGGCAAGGGTTATCAAATGGCTGAAGCAACCGCCAATGGCGATACACCGATTTCCGTTGGATTGCCTGCCACCAAAGAACACTCCGGCCATACGCCGGAATTGCTGACCCCCATCGAGGAGCCGGAGGCGTTGCAATTGGCGCAGGATGTGTCTTGGTGGTTCCAGCAGAAATTTGACGGGCGGCGACTCGCCGTACAAAAGACCGATGGAAAATACTCCGGCATCAACAAACTCGGCCAAATCATTCCCATCGATTCTCGCTTGGCCGAGATTCTAGACCGTGTGCAAGCGGAAGCGTTCCTGGCGGACGGAGAAATCACCGACTCCCATTTCTACATTTGGGATTTGCTCAGCGTGGACGACACCGACCTTCGCATCCAACCCTACGAAATCCGCTACGTACACCTTACGCGGCTCTTTCGTGGCGTCCACGAGACATTGCGGGTCTGCCAAACGGCCATGACACCGAAAGACAAACGCGCCTTCGTCAAAGCGATGCACGATGCGAATGCCGAAGGCTTCGTTTGCAAAAATCGGTACGCCGCCTATGCAGGGGGCCGAGCGGGACAGCACTACAAATGCAAGTTTGTCGCTACGGCATCCTTCATCGTTGGTCCGAAACCTGATAAGAAAGCGACTGACGGCCATCGTTCCATCGCCTTGTATCTCTTGGACGGTAAACAACCGCGTTTCATGGGCACAGTGGGAGTCCCGGACCGTTATCCACTCCCGCGCGTCGAGCAGATTGTCGAAGTGCGTTACCTCTACTGCCATCCCGGAGCCGAAGGAAAGCTCATCCAAGCGAAGTATTTCGGCAAGGTACGCGATGACATCGAAATTGCGGAATGCACCGTCAGCCAGTTGAAGGTCAAAGCTGGCGACGGCGAATCGATCGAATCCTAGTCGCAGATTGCTTTTCCATTCCCCGAACACCGGCCCGGTCGCATCCGTGAAGGAATGTCTCGGGGCTTTCTGTGGCGCTCGCACTCTCGTGGAACTCCGGAATACTATGGTTGCGAGACAACCGTGCGGAAAATTGTTCATATCGACATGGATGCGTTTTATGCATCGGTAGAGCAGCGCGACGATCCACAACTCCGCGGTAAGCCCGTCATTGTCGCCTGGCGCGGCAATCGCTCCGTTGTGTGCGCGGCCTCCTATGAGGCGAGACGCTTTGGAGTGCGATCCGCGATGCCGACCAGTCGCGCGGGACGCCTGTGTCCAAGTGCTGTGTTCTTACCGCCGGATTTTCCACGCTACCGCAGCGTCTCGCGTCAAGTGCGCGAAATCTTCCAGCGTCACACGGACCTGATCGAACCACTGTCCCTCGACGAAGCGTACCTCGATGTTTCGGAGAACAAGACTGGACTGCCAACGGCTACACAAGTGGCACGCACAATTCGCGAACAGATTCGTACGGAATTGAACCTAACGGCTTCCGCAGGGGTCGCGCCGAACAAATTTCTAGCGAAGATTGCTTCGGATTGGAAAAAACCGGACGGGCTCTTCGTCATCCAGCCAGATGACGTTGATTCGTTCTTATCGCCGTTGCCGGTGGGCCGTCTGCCCGGGGTCGGGAAGGTCACAGAGGAAAAGCTGAAGAGCTTCGAGATACAAACAGTCGCCGAACTGCGCAAGATGGAGTTGCCGACACTCGAACGCCGCTTCGGTCGCTACGGCGTTCGCCTCTACGAACTTGCTAGAGGAATTGACCAGAGCGAGGTCATTCCTGACAGGCCAACACAATCGGTATCAGCCGAGGACACCTTCGAACAGGATGTTCTGCTGGCCGAGACCGAGCCCATGATTCGCAGGCTCGCGGAAAAAACGTGGAGTGCTTCGCGCAAGGAACTGCGTATCGCACGTACCGTGGTTCTCAAACTGAAGACCAGCGAGTTCAAGATTCTCACTCGCAGCCATACGCCACCCGCACCCCCTTCCTCTTGTGAGGAATTGACCAGCATCGCTCTCTCGCTACGCGAGCGCATTAACCTGAGTCCAAAGCAACGCTTTCGCTTGGTTGGTGTCGGGTTGAGCAATTTTCACGATCCCGATGATGCATCTGGCCAGCCGGCCCTTTTCAACTAGTTGGTTGCGTTACTCGAACGCGAGCAGTGCGGTCGGTCAGTTTCCGAGTTGGCGACAATCGGGGTCGGGCCGTAAGTGATCACAAGACGTTTCTCGGGAGCAATCTGGCAACCCGGAGACATTAACTTCCGGTTTGCCCGTAATCCGTCCAGAGTCAATGCCACGCGCGGAGATCACTTCCTACAAGCGGACTTATGGCGCACATCGTTGGCCATAAAATGACCGATTCGGGTGTTCGCACCAGATCATCGAGAGAGTTTTCATCTACTCCAGGTGCTTCTCCTTTCTCTTCTGCTGGTCTGAGAGTCGGCTCGAGGCCTCAAACTTTTGGAGACAGAAATTAATGAAAGTGCCGGTAAGGATGATATAGGGAGCGAGCAGTAGTATGCGCGAGAGCCTTGTGTCCAGAAGCGAGTGAAATTGCAGCGCCGACGATCCGGGCGCCAACAAACCGAAGTATCCACAGGCCGGCGGCACGAGGATCAAACCGAAACCAAGAAACGGGTTGGTTAAGATGGACGGATGTTCTGTAACCGCCAAAACTAGGCTTGGCTGAATCATCAGTTTCCTCGCGAGAGTGGTCGTCGTCGCAAGCGCGTGGGCGGCAAACATCCCTCCGAACCAGGCAATAACTAGCGCGAAGGCACCGGCGGTCCCAATGTCCACACCCGGATAAACGTCCGGAACAGTGACCAATCGACCGCCAGCGTTCTTGGGGTATTCGGACATTAGAAGAAGGAACGAGACCGATGAGGCAATTCCAACCAAAAGGTATTTCTGCCCCTCGCTCAAACTATTAAGAAGATTCTCGGCAAGGAAATACTCAGGTTCAACCATTTCGCCTCCCTTTGCGGATTCAGGTGGCAGCCAGCGCACTTGATACTATCCGAAGTCTGGGGGGCCCATAGCAAGCGTAGACCGTGCAAAAATCTATCGAATCATGGAAGCCCGCACACTAGCTCCCCAGCCGAAGTTCCGGTTGAATTGTCGGCTACTCGCAGGTTGGCCACAAACGGGGTTCGAAGAGGGCAGTCCGCTAGGCTCATAGTCTGCCGTGAAAGACGGTCATTACTGTCGTCGTCAAAATCAGCTCACAAGTACTTTTTGCCAGCATCGACCAGTGTGTTGATGATCAGCCTCTGCTGGAATAAGGCGAGTTCATATGGGGCGCTGCGAGTCAAGTACTCCGCCACATCGACACCTTCTGAGGGGATGTCATAGAGCTCAGCACCGGCCTTCGCGAACCACCACAAATATTCCGGGAGCTCAATTATCCGCAGGTCAGACAGATATTTCGAGATTTCGGATGCATGAGCTTCTAGCGCTTCGTACGACTCCTCCGCGTTTCCAGTTTGCAGAGAGTCTCGCAGATCCCGCGCCGTTACCTGAGTACCAGAAGTAATTGTGGTAATGCGCTCCCAGTCAACGGTCATAGGGTCCCAAGACAGAAAACGCCGAACGTGCTCCGACAGGCGACCAGAAGGCTTTTGAACTATGCGAACCCATCCGACTTTATCGGTTACAGTTTGCTCATACCTACTCAGCCGGAGATCGTCGTGTCCTTCGTAGAGTGCCGCAGTCTTTGGAGCGATTCGTCGACTGATCGCGCAATTCCAGGCGTGGACGACGTCCAGATAGAGCCTTAAATTCTCAGGAGCCCGCTTCCATTCCTCTTTCTGCCACTCGCCTGGGCCGAGCACCTTTCTGATAGCTGCCCGACGTCCCCACTGATCATTTGGGAGCGTCGCCCTTTTCGAGAGGATTTTCTTGATGCGCTTACTCTGCTTCTCATTGACAACCTTGGGGTCGTCCTGAACCTTCTCCAGTAGCGTGTCGTACCCTTCAGACGATCCTGTCGATCGCATCGCGGTAACTGACGATGAACTTCTTGAGAAATAATCTACGGCGTGCAACAGACCCCTCAAAGCGTGCTTATACTGAGGAAACCGCCTGATCACCCTGCTGGCATGGTCTTGCTGGCGAGGTTTGAGAAATCTGTCGCGGTCAAAAGAGCCTGCTTCCAAGATTGGCGCGAATAACCGCCAGGCGGCCTCTTCATACGAATCCGCCGGCCTGTTCGCCTGATTCTTCAGTCTTTCTATGCCTTTCATGGAGACGGCAAACTTCTCATCCTTCAGACCGCCCACCGGTTCTGCAACTAATCCAAGGAAGTTCCACGGTTCGTCGAAGTTCCGCGTTTCATGCAAGAACCTCCTGAAATTGCGATCTCGAAACAGCCCTGGGATCGGATTTTTGTGGTCGATCATCTGCACGTCGCTGAGGTCGATCGGTTTTCCGAGTAGTGCATGAAACCGTACTAATCGCTCCATAGCTGCGGAGTGGTCGTACCCGGGAATCACGTGGTTCAGAAGAACGTATTCCCCGTCAAGCCATTCAGCGTAGGAGCGCATACTGGTGTTGGTATGTTAGTACCGCCCCTTCTTAAGTTCCAGTCCGCATGGTGCCCAATGGCGTTATTTTTGCCGCTCCTTCTGGCCGGAAGTGAAATCTCTTGATCGGAATTGCCTCGGCGCAGGATCTTCGCGTGAGGCCGTAACAGACCTCGCTCCTCGGAAAATGGGAGGTTGGCCCGAAACGGGGTTATGGGAAGGTTGGGCGGATTGGTAATGGGAAGTCGGCTAGTTGGAAGTGATCGCGATTGCTCCCGGTTGACGGCTACTCTGAAACGATCTTTTGACAACTGCTTGAACGACGCCTGACTGCAGTGCGTTCAGCCTCGTTGTCCGAACTACACACCTCTAGTGAAAATCATGGGACTGCGTTTCCGCTGCGGTGATCGAGATCGACTGAACGTGGGAAGCCTTGATGGAAATGGTGTGGTCCTGATTCTGCAGGACACCATCGACGCGAAGAAACTTTTCTCGATTGATCACGACACGATATTTTTCGTAGAGGTCGGGATTCACAATCACATTCGAAATCCCCGTTTCATCCTCAAGACTTAAGAAGACGAAACCTTTTGCTGTCCCTGGCCGTTGCCGCGCGATCACGCATCCCGCTACGCGTGTGTATTGACCGTCGGGCAGTCGAGGCAGATCACACGCCCGCTTCACTTGCTGTTTGGACAATACAGCGCGGCAGTAGGTCATCGGATGAGGACCCGTGCTCATGCCCAAGCCATGAAAATCCGCGACAAGACGCTCTTCGTCCGTCATCTGTTCGAGGGGTGACAATTCCATTTGCTCCGGGATCGCATCTAGAAGTGGACCGGCAGGTCGGGCGGCGCGTTCGACCTGCCACAACGCAGTCCTTCGGTGCAGTCCTTTTCTGAAAGAGTTGAGGGCTCCAATTTCGCTGAGGGTCACCAGCTCTGATTTCTGCAGTTCAGGGACGCGGCGGACGAGATCGTCGATTCCCTCGAACGGATGTTTCTGCCGCTCACAGACAATTCTCTCCACAGTCGACTGCCGCAAACCGCGAACGTAGCGCAACCCGATGCGCAAGCACGGAACTTCCTGACCTTCCTTATCTCTGGCGCGTTCTATCGTGCAGTTCCATTCCGATTGAAGCGTATCGATGGGCTTCACCCGCAGGCCGTGTAACTGCGCGTCGTGCACCAGCACGGCCGGACTATAAAAGCCCATCGGCTGATTATTGAGCAGCGCCGCCGTGAACGCCGCCAGATAATACTGTTTTAAGTACGCACTGGCGTACGCAATGAGGGCGAAACTCGCCGCATGCGATTCGGGAAATCCGTAACGAGCGAAAGAGCTGATTTGCGTAATGATTTCTTCCTGGGTTTCCGGGCGAAAGCCGTTCTGTGTCATGCCGCTTCGCAGCTTGGCTTCGATTTTCTTCATGCGTTCTTCCGAACGCTTGAATCCCATCGCGCGGCGTAAATCTTCCGCTTCGCCGCCCGTGAAATTCGCCGCGACCATGGCTATACGCAACAGTTGTTCCTGAAACAGCGGCACACCCAATGTTCGTTTCAGAATTGGTTCGAGCGAGGGATGCGCGTACGCGACAGATTCCTTTCCCTGCCGCCGCCGCATATAGGGATGCATCATCTTTCCCACGATTGGGCCGGGCCGAATGATCGCTACCTGAACGACAAGGTCGTAGAACTTGACCGGAGCGTTGCGGGGCAGCGAGGCCATCTGCGCGCGGCTTTCGACTTGAAACATTCCCACCGTGTCCGCACGTCGCAGCGTTTCATAGACCGGAGGATCGTCAGCAGGAAGCTGCGCCAAATCGATGGGCAAATCGTAGTGTTTCGGAATCAGTTCCAGGCAATCTTCGAGCACGGCCATCATCCCAAGACCCAGCAAGTCCACTTTTACGATGCCCATGTCGGCACAATCGTCTTTGTCCCACTGCACGACAACACGCCCCGGCATCGTTGCCGGTTCGAGCGGAACCACTGAATCCAGCTGCCCCTGACACACGACCATCCCACCGGAATGCTGCCCCAGATGCCTCGGCAGATCCTGGATGCGTTCACACAACTCCCAGTATTTTCTGACGCGAGGATGATGCAGGTCGAAGCCCACCTGCTGAAAATGACTTTCGAAGTTATCGGACGGACCGCGCCACTCTCCGCTGTTCACTACGCTTGAAAGTCGGTCGAGGGTCTCCTGATCGAATCCAAGCGCTTTTCCCACTTCTCGCGCAGCGGACTTGTCTCGAAATGTAATGACGTTCGCGGTCATCGCGGCACCCAGCTGTCCGTAGCGCTGGTAGACGTACTGAATCGCCTTCTCTCGCTGGTCTCCGCTCGGCAGGTCCAGGTCAATATCCGGCCACTCGCCGCGCTCTTCCGATAGAAACCTCTCAAAGAGCAGTTCCATGCCGACCGGATCGACGGCCGTAATTCCGAGGGAATAACAGACGGCGCTGTTCGCGGCCGAGCCTCGTCCCTGCACGAGAATTTTCTGTTCGCGGCAGAAGCGGATGATGTCCCAAACAATCAGAAAGTAGCCTGCTAGTTTCAGCTTCTCTATCAGCGCCAGTTCCCGTTGTACTTGCTTTTGAGCACGTTCGAACAACTCCTCATTGCGTTTCGTACCGTATCGGTTTTGAAATCCTTCTTCCGTGCGCTTTTGGAGAAACGAATCCATCGTTTCTCCTTCGGGAACGGGATAGCGAGGGAATTCGTAGCCGAGCTCAGCCAGTGTGTATTCGAGTCTTGCGGAGAGTTCGCTTGTGTTGTGAATCGCTTCCGGCAGATCCGAGAAGAGCTGCAACATCTGTTCGCTCGAACGCAGGTGGCGCTCATCGTTTCGTTCAAGAAGCCGTCCAGCGGTTTCGAGTTTCGTGTGGTTGCGGATGCAGGTGAAGACATCCAAAAGTTCGCGCTCGGCGGGGCGCGCGTAACGAACCCCGTTCGTTGCGAGAAGAGGAAGGCTTAGTGTTTCCGCGAGCTGAACGGCCGCCTGGTTTCGGCGCTCTTCGACAGGATCGCGATGGCGCTGCACCTCGACATAGACGTTGCTCTTTCCGAAGATCGCTGTCAGCTTTTCGATATTCTTGCGCGCCGCGTTGTAACCCTTATTCGAAAACGATGCTGCCAACACGCCTTCCTCGCCGCCCGTCAAACACACGAGCCCTTCTGCGTATTCTGCGATTTCCTCCAGCGTGGCCGTTCCCGTTCCTTTTTCCTTTTCGCGCAGTTTATAGCGCGTCATGAGACGACACAGATTCTGGTAACCAGTCCGATTTTCCACGAGCAAGGGCAGTCGCACGGGCCGCGCCGAGTGGGAATTCGGCATCCACGGAGGCAGACCGGCTCGGTTTCCAAAACCTTGGACAGAAACTTCGGCTCCGACATGCGGACGAATCCCCACGGACTTCGCCGCCATGTGGAATCGCGGAGAACCGTACACTCCGTCTCGATCGACGAGGGCCATGGCGGGCATCTCCACCTCCTTGGCGCGAGACACCAGGTCCTCCGGGCGCGAAGCACCTTCCAGAAAACTGAATGCGGAGGCGGCGTGCAATTCGACGTACTTCAATCGTAGATTCCTTCCACGAACCAGCGTTTCGCTCGCAGGTCTTTGTAGACGCGATATACTGCGGTCTCTTCTTCATGTTCCCTGCTGTTTTCCGATTGAACCGTGGGCCGCAACGCACGCATGACAATGTCCCATTCATCGCGCGCCCATGCAGTTTCCGACCACCAGTCGCCTTTCGTCCTCCATGGCCCGGCGAACGCCAGGATTTGTCTGCGCACTCCTTCGCACCCGAGAAATCTCGGCTTACCATCCTGAAACTCCATGGTCGCTGGAAGTGGAGGCCGGAAAATGCGCATTGCCGCAGTAGCTTCTCTTTCTGTGGCCGCGGGTTTCTCTTTCATCTCCGGCAAAACAAACCGATTCTGTCGAAACGAGTTGGGACTGTGCGTATCCAGCAGCACGGGCGCCCCCACGCGGTTTTCTCCCACGGTGTTTTGAATCCGCGCGAGCGTGATTTCCAGGCGCTCCGGATCGGGAGAGAGCGGCAGGAAGAGTCCCAACTGCTGCGACCGCGCCTTCACGGGAATCGTCAGCATGCAGATGGATGTGACTGGCAAAGCAGGAGGGTGCTTCTCCAGATCGAGTTGCAAGAGCTTCAGCAGGAGCTTGCCGTCTCGCGCCGGAACCGGGAGCCGGAGGCTTCGCACATGAAAGATGGGTTCTTTGTTTCGCGAATCAGTGCGTTCCAGGGTGAGCGTGACTTTGATTTCGCCAATCGCGAGAATGTGCATACGCAACCGGGCACACAACTGTTCGAGAAGCCGATTCAGAACAAAGAGCAAAGGCTCTAGTAATTCCACCGGAGAGTCCAAGTCCATGTGCTCTTCGAAGCTCGCCGGAAAATCCTTGGCGATTAGCGGCTGATCGTCTGCACCTCGTGCCAAACGCCACCAGCGAAGACCTTCTTGTCCCAACCGTTCGACAATGGCAACTTCGGGAAGGGCCGCAAAAGCCCCACAACTGTGGATGCCCCAGCGTTTCAGTGTCTCGATGAGCTCGATGGGAATTCGGAGACCTTCCAGAGAAAGAGTTCCGATTCGCAGACGGTCCTCTCCGGAAGGAATCACCGTAACACCGGCGAAACCCTGTGCGGCACACACCGCCGCTAGAGGACTTCCGGCAACCGCAACGTTTGTTTCAAATCCCACTTCCGCCGCAACACGCTTTAAGTCGTGCGCGATTTTTTCGGGAGAACCGAAAAGTGTTTCGCAGCCGGCAATGTCAAGCACTACCGAATCGGAATAATCCTGGGCCTCTCGCTTTGCTCCATCCTGGGCGCGCGGCGAAATCGTCCACGCGCAATCGAAAAGAGCGGCGAATGCCGTCCCTTCTTGCGAGAGCGAACGCCAACGACAGACAAGTCCCTCGAATGCTTCCACCTGCACTTTCGTCATTCCGCTCTCAACCCCGAGGTTTCGTGCCTCACGGTTGGCGGCGAATACTTTCGTCAGGGGAGGAGCGCCGGCAAGGATGGCGACGGCCTTGCCTCGAAGGTCAGGCTCCAGACGAACTACGGCCTGCACGGGAAAATCTGGAACGAATAGAGCTGCGAAAGCCAACGTACGTCCCCTGAACTTGGTAGAGGAAGGGAAACAAACAGGACCTTCTTGCGGCTTATGGCGTGTGCGTCTTCCAGCGAGCGAAAACGGTGGATTGCGCCAACACTCGTGAACGCTTTACTTCTCCCTGAACTTCAAACCCCTCAAACGTCGAAGCTCCGGCTCCAACACGAGTCGCGGCACGGTTCCAGTTGTCCGCACTTTGCCGGCACCGCAGAACCAGCGAAGCACAACTTTTCGCGCAAGACTCTTCTCCCAACAGGATCAGAATCGTTGGCGTGTTCTCAATCGCACGACGAAAACGGAACCAAGTGCTCAGTTCGATGCGGCGCGCGTCGACCCAGGAGACTCCACCGAGATCGACGACGATTACGCCCCATCCGCCGCCGTGCAACAGGAGATCGGTTGTTTTCAGAGCTTGTTCGAGTCGCTTCCACGGCTTCCCGCTCTTCCAGCCGCCTCGTGAGGGCGATTGTTGATGTGATTCGCGAATTGATGGTAAAGACCGTGGAGTTCGGAAACCTCGTCGCGGAAGTTCGCGGTCTCGTTCGACTTGCTCACCTGAACAACGCGCCACGACGTGGAGGTGCGCCGACTCCACAGTTGCGACTTGCTTTCCAATCAGAGAAGGAACACCTACGGAAACACTTCCGGCTGGCTCGGCAGCGTCAATGCAGACCTGAACTCCATCAACGGCTACTTGCGCGCGACGACGCAACTCGGTGTGTACAACCAGAATGCTCTGGCCGGTATGCCGGACTACGAACAAGCACGCGTGAAATCACAGTACGCCTCCGTCGAACTCGCGGACGGCGCGAACATGAATGCCTTGTCCACCATTGGCGCAATTCGCGGGAACGCGGCTGCGCTCGAAGCCCGCATGAATAACCTGGAACAGGACTCGTTGTCCGACGATCAGGACCTCAATTCAGAAGTCGCCGTCCTAAACAAGATCAACGCGACGAACGTGCTCACGCTCCGTTCGGTTCAGGATTCCAACAAGTTGCTCGCTTCGCTTCTTGAACAGCAGACCATCGCGGCCAAGCAGCAGCGCGAAATGACGACCAACGCCATCAACACGGAAATCAGCCGCCAAACCAGCCTGAGCACAAATCTGACTCAGGTCACCGGTACGTTGACCAATTCGTTGCAGAACTTCCGCATGCCGTAAGTTGCATTTCCTACTGGCCGCGAAGGAGCCGAGACCATGCAGAACGATTTCCTGCAGTTCCTGTATCAGGCGATCAACGATCTTCTGACGCAGAACCTCGGCTTCTTCGACGCCATGGGCCAGAACCTCTTCCGCATGTTCGCCACGATTCTAATCGCGTGGTACGGCATCAAGTCCGCCCTGGCCTCGGCGAGCGGAAAACAAACTTTCCACTTCGACAACTTCGCAAGCCTCCTTCTCACCATCGCGTTCGGCTTCGCCATGGTCAATTACTACAGCACGCCCATCCCCGGTATCGGTGTCAGCTTCCACAATCTGATCACCGATGAAGCTCAGTTTCTCGCCAATCGCATCAACCAGGCCGAACTGCAAACCATCGTGGACCGCATCGGGGATTTCGAGGCGCGCATCGACGCGCCGGGCGTCACGGACTTTCTCGGAATGGTCATCTACGTCGTCGTCATCATTCTGCTCGCTGCTGCGCAAGCCATTTCTATCGTTGTCATCGCTTACGGATTCATCGCGACCGCTGTCTGCGTATTGGTTGGCCCCATCTTTGTCCCGTTTTTCATCGTGCCGAAACTCGAATGGCTGTTCTGGGGTTGGCTGCGTTGCTTCCTGCAATACGCCTTCTATGAAGTGATTGCCGCCGCAGTGGTCTACATCATCGGCAACCTTATTATTGGCGTGCTCACCCTGCAGGGCGCGGGCAACATCTCGACCCTCCAGCTCATCGGCTGGTTTCCCGTTCTGCTGATTACGTTCGTTGCCTCGATCTATGTCCTCTTAAAAGTACCCGCCCTCACCAATCACATCTTTAGCGGCACCGCGGGCGGCAGCTCCGCGGGAATCCTGGAAGCGCCCGCCGCCGCTGCGGCCTCGATTGCGAAGGAGTTCTGATGGACCGCGATGCTTCCTTTCACGATGCCAAGCGTTTGTATCTCGAATCCTACGGTGACCCGATGGTGACCAACACGTACCTCAAAATCGCTCTGGCCCTTCTCTCGCTCGTCTGCATCGCGCTTGCCCTCATCGACCTGCGAACCATTCGCACGTTTGAGAACTTTCGGCCTCTCGTTATCCGCATCGATGACCTCGGCCGCGCCGAAGCCATCAACTACCACAACTTCGAGTACAAGCCGCAGGACGCCGAAGCGAAATACTTCCTCTCGCAGTTCACCAAGCTCTACTACCGCAGGAACCGTTACACCATCCAGGATGACTTCGCGAAGTCCCTGTATTTTCTGGACGGCAAGCTCGCGAACGGCATCCTCGACGCCTACCGCAAAGACGACATCATCCGGAAGTTTCTCACCAATACTTCGTCTTCGGAAATTGACATCGATGTGAAAAAGATTTCGCTCGAAGAACTGCAAACGCCGCCCTACCGTGCGCGCGTGGACTTTTATATGGTCTACTACTCGCCCGCCGATCACAGCGAACTGAAGCGCGACCTGTACACCGCGAACTTCGTTTTCATCTTCCAGTCGCACGTCCCGAACGAGCTGATTCCCATCAATCCGCTGGGCGTCACGATCTCCTACTTCCGCGAAGACCAGGCCTTCAAATGAACCCTGCGCGGCAAGGAGAGAAAGGAGTCGCGGGCGTCCGCCTGGCAGCCTCGGCCCAACCTCCGCGCGCCACCTCTTCCTTTATTCCTAGACCGTCCTCCTCGCACTCGCCACAGCCCATCCCACCAACCTTCGCCTTCAATACAAACGGCGCGCGTCAGGAGAGCCTCGGCTGCTGCGGACTCCCGCCCGCTCCTTTTCGGAAGTGGAGTTTCTTAACCCCGGGAGGTTTGTAGGAACACATGATTGCCAACGCGCTCCTCATCACCATCGCTTTCCTTCTCGCCTACGGCTTCTGGCTCCTGGGCGAGCTGAAGTTCATGGCGGCGTACAAAGCTGTCTTGCTCCATGCGTACGGACAATGGATTGGTGTCTCCGCCGCCATTTTGTTTTTCAACATATTCGGCGCCGTTCTCCTGCTCCAGCGAAAGTTCCTTCTGAAGAACACGGGCCGCAAGCTTTCCCACCTCGACCGACAGTTCCAAGTCGGGCAGATCGAAATGCCCACCCCGTCCGGAAACGAGGAGCATTTCTGACATGTCCCGCGATCGATTTTCGAACGAGCCGGAGATGGATGACCGGGGAGAGCGCGTCCCGTTGCAGGAGCGCGGCGACAGCACGGAGGGGGCGCGCGACGTTGGCAGCGACACTCCGCCCGTCGCATCTGGAAATGGCGACCGCAAACGTGAAATAGACGGCTCCGCGCGTGCCTACTACCTGAGAGATCGCACCTACCTGCTTCGCGAATCCGAGTTCACCACGCTTGTCGAAATCGGCAGGTTCCGTGTCATCGACAGCAAAGATCTGGCTGAGTTCGGCTATGCCGACGATGCCCAGCGAATGAGCCGCGAGATTCGTCACCTAACGCAGCAAGGGCTCGTCGCGGTGAAGCCCATCAAGAGTGTTGGCCGAGGAACGGAAGGCCTCCTCGTTCTCACCAAAAAAGCCAAACGCCTCATCCAGCAATCCGGCCGCTTGCCCGAAGGCCAGGCGATTTATCACGGCCTCGTAAAGCCGCGTGAAGCCAGACACGACGCCGCTCTCTATCGGCTGTACCAGAAGGAGTCCGCACGGATCGAAAGTGCCGGAGGCCGACCCGTCCGCGTCGCGCTCGACTACGAATTGAAGCGCAACTTGCATCGAGAGCTGGCCCAACTCGGTGATGCCGGGCAATCGCGCGAGGGCCGCGAACGCGTCGCCGAAAAGCAAGGACTTGTTCTCGTCAATGACAAAGTGCAAGTTCCCGATCTTCGTCTTGAGTACGAAACAAGCGACCACGAACAGAGACACGTTGATTTGGAATTGGCCACAAGGAACTATCGCCCCCGCGCCTTGGCGCAAAAGGCCAAAGCGGGCTTTTCGATCTATGCGCCTCACGAGGACGCTTCGAAGTTGCGGCGCATTCTCGACGATACGGAACTTACGGCCCGGATCCTCTCGCTATGAAGATCGACACGGTCCACATCGCCGCTTTGCAGGCTCTCGGATACACGGAAGAAGAGGCGTGCTTCTTGTACCTCGTCGCCACGCACTCGGGTTACTTCGTTGCTCGGCAATTCCTGGCCTTTGCCGGCGTGCAGTGGGGGAAGCGCACGACTCTGTTCTGGAACAAACTCCAATCCAACAAGCACGCGCGCACCAGTTCCATGCCACGGCATCGCGCGGTCTATCACCTCTTCGCCCGGAAACTCTATCGCCAGCTCGGCCGCGAGAACCTTCGCAACCGCCGCCGGCATGAACTCGAATACATCCAGACCCGCATCGCAATGCTCGATTTCGTGCTCGGCAATCCTGCCCTTTTCTACCTTGAGACCGAGGGCGACAAGCTCTCACTTTTCTGCCGCGACCTGAACATCGAAGCCAAACATCTCCCTTCGAAAACCTATCTCGGTCGCCGCACCGCTCAGCCTACCGTTCGGTATTTCGTGGATCGCTTTCCGATGTTCCTTGAAGAGCCGCAATCCCCGGCCCGCATAGTGACGTTTTCCTTTATTCAAGGAAGCGAAGCCAGTCTCTCCGCTTTCGTTCATCACCTGCAAGCCTACTCGCCCTTGTTTCGAGAGTTGCGGGAGTTTCGCTTCCTCTATCTGTCGCGGATCGACGCCCATTTCGCAAAGGCGCGTGAACTGTTTCATGCCCTCGTCACGGTGCCACTCGAATCGAATCCCGCGGACGACTTGCTGCGCTACTTCGCAATTCGCAAAGCCTGGGACTTGCACCAGTACGGGTTGCTCAGTGAGGCCGACCTCATCTTTCGGAACGTGTCGAAGGAGCGGTTTGCCGGAGAACGGTTCGAACATTTCTACCGGGCATGGAAGGCGGACCGTCTTCCCGAATCGCAGATCCGCGCGACATTTCAGGGCCACCACCTTCCACACGTAACGCACTTTGAAGCACGAATTCTTAAGCCTTTCGCTATTCCCGGTGAAGTGGAAGAGGGGCACCAGTGAAGACGGTAAGAACTACAGCCTGCACTAGGCGCTGCTTTCAGTCCTTCACCTTGTGGCACCGGCATGTCTTGAAAATTCAGGAAGACAGCGTCGTCAGAGAGAAAAAATGCCCGGCGGAAAAAAATCCAAATCGGGCGGGAGCGACCCCACTTTTTGGGCTTTCAGCCGCCCAAAAAGTTTTTGGGGTCGCTCCCGCCCTGGGCACCGTGGCCGGTGCCTCCGATTTTTCTCCGCCGGGCAAGAAAAGTTTTGGAAGTTGAATCGTAGAGGAGGAAACACCATGTCCATCATCAAGAAAGCGCCGGCAATAGTTACGCGCGAGTTTCGCTTGGAGGAGCCCGTAAGTCAGTTGCTCGACGACTACGCGCAATTCATCGAAAGCAGCGCGGACCACGTCATCAACTCCGCCATTAAGAAAACACTCTGGCGAGATCAAGACTATCGGCACTGGAGAGAGCAGAAGAGGAGTGCGGATAACGGCGCGGCCCGGCGCGGAGCGGAGGCTGCGACAAAATCATGATGCAGCGGGTCCTGGCGTCGCGGCACTTCCTCGCCACCCTGCTGGCTATGGGAACGGGTGTGTACCTTTTCTATGCGCGCCCGTTCCCGGAACAGTCGTTCTTTCTTCATCTGATTTCTTTGCGTGCTCCGAACGCATTTGTGAGTTTTCGGTGGCTTTACAACGTATGCCTTTTTAGCACGCCTTACCTGCTCTATCTCGCGTCGTTTTCAGGCCTCTACGTCGCGACCCTGAAATACCGGCAACGCGTCACTCCCGGCCATCTTCCACCGTATCCCGAACCGAGGAAACGCGATGAGCTTTTCCTGGTCGTCGGCGAGGTCCACAACGCGCGCGCGCCTGGCCCCAGCCAGACACCTCACTGGCTGACCATTCCCGAGCGCGGATTGTTCACCGGAACCGTCATCCTTGGAGCAGTGGGGTCGGGCAAGACCGCGACGGCGATGTATCCGTTTGCCGAACAGATTCTTGCGTTCAAGGCCGATGACAAAGATCGCCGAATCGGTGGACTGGTTCTGGAGGTAAAGGGCGACTTCTGCCAGAAGGTGAAGGAGATTCTCGACCGTCACGATCGCGGCGAGGATTTCATCGAGATCAGCCTCGATTCCGAATACCGTTACAACCCGTTGAACAACGATCTTGATGCCTACGCTCTCGCGTTCAACATCGCATCCTTATTAAACAATCTGTTTGGCCGAGGCAAGGAACCGTTTTGGCAACAGGCCTACACCAATCTCGTCAAATTCATCATCCTGCTTCACAAGATTGCCTACGACTACGTCACGCTCTTCAACGTCTATGAGTGCGCCATTTCGCCGCCCCTGCTCGAACAGCGCATCCGCGAAGCCGAAGAGATCATCATGGGCCGCCACTTCGCGGCGGTTACCCCGGAAGTGTTTGGCAAGCGCCCCGTCGAACTCGCCGGCCTCGGTTTCAAACATGATCCAGGAAAGGAAAGATATCTCGCGGAAGCTTCGAAGGAGTTGTGGGACGAAGTACATGCCGGAGGTATTCCCGCCGAACCGATCACCATCCTTGACGCCAAGTTTGCGGACCCGGACAAGCTCGAACAGCTTTACGCCGTTCAGCGATGGTTCCGGGAGGACTGGAAACGGATCGAGACCAAGCTCCGTACTTCGATCGTCGAGGGCATATCCGTGTTCCTCTCGCTCTTTGACGACAATCCCAAAGTGAAGCGGGTCTTTTGCCCGAAGCGCGAGTGTTACGATGCGAAAGTCAACGCCGATGGGCGATATGGAAAACCGTTGCCATCGTTCTCCTGGCTCTTGGAGCACGGTGCGGTTTGTTCTCTCAACTTTCCAGTAGGAATGAACGCCGGATTGGCCAAGGCCATCGGCGTGATGATGAAGCTTGATTTCGAGCGTGCGGTGCTGAACCGCATCCCGCAAATTGAAGCCGAAAAAGACCGGCATTTTCGCCAAGTCCTCTTTCTCTGCGATGAATACCAACACTTCGCAACGGTCGGTGAGAGCGATCCGACTGGCGACGAAAAGTTCTTCAGCCTCTCCAGGCAAGCCAAGTGCATCCCGATCGTCGCCACCCAGAGCATCAGCTCCCTGCGTTCCTCGCTTCCCGGGGACAGTTGGAGAAGTCTGCTCCAGACTTTTCGTACAAAAATCTTTCTGTGCCTCTCCGACGATTTCTCGGCGAAGACGGCAAGCGAATTTTGCGGCCGGGAAGACCGCCTGAAAGTCAGCTACAACTTGTCGGAAAGCGGCCATGACGCCCGAGTCAGCCTGCTGACCGGAAAAGCCGTGTCGCACCGGGCCAACATCACCGCCTCGAAAAGTTACAACACCCAAACGGACTTCCGCTTCGACATGAAGACGTTCATGGAACTGCGGAACGCCCAGTCGGTCACGATTGCCTACGACGGACTCAACCCCATTCCGCCAACGTTCTGCTACTTGAAGCCCTATTACAACGACCGGAACAAATCCTATTTCGAGCAACTCGCCGCAGGAGAACTCTAATGTCGGGCTTTGAAACTATTCTTCCGTTCCTGAAGCCCATTGAGCATCTCATCCTCGATGAATCCATCAGCGAAGTCATGGTCAACGGACCGGATCAGGTGTTCGTCGAGAAGGCAGGATTTGTCGAGCAGGTTCACGGCGTTTCAATCGGCGAGCGTTCACTCCTCGTTGCGGTCAAGAACATCGCCAGGCGGCTGGGCGACGATATCTCGGAAGCGAAGCCCATCTTGGATTCGCGATTACCGGACGGCAGTCGAGTTGCAGCCGTCATTCCTCCCTGCAGTTTGCGTGGTGTGACACTTACCATTCGCAAGTTCAACGTTCGTCACTTCGAAATCGCGGATCTCATCGAAAGCGGAACCCTCACCCACGCACTCGCGAATCGCTTTGAAGACTACATCCTGCAGCGTCGCAACCTGCTTATTTGTGGCGGGACGGGAACTGGCAAGACGACGCTTTTGAACGCACTCGGAAAGTTCATTCCACCCGATGAACGCATTCTTTTGATCGAAGACACTGCGGAAATACAACTTGCGCAATCGAATCTCGTTCGGTTCGAAGCCCGCCGCGAACAGAACGGCGTGCCCGCTGTCTCCATTCGTGACCTTCTCAAAGCCTCGTTGCGACATCGGCCCGATCGTATTTTGCTGGGGGAAATCCGAGGAAGCGAGGCTTTCGATCTGCTTCAACTCTTGAATACGGGCCACGCTGGCACGTTAAGCACAGTTCACGCGAGTTCCGCCAAGCAGGGACTATCTCGCTTTACCAGTTGTGTTTTACAGAGCGGCATCGAGCTGCCGTACCGTTCGATTAAGACGAACATCGCCGATTCTCTCAACGTAGTAGTCCACATCGAGCGAAGGCCCGGCCGGCGATTCATCTCCGAAGTGCTCGAAATCAACAGCTACGACCCGGACTCCGATCTTTTCGACTTCTGTTCCATCTACGTCGCTCCCAAGGAGCACACATGAACGGCTCTTCTTCATTCACTTCTCGATTCCTGTCAGCACCTGAATACGTGTACGCCCTCCACGAGCCAAGCGACCACGCAGCAGTTCTCGTTAGGAATCGCAGTCGCCAGCAAACGACGCAGCGGATTCTTCCTGCCGAGACAATTGCGAGTGCTCCCTTTCAATCTTGGCTTCACCAGCAGAATGAGTCTGGTGCCGACATCTTCATTGGCATGAATCCAGTCAGGGAGGGATCGCGAAGCCGTACGAAAGAACAAATCCGTGAGGTACGGCACACTTATCTCGACCTCGACGAGGAAGCCGGCGCTTCTCTTCAGGCGATCCGTACTTCCGGTGACGTGCCTCCGCCAAATTTCGTCCTCGACACTTCGCCCGGAAAACATCAAGTCGTATGGCGCGTCGAAGGCCTGGACAGGAACCAGGCGGAAACGCTGTTGCGTGCTCTCGCTTCGCAGTACGGCGGTGATCCGGCAGCCACAGATATTTCCCGGCTTCTTCGTTTGCCCGGATTCGCGAACAGAAAATACAATGAAGCCTTCGTCGTGCGCGTGCATCACGAGACCGACGCCCTCTATCACGGCCAAGATTTCCAGGTGCAGGAAGATTCTCCCGAATCACCGCGGCATCTCGGAGATTCACAAAAGTCATCCCGAGCAATTCCGACGGGCCATCGCAGCCAGTCCGAAGCTGACTGGGCTTATGCGAAACGTGCGCTTGCGCGCGGAGACAACACCGAACAAATCATTCAACGCATCGCAGACTTTCGCGCTGACGACAAGGCCGATCCTTGGTACTACGCGCGGCTGACGGTCATTAAAGCCCAGCTTTCTTACCTCCGTCAGTCGCCCACAGAAATTTCGATCGAGCCACCCAGAGAGCCATCGACGAGGGAGATCTAGTGGGCCTACAAACATCACCGACTATCAATCAGGCGCAATCTGACCATCCGCTACAAACAAGCGACCTTCTGACCGTAAATGACGTCGCCGAGATGCTTCGTGTCCCGGTCTCCTGGGTCTATGACCGCACGCGCAAACGGTCACTCGACCGTCTGCCGGGAATTCGCCTTGGAAAATATTGGAGATACCGGCACGAGGACGTGATCGCATGGCTTCGCCGTCAGCAACCGTGAAGGTGTTCAGATGATTGCATTCGGGTCTACAATCTTGGTTGACGCAGCAAGAAGCGGACGAGCCAGCGGAAAGGAAGGAATGGCTCGAACGCGATACCAAGAAGGTAGTCTCGTAGTACGTGGGAAACGAAGAAGAGTGTGGGTTATCCGGTGGAGGGAGAACGTGCTGCAAACGGACGGGTCGGTAAAGCGTGTTCAACGCGCCGAAACGCTCGGCTTGGTGAAAACAATCACCAGGCAAATTGCGCGATCGGTCCTCAATCAGAAACTCAAAACTGAAACTCACAACCAGCGCTGGCCACAGGCAGTACGGTCTTTCTCCGAGTTTGTCGAAACAGAGTGGAGGCCAAACGCAACGCTCGCTGTGAAGAAGAGCACGATGAAGTTCTACAACTTCCAACTCGAAAGGCACATCGTTCCGGTGTTCGGTTCCTGCTCGTTAAGCGAAGTGAACCGAAACCAGATCGAGTCGCTGCTTTCGAAACTGAGAGAGAAGGGGCATGCGAGCGGCACCCTGCGTGGCGTTCGCACAACCATTTCGACTGTGCTGCAGTCCGCAGTCGAGCGTGGTTACCTCGACGGAAACGCGGCGCATGGCATTCGCATCCGCAGTATGGGTGTGAAACCGAAGCCTCGCTTCTATTCTCCAGCTCAAGTTCAGAAGCTTTTGCCGGAATTAAGTCTCCCCTGCCGTACCGTCGTCCAGGTTGCGGTTCTAACCGGGATGCGCATCGGCGAGATTCTGGCGCTTCGATGGAAGCGTGTGGATTTTCTTCGCAAGACAGTTGAGGTGGCCGAAACTTTTTCCGATGGTGATTTCGGCACTCCGAAAACGAACAGCAGCAATCGTGTTCTACCTATCAGTTCGAGTCTCTGCGAAGTGCTGGAAGCGCATCGTTCAGGCCAGAAATTGTGCGGGCCAGATGATCTGCTTTTCACGACACCGCGTGGAACTCCACTCAGTTCGAAAAATCTCTACAACCGTGAACTTGCGCCGGCTTGTGACCGAATCAAGGAGCCGCGTATCTCGTGGCATGCCTTCCGGCACACGCATGCGACGCTGCTCACGGATGTGGGAGAGTCGATCAAGACCACGCAGGCGCAACTCGGCCATTCGGATCTTGCGACGACTCTAAATTTGTATGCTCACGTAGTTCCGGACTCGCAAAGACGCGCCGTGGAGCGGGTTTCGGAAGCTTTGTTCTCAATTGTTCTCAAGTTGGACGACGGCGCGAAAAACGGGCGAATCAACTGATTGAAAAATCAGGAGATGTAAGAAGTTGGTGGGCCCGCCAGGATTTGAACCTGGGACCAACGGATTATGAGTCCGCTGCTCTAACCGCTGAGCTACGAGCCCTCCGTAACGAACAGATAATAAATGACTTACTGTGACACTCTCCCGGAACCTCGGGCAAGATGGCCCGATTACAATCCGTTGTTCTTGGCCCTCGTGCTCGATTTGTGCAATGCAATTATGCAGTATTTATTGGGTTTTTTCCTAGAACTCATTTCCTCATGAGATTTTTTGAGTCGAGTATGAGTCCGAAACCCTACTGTACCCGACTGATCGCCGCGTTTCTCAACGACTGAGGACTTCGTACATCGCCCCTCGATTTCGTGGTTTCTTCCCATTAACCAGCCGGCAACCATACTTAGCCCATTCTGGCATCTTGGCAATCTTTGCCAATGGTGCTAGAGTGGCGTTGTAACTGAACATTGCGAAAAAAGGCCGCTGCCATGCCAACTCGGAACGTCAATCTGACAGACGAGCTCAATCGCTTCGTAGCCAAGAAGGTTAAAACGGGTCGTTACGAAAACGCGAGCGAAGTTGTGCGCGCCGGTTTGAGGACTTTGGAGCGTGAGGAACAGCGATACGAGGCGAAGCTCGCAGCCTTAC
>Ga0073928_10000947_pt1 | contig 59865 bp, 48 predicted proteins | sample PaiPotPPA55metaG_FD_76969 | JGI IMG/M metagenome (GOLD analysis project Ga0073928, IMG submission 76969) | Iron sulfur acid spring bacterial and archeal communities from Banff, Canada, to study Microbial Dark Matter (Phase II) - Paint Pots PPA... ... | reverse complement strand
AAGCTTCTTGGCAAGACGCGGAGCACGCCTGCGGACATTGAGCCCGCCTGGCAAGATCCCTTCGGTTCTCAGGCCTCGCTGCGCACATTGTTGCATCACTTCCCAGATGTGCCGGATGTAGGCGCGAATTTCTTCCTCGCTTCGCCAAGCCTTCTCGTTCTCGAGTGCGATCTGCCAAATCGCCCGCGCGTGCTCGTGGCCAATATGAAGCAATTCGTCAGCACTGGAAAATGGATACGGTACGGGCCTCAAAGGCCGCGAATCTCGATTTTGACCCTCCCGCGAAATGAAGCCGCCACCGATGGAATAATAGACTCGCGTCGCGATCTCAGTACCTTCAGCAAACGCCTGAAACCGCATTCCGTTTGAATGGCCCTGAAGTACTTGGTTTTTGTGGAAGACAAGGTCGTTCGCTTCGTCGAAGCTAATACCTCGAATCCCACCTAGCTTCAGCGATTGATTGCTGCGGATAGCCGCAAGCTTGGGCTCGATCGATTCGGGATCAAGCTTGTCCGGAGCTTCGCCGGATAGTCCGAGCAGGATGGCGCGGTCCGTGCCGTGACCTTTTCCTGTGAGTGCCAGTGAACCATACAGTTCGGCCTGCACTCTTGTGACCCCTTTCAGCAGGCCTTCCCGATTCAGTTCTGCGACGAAATCACCGGCAGCGCGCATTGGCCCAACCGTGTGAGAGCTCGATGGGCCAATACCGATCTTGAAGATCTCGAAAAGGCTCGTCTTCACAGCACTCCAATCAATTTTGTTTCACTGGCAATTTAGATTTCTGCCCGTCCGCATTCCACTACTCCTCATTCAATTGGACTATCACAATGAGTTCCAACATTCTTGCAGTGCAGCACCTTCGCAAAATGCGTGGAGGATCACAGTCTCATCTTCTCCAAGCATCAGACGGCGCATGCTACGTCACCAAATTTCAGAACAATCCGCAACACGTCAGGGTTCTAGCCAACGAAATGTTCGCGACAAATCTTGGCCGATGGCTCGGCCTGCCAATGCCACGCGTCGAGATCATAGACGTATCGAACTGGCTCATCGAGCACAGCGATGACCTTCGAGTAGAAGTGGCAAGATCAGTCATTCCGTGCAGCAGTGGCAAACAACTCGCGTCTCTCTACGCAGGCGATAAAATAGACGCCACTATATTTGACTACTTGCCCGAGGCGCGGCGCTTGAGAACGTTATTAATATCGACGATTTTTCGCGGGTACTCGTTCTTGATAAGTGGACCTGCAACAGCGATGGACGCCAAGCCATTTTCAAGCGTCAAGCCACGCGAAGCCAAGGATACACTGCAACTTTTGTCGACCAGGGATTTTGTTTCAATGCCGGCCAATGGACCTTTCCCGATTCGCCATTGCGCGGGGTGTATGCCAGGCCTCGAGTATATGAGAGTGTCACCGGATGGGAGACTTTCGAGCCGGCACTCACCCGAGCCGAGCAGATCGATATATCGGACCTCTCGCGATTCGCGGCACAAATTCCGGAGGAATGGTACGAATACGATGTCGATGGTCTGAATCGCCTGATCGAGGCGCTGTATCGGAGACGATCGATCATCAGAAGTCTAATCAGCGACTTTCGCAAATCAAACCGCAATCCGTTTCCGAATTGGACGGAGAAGTAAGGTCTTGCGGCCGTCTGGTGCGCGCCACTTGAAGGCTTCTGCTTCACTCAATTCCCGCAATTCTGGCTTTTTGTATGTTTTTTTCATTTCCGATCCGCAGCAGCACCTGGGATTCGACTTTCCCTCGATCTCAGAATCCTTTGAGACGACTACCTCACAATTGCAGGCACGATTCGTGCAGCGAAAGACCTGACCCGTTTTCATCGCCATGGACGATGAGCCCCAGCGCCGGCTCCATCTAAGGAATACCTGACCGGCGGTAAGTTTGTGACACGTGACCCATAAATGCTCCGCTCGCTAGACCGAGCAGTTGAATATTTCCCGTTTCCGCAGACCATTCTTTGTGTAAAGAATCCGTTACCCATTTGTTCTCTGTGAAGCTGGGATTGGCCGAACGAGAATTCCTAGCTACTGCCAAGAAACAAGGGGCAAGCGCGCTACTTCCACAACCACCTCATCAGACGGTTGCGGATGTGGATTCGAATAAGTTCGTACGTTGCGCGGCTTCTGATATTGGCCGTGAGCGGCCTAGTCTTGTTTGGCGTGACCTCCTACTGCCTGCGGCACATCTCCCGCAGTCCACCCGTCAAGCTTCGAAACGCTGATCCGCTTCGAGATCCTTCCAACTCAACGAACCCTGAACTGGTTCTCGCGGAAGCGAATCGTCTCGCCTGGCTCTCCAACTGGGCCAAAGCGGAACCTGTTTACGCGTCTGCCGAGGAGCTATACAGGCGGAGCGGCGATCGCAGAAACGAAGTATATGCGCGCGTCGGGCGCATTCTGGCGGAGACGGAGCACATGCGTTATGTGGACGCTTCAGAAATGCTCTCGCAACAGCTAGAAGAGCCAGTGACCAAAAATGATGCTGAGCTTCGACTCTGGTGTCTCGTTGCAAAGGGATACGTCGATCTGGAGATCAATAGCGCGTCGTCCAAGCAAGCATGGATCGAAGCTCAAAGGATCGCCAAGACCATTGGAGAAAGGAGGTGGGGTGCGCGGGCGACGGCCGAACTCGGAATCATTGCGTTTCTGGAAGGCGACAATCGCAGAGCGGCCGTCTTGGTCGGTGATGCACTGATTTCCGCGATCGCGAGCGGCGATGTCAGTGGGCAGATTAGAGACCTCGAGATGCTCGGTAATGGTTTCTACGACGCGAAGCGCTATGCGGAAGCGATGGTGTTTTTTGATCGCGCCATCAGTTTGGCAACGACGACTCCGGACGTCGGGCTTCCACTCATGGCCTACGAAGGAAGAGCACAGGTCCTTACGGCTCAGGGAAGACCTGAGGAAGCAGAAGGCGTGTTGAAGAAGGCGTTGGAGGTAGCCAACAACGAGCGCAGGCTAAGGGACCAAGTCAGGATTTTCTTTTTGCTTGGTGAAGGCAGCCTACAGGCGAAAAAACGGCGTGAAGCGATCGAGTACTTGGAGCAAGTGGGGGTGCTTGGTCAGAAATGCGGCTGTTTCAAGACAGTGGTGCAGGCGATGTTCGACTTGACCACGCTCTACCGCGATTTGGGTAACTTGCAATCGGCCGAAAAGCGTGCGTCCATCGGCCTAGAGGCTAGCAAGCATGTGAAGGGCAGGTACTACTTACCTCAGAACCTCACAATCGTTGCTGACTTGAAGGCTTTGAGGGGCGACTCCTCCGGTGCAGAGCGCTTGTACGAGCATGCCGAAGATGTGATCGACGGCATGCTAAACGACCTAGGAGATCCTTACTGGAACAGTTCTTTGGCTGACGCGATGAGCGAGACGTATCTCCACCACTTCGAGCTATGCGTGCAGAACGGAGAGACAGAGCGAGCAGTGAGTGTGCTCGAACGGATTCGCGGCAGGACGGCTACAGCTGCACTACAGAACAGAACGTCGTTGACGAACAATGAAGGGCCGGAGGCGAAAGCTCTCGAATCGAAGATTTCTCAGGTGCAACTCCAGCTGATGCGAACCTCGGACCTCAGCGAGCGTGTGGAGCTGAAAGAACGATTGATTGAGAATGAACGCCGGCTCTGGTTGACGAACAACGATCATGAGGAGACGCGTCAGAAATCTCCTGAGCGGGCAGCGTCCCTCAGAGAAGTCCAAGCCATCCTTCGTCCCGATGAGGTGCTACTTGAATATGTTCTAGATGACCCGAGCGCCTATTCGGTTTGGATTTCACACCGGGCGGTCGGAATTGAAGTATTGCCGGTAGGACGAAAAGGGATCGAGGAGCTGACGCACAGGTTCCTCGACCAGGTTCGGGCCAAGCGCGACGTTGCGGGTGCCGCGCAGGAACTTTTCAGCGTGCTGTTCCCTCCGACAATCTGGGACAAGGCCCGCGCGAAATTAATCATTGTTCCCGACGGGGCGTTGCACTTACTGCCGTTCGAGATTCTCCGCGATCTGAATGGCGGTCTTCTGGTCGAATCGCGAACCATAAGCTATGTGCCATCGTCGACCGTCCTGCACGTCTTGAGGAGCCGGAAAAGTGTCTCCCCAACTCGTCCCTTCTTGGGGGTGGGCGATGTGGCATATCAGAATCAGGGAAGCGTATCAGCCAAGCTCGAAACGCCAGATGGACTGCGAAACAGGCTTCTGCGTCAGTTCTCAGACGTTTTTGGAATGCCGCTTTACGATCTTCCGCATACGCGGGAGGAGGTTCTCGACATAAGTAAATTTGCCGGCAAGGACGCTGTTGTTTTGTTGGGCAAGGAAGCCACTGAGACCGCATTCAAGTCCGAGCCAGTCGCCGACTTTAAGGTCATACACCTCGCCGTTCACGGATTCGCAGACGCCCAGTTTCCCGAGCGATCTGGCTTAGTCTTAGGTCGTGATCCAGCAACGCAAGACGATGGATTGCTCCAAGTTCGCGAAATATTGAGGCTCCATTTCAACGCTGACCTAGTGACACTCTCCGCTTGTGATACCGGGCTGGGTAAGCTGCAAGGTGAGGAAGGCATCACAAATCTTCCCGAGGCGTTTCTTGCGAGCGGGGCCAAAGCAGTCGTTGCAAGTTTGTGGAGCGCAGACGATACCTACACAGTCGCTCTAATGGAGCGCTTCTACACGCACATCGCGGAGCGAGAAGAGAAGTCCGAAGCTCTCCGGCACGCCAAACTCGACGTGCTCAACCAGCACGGTAAACAGCTACTTCCATACTATTGGGGTGCGTTTGTCCTGGTAGGAGATGGGTCCGCGCCGATTTCGCTAGACGCCGCGACTATTAAGTAAGGAGGAAAATTCAGGAGTCGCCCCTGGTATCGGTGAACAACTTGCGCGCATCGACGGTGCGCCACTCAGTGATCGCTTACTTAAGAGCTATCGGGTAGGAACTCCACTCCGAGCCGGTCTTTCGGACCTGCAGAAGATACAAGCCAGGGTGAGCGTCCGACAGGTCGACCGGTACTTGCGTAGTAAGGGAGCCGTCGCCAGTCTTGGCAATTCCATTGGTCACGAACAATGACTCTCCTGAAGACCTCAGGATGCGAACTTCATAGCTGCCGGCGGCGCTGTCTTTGGGCAGATATATTTTCAAAGCGGAGGCGCCGCGACTTAACTGCAGCGGGGCTTCTCCCGAACTCGGCTCTGTCGTTTGGGAGCCACCGCGCGTCACCGAACGATCTCTCAAATCCAACACCGCCGTCTGCGCCAGACGCACCTGGGCGTGATTGTGGAGGTAGGCCCAAAGGGCGGCAAGCGCTACAAATAAAATGCACGCGGCAACCGCGACGAGACTGCGTGTTCGGCGGAGGCGCTCGGCTTCCCGCAAGCGAGAGATGTCTGCATAGCATGGGCTGCAGGAGGTGATGTGGTCCAGGAATTTCTCAGCTTGGGCAAGAGGCATGCGATGAGAAGCGATGCTCTTTAATACATCGAGGGACGGACAGCCCTGGCGATTTGGGTTGGGAAATTCCTGCGATATTCCCCGGCCCATCTGATCGAGGATGTTCTTTTCTTCTTTACCGGAATAGATCTCGTTGTTCAGAAGATCTCCTATTACTCGTTCAATGCCTAATCCTGATCGTCCTTGGAAAGGGCCTTCGGTTTCAGTCTCGGCAAAAGATCGGCCAAGCGCTGACGAGTCTTTTCCAGCCCGTAGCGAAATTTCATTTTTGTCCTTTGCTCATTTTGCCCCAAGCGGCTAGCAATTTCCTTCCAAGAATATCCAACTTGACGCGCCTCCCAGACGCGACGGGTCCATTCGTCCATCTGGGCCGCGACCTCTTTGACAGTTATTGCGCGTTCGATCTCGGAAACAGACTGGGAACTCTGAGCGCCAGGTAATCGCTCCAGTTCCTCGATGGAAGAGACGAGTTGAATTGTCTCGCCTCGCCGCCTCTCCTTCTTTAGCACCCTCTTAAAGCGGTGATGGAAAGCGCCGCTGAGGTAGGACTGAAGGTTCGAGATTTGGGACCGGCGTCCCTTTTGTCGATTGAGCGTTCTGGACACCGACTGGAGCACCTGCTCCCATGTGTCCGCAGCTAGTGCGCTCTTTTCAAGACCCTGATCCCCGTCGGGATGTTCTCGGCGGACGTGGGCCAGAATTTGCGGCCATGCTGCGCGCGCGGCATCAAATAGCTCTTCTTGTAGGGGAAACGCGCTTCCCTTCTTGTCGCGCCTGCTGGTAAAGGCTACCCATTCGCCGTAGGGATCCGGTTTCTGCATCAGTGCCTCGGGGGTTAGGTCCTCGGTCCGGAATGGGGTGCAAAGAGACGATTGAAGCAGCCTAGTTGCGCCACCAATCGCTCTGGAAACAACATTAACCCTCAAATTATTAACGTATCAAGGGTGTGTGTCCTAGAGATTAGCCGGTCACTGACTAGAAGAAGCAAGAATTGTGCCGACTTCCGGTTCGAAAAGACAGGTCTCCGGCACTGCTTCCTCTACCTGGAAAGATTAACTTCACCCCGGTCTGGTACAAAAGGCGTGGTTGATTGGGAAATATGCAGTCAGAGGATTGTGCCTCAAAGCAGATGCCGCAAATCTTGGTTGCTCGGACCAGCCGGTAGTGGAAGCGGCGGTGGGATTTGGGACGAAGATGTAGAATGTCCCGCGATACCGCAATCGCCAGCTTTGATCCCTTTCTGTTGGAGCTTTCCGAGACACCACTGCTGCCCCTGCGTTTGACTGGCGTCCTCGTAAAAGTTTGTGCTGGGACGGGCGACAAATCCAACTGCGAAAGAGCAAGTCATGAAAGAGGATCGGAGTTCACACCCCCCCGCTACCCAACGGGCCTACGCGGAAGGCTTCCACGTCGAGTGCAAGGCCGGTGAGGCCGGCCTCTTAAGAGTTGGGACCGGCTCTGTTTCCTTTACGGTGTCGCAACTAGTCTTTCTCCAAAACAGAGCGCAATTGTGGGAATCTTTGCGAGTGCGTTGCCAGAAGGAAGATGACGGCAGTCTGACCGTGCAGGTCCTAATCTGGGATCCGAAGCTCGAAGGCGCGCTTCAGATAGCTCATCTGAGATCCCGGCCTGCTGACAACTCCGCGCACGAGCCCCTTGAATGCGACTTTGAAAAGAAGATGTTACCTTAGCGACCTCACCTGAGAGCGGCAGCCATCAGGTCCTAAGCCCGGCATCCTGCCTAGGGCTCGGGTTTCCCAAATTGGTAAATCGGCGGAATCTCAACAGTATTTTCTTACTTTTTCCCGTTTCGATGTTCCTTAGTAAGTAGAGGGGTAATTGTCGTTGTTGAGATGAGGTTGAGGCATGACCGTTCCGGCACGATTTCGGGGCGATCAACCTGAAAGGAGCAGGAATTAGGCAACCGTTCAGCACCGTGATTCGTCACCGCAATCTGTCAGCCTAAGATGTGGGCCTCCCGACGTGGTCGCCGCTCGCATTCCTGAGTAAACATCGACGGCAGACAAACCGTGAGCTGCCTTCGGAGGAGACTCTCGTCTCTGCAGCCTAGTTCGTGTGTTTATACCCATGGCGGGCCGTTCGGAAGCCTTTGCGAGAGGAGATTGTTTCCGATTCTTTTCTCGCGAACAAGTGGACCAGATCCTGCGCGAAGGGGCGAAGCACGGCCGGGCCGGTTCGCACGCGGCCATCGAACGGATTCTGAAGTTTGAGCCGGCTATCGAACGGTCGGATCTTTGGCAGCGAATACGACAGCTCAGGTATCCAGCGGACCAAAAGCGTATTTGGCGCGCTGTTTGGACCGCGGAGGAAGAAGAACTGCTGCGTAAAGGATATGCGAAGGGCTGGACAGGGAAGAAGGGGGTTGTACGTGAGCTTCTACAGCGCCATCGGGACTGGCAGCCACACGTAATCTGGAAGCGCGCCGGCCAACTGGGGCTAGTGCAAAGGAACGTAACGCGCCATCAGGAACGTTCCCAGCATCCATGGTCTGAACATGACGATAGGGTCCTGCTGAACCTCGCGGGGTACAAGGAAGTAGGTGTCATCGCCAAGATGTTGCATAGGTCCGAGAACGCTGTCCGGTCACGGCTGAGCGTGCTCGGAAAAAGTAGCAGGACGCACAAGGAAGGGTACGCGCAAAGAGCCCTATCCGAAGAGTTGCATCTGGGCAGCAGAACAATTCGCAAGCTGATCGCGGAAGGATTCCTGGAGGTTCGCGATCCTCGCATCACCAGGCAATCGTTGAAGAGCATCAACGTCCATACAACATCGGTTCCTGTTGTCAGCGATCCGACTGACTCAGCCACGATTTCTTGTGCAGAGGGTTCTTTTTCAGTAGCAAAGAACGGCGACAGTGGAGAGGTGTCGGCTGCGAATCCAAACGTGATCGGATCGCGACCGGCCCGATCCTCACGTGCCGATCGAGTTTGGAGGGAGACTGCGACTCAAGTGGGATTGAGTCTGCAAACGATCAAGAACTATATAGCGCGAGGCGTGCTCAAGCTTTACGATCCCCGCATTACCGAGAGGTCGCTTAGAAACCTGTGCCGGCGATACGGGTCCTTGATCAATTCCGATTACCTGAACCGCGAGACGCGGGATTGGCTGGAGAGTTCTCTGGATTTCACAGGCAAGGGAGGCGAGGCCCTTGCGCGCCAGCTAGCAGCTCGTCGAAAGCACGCGCAAGTCGTTAGACGGTGCAGTGCGTGTGCACGCGAGATCCGCGGCAACGCCTTCTTCCGGCACTCGAAGAACTGTGCTCAAGCAGAAAGCTCAAGCCGCTCCGGCGCCGCAGCGGGCTGACGAAGTCTCGCACGAGGTGAGATCAAATGACCTGAAATCATTCGCAAAAGTTGTCGGCCGCGTATCGCCACCGGGAGAACCGAGGATAAGGAAGCGCTGGACTCACGGAACAGTCCTTCATCCAATGTTCGCCGTACACAAGCGTCCGGACGTGGCGGGGATGATGGGACGCTTTCTCTCGAACGTAATCGATCCAACCCTCTTTCTTCACTTCAGGGAAGAAACGCTCTTCGATATATCTGGTCAGGCTCTGCCAGTCCTGGCGGTTTGGCCCGACGTCGGGAGATGCAGTCAGAAAGTCCGGGCACTTACGGCGCAACTCTCGCACTACTTGGCTTGCGGGTTTAACATCCGCTCCGATCAATGGACGGAGCCAATGGACAAAAGCCATGCAATCAACATAGGTCTCAACGACCTCAAGCACTCGGTCAGCGCTCACTTCTTGGAAGAGTTCGCGGTCTTGCGCCGCGAGCCACCAAGTTTCGAATGCGGGATACACTCGAAGCCTATTTCTCTTCCATTCCTGGGTGCATGGCTCCCAATGCGCCCAAGCGGCCTCGCAACGGGGGTCGCGAACTCCGTAAAAATGAAGCGCGTCGAGCCAACCCTCCTGCTTGGCGTAGATGAAGACCTGATTGTGAATCCATTCATGAAGGCGCAAGGCCAACAGTTCTGGCGGGTGCAACTGGGCGGCTTGCTCGGTAAAGTCCGCGCAGCGCTTCTCGAGAACGGCAACAACCGAAGGGGGAGCACAGCCATCCACGTCAACGATGGCCCTTACCCAAAGCGCAAAAGCCTCCCATTGGACATATTCGTCATGGGCCTGGCGAAAACGATTCCAAGGAACGCGCATCACCTGTCTGGACGCCAGGGTGATCGCTAGTTCTTGAGCTTGTTTTTCTTGGGTGCTTGAATGACCCGACTCTTGCTGTCTGATCTGATTCGGGCCACGCACCGAGGCCGCTCCTTGGGGGGCCGGCTAATCGCATCGTGAGAATAGCTGAGACTACAGGGAATTCCATGCCGCTTCAAGCATTGCCAGCAGTATCCCTGCTTTGTGACACGTTTGTACCAATTTCACGCAAAAATAAAATTGTGTTGAAAACGCCTTCGGGAGTATTACATTTGCCGACACGCAGGAACGGTCGTCGCTCACCGCCTTCGTAGTTGGTCTGTCCTTAGCATCCCTATGGTTCCGGTAAGAGCAAATATGGTGGAAGAGCCGTGTGGCCTGAGCTTCACGGAGCTGGAGCGCCTTCCTGAACCTCTGCTGATGGCACATCTATGCGCCGGCCATGACGACGCTCTGAAGGTCTTGTTCGACCGCTACTACAAGCTGGTCCTGAAGGTTGCGCTCAAGATTCTTCGCGATGATGACGAAGCAGAAGACGTGATGCAAAGCGTTTTTATGGAAATTTACAAGTCGGCGGTCATCTTCGATCCCGCGCGCGGCAGCACGAAGATGTTCATCCTGCAGTATGCCTATTCCCGAAGTATGAATAGGCGGCAGCAGCTGACTAACCGGCAGTTCCATACACACGCTTACGCCTCTGAAATTCGGAAGTCCGTGGTCCCGCCATCCCATGGGGTATTGGCGCCACAGGAAGTCCAGTGCCTGGTCAGACGGTCCCTAGAAACTCTGAACAGCATGCAACGCAGGGTCTTGCAACTCGCCTATTTCGAGGGGCTCTCTCTGCGCGAGATCGCCGAAGAAACCGGGGAGTCGCTGGGCAACGTCCGGCACCACTACTATCGCGGACTCAGTAAGCTGAGAGTCTTCCTGGAGGATGCGGACACACGGGTGGTGGAAGCCAGGCCAAGGGAAATTGCCGATGCCAATGCATGAACATTTCGAGGAGCTGTGCGCGTTGTCGGCCATCTCGCAGCTGTCCGCGGAGGAACACAAGGAGCTGATTGCTCACCTGGACGCTTGCGATCGCTGTAAGCGCGCCGAGGACGATTTTACGCTGATTCTTGACCAACTCCCTGCTGCGGATCCTCCCAATGATTCTGAAGACGTTGAAGAACTGCTCAGCAAAAACTACGAGAAGCGGTTCGTGGCCAGGGCGGCGGCCGAGGGAATCAGATTTTCCGTGGAAGCTAAGCGCTTGCCGCGTCGATTTTCTTCTCGGTTGTGGTCGATTCGCATCTGGGACCCCAATGTCAAACTGGCTTTGACCACAGCGGCGCTGTTGACGTTTGCAGCGCTTGTTGTTCTAGGGGCAAGGATTGTGCACCGGTATGACAATGGCAAGGTTCTGGTCTCAAACCAATCTGTGCCCTCCAGGCAATCCGATCCAAGGCCGCTTGCCGCCACCGAGACTGTTCCCATCCCGGCACAGCAAGCTAGCTTAGTGGGTAGTACAACTACCTCCAATGGTGACTCCGAACGTCAGCTCAAGGCCTTGCAGCGGCGGTTGGCACAGGCATTACAGGAGAAGGGAATAGCAGAAGCTGACCTCAACCAGCTCAGACAAGAACTCGCCTCGGTGAAGCAGCGTTCCGACAATGGCGAGCAAGCTCTTGCGGAGGCAACCAAGCAAATAGAGCGGCTCCAGCAAACTCAAAATGAAATGGTGGCCAGTATGGTCGCTCGACAAACTAAGCTGGAGGAACTCTCCGAGCAACTGAATGTACAGCGATCATCCGTGGAGCGCGACCGGGAGCTCAGTGCGGTAACGAGTGAAGTGCGCGAGCTGATGGGAGCGCGGAATCTCCACATCATCGACGTCAACGACTACGACGACAGACTTCACAAAAGAGGTAAATCTTTTGGCCGTGTTTTCTACTGCGAGGGCAAGTCGCTGATCTTCTATGCCTTCGACCTCTCTCAGAAAACCTCCGCATCGAAGGTTACTTTTCAGGCTTGGGGACAACGCATGGGTGGTGACGCCGTCGCCAGGAACCTGGGAACCTTCAATATCGACGACCACGTGCAACGGCGTTGGGTTCTTCGCGTGAACGATCCCCAGCTGCTAACCTCGATCGACTCTTTGTTTGTGACCGTCGAGCCTTCACCGGGAAGAGATCAACCCTCGGGAAAGAGATTGCTCTTCGCCTACCTGGGTTCCGAGGCAAATCATCCCTAGTGTAAACAGTGCGTACTGCAATCCACTCATTACCTGCTATTTCCCGTTTCGGTAAAATTCCGGTTCCCACAAGACTGGGTTAAAACCCATGTTGGACTAGTGAAAGCCTGTCTTTCCGCGTCGTTTGCGGTCTTATCGGGCACGACTCCGGGGCAAAAACCGCAAGCCAAAGCCGCCAAGGTACCTTGACGGGACTGCTAACATAGATAGTAATAAGGCTCCCCACTTGCACCGCAGAACCTTTTCTTGACTTGGGATTAGGAAGCAGCTTCGAGAATACTCTGCGAGCTTGGCCCCCATGTCTTATTCTTGTACACCATCTAAGCTTCTCGCCGAGCAGTCCCTACCAGCAGCAACGCTTGTGCCTTTGCCAATCTTCGTTCCGTCGGCCATCGATCCCTGTACTAACGAGAGTACGAGGGCTCGTAGTTTCACCACCCAGGGGCAGTTCAATGGATGCCGGTGAAAAACTGAAGGAGATTCGAAACCGTCTTGGACTCAGCACGCGCAAGGTGCACGTGCTCAGCCTTAAAATTGCTGAGCAGGAACATAACCAAGAGTTTGAGATTTCGTGGTCCAGGGTGACGGAGATTGAAAATGAAAAGGAATCGCAGCCGGGCCCCCACAAGATGTTTACGTTGGCCTGCATCTATGGCATGTCCTACGACCAAATCTTGCTGCTTTACGGAGTGGACGCCCAGAAGACAGCGGTCTATCACACAGGAATGCCGGGAGCGAAGACTCACCTGATGCACTTCCAGCGTGCCGGCGAGCTGAAGTCGATAGAAATTCCGAGTCAAGTCAGCGAGCTACTTGATCTAAACCAGACGAGTCTGTTGCCGCAAATGATCGGACCATGGGCAAGTGTTCCGGCCGCACTGCTTCATGATTTCGATTTGCGCTACCACCGTTACGGCTACATAGGACTTCAGGACTACACACTCTATCCCCTCATCACACCGGGTTCCTTTGTCGCAATCGACCCAGAAGTCACCAGACCAGTACACATCCACGCCCGCAACGAACATGAGCGGCCCGTCTATTTTCTTGATTTGCGAAAGGAGTACGCATGCGGATGGTGCGATCTGGTCGACAGCAGACTGCTGCTGATTCCACACCCAATCTCAAACCTTGAAACCCGGATGTTTACCTTCCCAGTTGAAGCCGACATCATCGGTCAGGTAACGGGCGTGGCCATGCGGATTGCGACGCCTCGCAGAAAACATCCCGCATCTACATGACGTATCCGTCCGCCCAAACGAAACGGCCCAGCAACTGGTCCTTGCGGACCCGGTGCACTGGGAACGCTTGATTGTGCATGACAACGTAGACACCAGGCCTTAGAACGCGGACAGCAAAAAGACTTTCGGTGAGATTTTGCAAACCATCGCTGCCCTCAAATCCGAGTGGAGTCATGGCTCCCGTCATCACAATCGGAATAACGAGGCCAGCCAAGGCGTTCTGTAGATACAAACCAGTCTCGACCATCGTGTCCGTGCCGTGAGTAATTACGATGGGAGTGCTTTCCTGCAGGAGTCCTCTGACCATTCCCAGGATTAGGACGCGATCGGCATCAGTCATCTCTCGACTGTCTTTGTTCATGAGCGGCACGACGCGCACATCGCAATCCGGTAAGCGCAACAGGCCAAGGTACCGATCGATCTTGCCATCGAAATTGCCGACCGCGCCGGTTTGTTCGGAGTAAACCTTCTCAATGGTCCCACCTGTGGTAAGGACGTAAACAACGTTCACTAACACCTCCGATTGGGGTTATGAGATCGGCGAATCACAGTTTTCCCGGATAAGTAGGAGAACATGATTTGATGAGGCTCACGGCCAGTCTCAGGTTCGATCGAAAAACAAGCGCGCTCAGCCAATTGCAGCCAGGAGCTATCAGGGCAATGCACGTTTCAACGGTTCTTCCCATGCATGTGGCGCTTTGCGGATCTGCGGAGGCCGAGCTAATATGCCGATCAAGCTGCGCTACAAAGCACTCCAACGGGGACAGAGTAAATCGATCGAAAACTTCCTGATGACACTCCGCAAGCGCCAAGGCAGCTACTGGCTCGGAAAAACAGAAGCAAGCTCGTCATGCAAGTAGCTTCCCGAGAGGGGATCTCGCGTCGAAGCCAGATAGACGAGCCGACCTACATCTTCCTCAATTAGCGAAAGCGTGTGAACTCTAAGATATTCCTTCGCTGCTTCCACATCCATTTTATTCAAGGCGATCAAGCCATCAAACCGCAGCCTGTTTAGAGATTGCCTGCGCAACCGCCACTTTGTGACAGGTGAAACCACATTTATTTCTGCCGGGTTCTCCGATATTTCTTCGCAAACTCTGCTTGACACTCCACGCTCATGCTGGTAACAGGAGACGCTAGTTTCCAGCTCGGAACGCTGATCAAGCGTGTCCCTAGCGGCGTTCATTCTGAGCCTGAAGTTCCTGTTCCCACGCAGGCGTACGTGTTCGAGCGATGTCAGTGAGGTTCGAGCAGCGTGACAAGCCGACAATTGCCTTTGAGTGCTTCAGGGGCTTTTGCTGTTCCTTTGACCCATGCTCAGCTGCGCAAGCTGAGCGACGAAGATCTCATCGCGTGTCTCCAACTCGGCCATGGCGACGCCATGACAACTCTTTTCGACCGATACTTTCGGCTGGTATTGAGTGTAGGTCTTCGAATTCTTAGAGATTCCGGCGAAGCCGAAGACATCATGCAGGATGTCTTTGTCGAGCTCTACAGGCGAGCTTGTCTTTTTGACCCAAGGAAGGGCAGCGCCAAGACCTGGATTCTTCAGTACGCCTACCACCGGAGCATCAGCCGCCGGCAGTACCTGGAAACCCGAAAGTTCTACAACTCCGAGGAGATTTCCATTCTGGAACGGGGAGGCTGGGAACCCTCCTACTCGCCAAATGGCTGGGACGGCTTAACCTACGAAGAACGTACCCGAGTCTTAAAAAAAGGCATGGAAAGTCTCAGCGACAAGCAAAAAAAGACCCTGGAGTTGGCATACTTTGAGGGACTCCGAATTAACGAGATCGCGGAGCGAATGAAGGAGTCCCTTGTACTAGTCCGAAGTTACTACTACCGAGGTTTGAGGAAATTGCGAGACTCGCTCCACAACCTGGACCAGAGGCCGGAAGCGGCCGGCGCCAAGCGTCCTGAGGAATCACAATGAACGGGCACGAACACTATCAGGACTTGGCGGCGCTGGCCGCGGGCGGACACCTCTCAGGGCACGAGTACGCTGATTTCAAGTCTCACCTTGAAGTGTGCGCTTCCTGCCGACGTGAATTTGCCGAGTACGAGGACATGCTCTTCAATCAGTTCCCACTCGTTGACTTGAATACCAAACGCCTCTCAGGATCCGTTCAATTCTCGAGCAGCCCTCGCGCTTACAGAGACCGGTTCTTAGCACATGCACGCGCTCAAGGAATACCAATTTCCGGCGACGGCGAGACCGGCAGGAGTTGGTGGGCAAACCTCTCTGAAACCATCGGATCTCCTCTGGTCGGTGCGTACGGCGCCATTCTGATCTTATGTGTCATCGCGGGATTGTTTACGTACAGGCTCCACCAACTCCAGGGAACGGAACTAGCACGCGAAAAGGAAGCGCGGGTCTTGGAGGATAAGATCGCGGCCGTGAACAAGGAGAATTCGGCTCTCGAGAAGCATGTCTCAGACCTCTCGAAAGAGAACGGTCAAGCCACCGAACTGCAGACCCGGTTAACGGGCTCGCAAGCACAATATGCTGAATTGACCGCGCGATACGCAAAGTTGGAAGCCGAATTGAAGGACGCGTCGTTGCGTGCGCAGGGCATGCGAACGGAGATCCAGGCCGGAAACGAGCGAGAGCATGGCCTGGCAAACAAGTTGAAAGAAACGGAAAGCTCTCTCGCGAAGGTAACCCACGACTTTCAGAACTTGAGTCACCCAATCGACGCCACAAGAACGGCAGACAACGCTCTGCATCTAAGAGACCTCGAAGTTCAGTTGGCTGATGCTAACGAGTCCCTTGACAAGGCGAAGAAACTGCTCGCGGCGGATCACGATATTCGCGACCTCATGGGCGCCAGGAATCTTCATATCACCGATGTCTTTGACATAGATGAACGCGGAAAAACGAAAAAGCCATTTGGCCGCGTGTTTTATACGGAAGGCAAGTCGCTGATCTTCTATGCATTTGATCTAGGCAAATCCAAGAGTGCTCCGCCTGATCGTTCGTACCAAGTCTGGGGTTACCAGGAAGCTGCAGATGGTTCGGCGCAGAGCCTGGGAATCCTGTTTCAGGACGACCTGAAACAGAATCGCTGGGTACTGAAATTCAACGATGCAGCCGTGCTTGCCGGCATCGATGCTATGTTCGTTACGTCCGAACCGCGTGGTGGAAGCCGGAAGCCTACAGGCCAGAAACTTCTCTACGCGTACCTCGGCGCAAAGCCTAACCACCCTTGAGCGACTAAAAGAACTGGTTAGGCTAAGATTGGCTTCTGTCTTTTGCACTCGTCGTTTCTACTTAACAGCGTCACAAACGACGACCCCCGCGCGCAATCTCAGGCAGAACTGTCCGAACAAATAATGATGAAGCGGCTTGATCCGGCCACTCCTGCAGATAGTGTTGAGACAACTCTGCTTTGTTGTTCGAAGTGCAGCGCCTTGCTACCCGTCTCGAAGCCTGCCTGGAAATGCGAATGCGGCGGCTATCTCCTGCTGCAAAACACCTCGATGTTTTCTCTCCACGACCTTGCCCAGAGGTCGACAGGACTGTGGCGGTATCAAGAAGCACTGGGCGTGAAGGAGGACGGCGAAAACATCTCGCTCGGTGAGGGCTGGACCCCACTTGTGAGCGTGATGCTTGATGGCATACCCGTCTTCCTGAAGATGGACTTTCTGTGCCCAACCGGGTCCTTCAAAGATCGTGGCAGTGCGGTGATGATCAGAAAGCTCAAAGAATGGGGAATCTCTGAAATCATCGAAGATTCTTCGGGAAACGCAGGAGCATCAGTGGCCGCATATGCGGCTGCAGCCGACATCCGCGCCAAGATCTTGATTCCTACAAGCACGCCAGCAGGAAAAGCGACTCAAATCTCCATGTACGGAGCGACCCTGGTACGCGTGGAGGGCACCAGAGAAGATACCAGCCAACAAGCTTGGGAGGCCGCAAAAGAGACCTTCTACGCGAGTCACAATTGGAGCCCGTTCTTTCTCGCCGGGATGAAGACAGCGGCATACGAAATCGCCGAGCAACTCGAGTGGAAGGCACCTGATTGGGTGGTCGTTCCGGTCGGCGGCGGCAGCTTGCTGGTCGGACTCTATCTTGGATTTCGAGAGCTCTTCCAGCACGCCATGATTGGCGTTTTGCCTCGATTGGCGGCAGTGCAGTCTGCCAGCTGCCCACCAGTTTACCAAGCTTGGCTGAGCAGATCGGAAGTCGTATTAGAAGTAAAGAAGAAAGCAACGGTCGCAGAGGGAATTGCCATTGCGAAACCTGTGCGCGGGCCGAGCATATTGGAGGCAATACAGAAGTCGAAGGGACACTGCTGCGTAGTCGACGATCGAGCCATCTGGGAGTCGTTGTCTATCCTCGCCCGACACGGAATCTATGTGGAACCCACATCCGCGGCAGCTTGCGCCGGTCTTTCAAACCTTCGCCAAAAAGGCCTGATCAGCCCTGGCGAGCGAGTTGTGGTCTTGCTGACTGGTTCAGGACTAAAGGCTACCGACAAGATTGTTGAACACTTTAACTGAGGTGACGGAGTGTCCAGAGGCAATTTCAACGCGGTTGGCGCCGACTCCTAGGGGCGCTTACTCCCAAGCTGTGAGAGTTGGAGCCTTTCTATTTGTATCCGGCCAATTGCCGCTTGATCCTCAGGGACGGCGGGTAGCTGGCGCGATTTCCGATGAGGCAAGACAGGCCTTATCGAACGTCAGGGCGATTGTGGAAGCTGCGGGCGGCACCCTGGCAAATGTAGTGCAGTGCACTATCTACATCAGCGACATCGCTCACTGGGCTGAAGTAGATAAAATCTACAATGCCTTTTTCTTCGCGGTCCCGGTTCTACCTGCTCGCGCTGTGATACCAGTGAGAGAAATGCGCTATGGTGCGCATGTAGAGATTCAGTCGATTGCTGTGATGGACGCAAGATAACGAACGTGGCCCCTACTCTTTTCGGCTGCATTATGGCTCGCCTGAGGCGTGGACTGGAAAAACCCGGGTCGTGCTGCCAAAATCTGGCAAGTAATTTCAGGTCGTGCCTCGAAGCCCTTCGAGCTCGCCCGAGCTAAATCGGTTGTCGCTGCCCCGGTTAAAGCACAAGACAAAAACGGTCGTCTCGCGCCCATGCATGTGTCACAAACAGAATGTTGGTTCGGCAATCTTCAACAGATGTTTCACGTGCGCCCGAGTGGAGGCTAAGTTCAATGAAAATCTGTCGCATCGGGTCAATACTCGTCTGCCTGATGGTTTTATCGCTCGGTTCCGGTCGTCGAACAGTTGCGGATGAACTAGCAGCGTTAACGGGCCGTATCACGGACTCGCAAGGGCTTGTTGTCCCAGACACGAAGGTCGACGCAACTAACATCAACACAAATCTAAGTTACTCAGGCAAGACAAACGGAGACGGACTGTATCGCATTTCGGAAATACCTCCCGGTATGTATCGAGTCACGGTACAAAAAACTGGGTTTGCCCAGATTGTGAAGCCCGGAGTCGAGTTTCACGTTCAGGACGATATTACGCTCAACTTCACCATGCGACTTGGTTCCGTAAGTGAGAGTGTGACTGTCGAGGGCGGTGCGCCATTAATCAATACCGAATCGGCGGCGGTGAGTACGATAGTAGATCGGCAGTTTGCAGAAAATCTGCCACTCAATGGCAGGAGCTTTCAAACCCTCATCGAACTCACTCCGGGCGTCGTACTAACTCCTAGCAATTTCTACGATTCCGGCCAGTTTAGCGTCAATGGACAACGTGGGAATGCTAACTACTGGATGGTCGATGGTGTAAGCGCAAATTTTGGAATGAGCGCCCTCGGACTTCAAGGAAACGGTAGTGGAGGTGCGCTTCCCGCGTTCAGCATGTTTGGTGGAACAAACAGCCTGGTTTCTGTAGATGCACTTCAAGAGTTCCGCATCCAAACCTCAACGTATGCACCAGAATTTGGACGTACACCGGGCGGACAGATCTCTGTCGCCACGCGCTCGGGCACGAATCAGTTTCATGGAACGCTGTTTGACTATTTCCGGAATGAGGTATTGGATGCCAACGACTGGTTCGGAAATAGCAATGACCTTGCGAAGCCAGAGGAGCGCCAGAACGATTTCGGAGGGACATTCAGCGGTCCGATTCTCAAGGACCGGACCTTCTTCTTCTTTTCGTATGAGGGGCTTCGCCTACGGTTGCCACGAGTGGAAGAATCGACGGTCCCTGATCTCAGTGCCAGGCAGTCGGCGCAAGCAACTCTCCAGCCTTTTCTGAACGCTTACCCTCTTCCAAATCCAAACAAGCCAGATGTCGGGAACGGAATCGCCCCATTCAATGCGTCGTTTTCAAATAGCGGGACACTTGATGCTTATAGTCTGCGCGCTGACCACAAGTTGAGCCAAAAACTCAGTCTCTTCGGACGATACAACTATTCCCCGTCTGAGATTCTCGTGCGCGGGGACGGAGGGCATTCTCTCAGCACGCTTTCTCCAACTCGGAACGTTATACAGACTGCCACGGTGGGGACCGCATGGAACATCTCGCCCACGAAGGCCAATGACTTGCGTTTCAATTACAGCAGGGCAAATGCCTCAACTTCCTTCCGCTTGGATAATTTTGGGGGCGCTGTTCCACTGGCATCTCTTCCTATTCCCAGCGCTTACAGCAGCCAAAATGCTTTCTTTCTGTTGGGCGTTGATTCGCTCAAGGATGGGGCCTTGGGCCAGGGTAATGGAGGCAAGAACCTTCAGCAGCAGTTCAACACGATTGATGACCTTTCGGTTCAGCAGGGTTCGCACAGCCTGAAGTTCGGCATTGACTATCGTCGTCTGACACCGTTCTACGGTCCTGAACTTTACGTCCAGCAAGCCACCTTCCCAGATGTACCTGCCGTTGAGGCAGGAAATCTCGGTTTCGCAACAATAATAGGTTTGCGTCACTCTACATTGCTTTTCCAAAATCTCGGAGTGTTCGCTCAGGACACGTGGCGAATAATTCCTCGACTGACGTTAACTTACGGTCTTAGGTGGGATATTGATTTTTCGCCGTCGTCCATCGATGGCCCCAATATTCTCGCCGTAACCGGTTTTGACCTCAACAACTTATCGACCCTAACAATTGGGCCCCCGGGGACGCCTCCATTCAGCACCAGGTACGGCAACGTGGCCCCTCGATTCGGTTTGGCATATCAACTCTCTCCGAGACAAGATTGGCAAAGTGTCCTTCGCGGCGGTTTTGGCGTCTTCTACGACTTAGCAACCCAAGAGGCGGGCAGCTTTCTTTCAAGCTCTTACCCTTTTGGCGCGCTTAAAGCTGTACGTGGTGGCGCATTTCCACTGGATTCTGCCAGTGCAGGGCCGCCCCCCATAACCCTTGCGAGTCTACAATCGGGAATACTTTCTGCCTTCGATCCGCATCTGCAACTTCCTTACACACTCGAGTGGAACATTGCATTCGAGCAATCCCTTGGCAGGCGACAATCGATATCTGCTTCCTATGTTGGGGCCGCAGGAAGACGGCTTATACAATCAACATTCGTTGTTGCACCAAACCCAGATTTCTCGCTTGGTTATTTAGTCACAAACAAGGCGAGCTCGGACTATGATGCCCTTCAACTTCAATTCCAACGGCGACTGTCCCACGGGTTCCAGGCGCTCGCTTCCTTTACCTGGAGCCACTCGATTGACACGGGCTCCGCAGGCTCAGCATTCGGAAGTGTAGCCAACGCGCTCGTTCCGACGCTGAATCAGAACGCAAACCGCGGGTCTTCCGATTTCGACATTCGGACCGCCGTTTCAGCTGCCATCACTTATGATGTTCCAACTCCAAAAATAAATGCTTTTATGAGAGCGGGGCTCCGTGGCTGGTCTCTGCAAACTATCATTCAAGCTCGATCCGCACCTCCGGTCGACATCGCTGATGCTAGCTTTTCTTTCTTCAAAGGTTTCTTCTTTGGGGAGGTTCGGCCTGACTTAGTTTCCGGACAGCCTTTGTTCTTGCATGGATCACAGTTTCCTGGTGGGAAGGCTTTGAACCAGGCTGCGTTCACCGATCCGCCAGTTGACCCCAATACGGGATTTCCACTTCGGCAAGGAAACGTGTCAAGAAATTTTCTGCGGGGTTTTGGCGCCACCCAAGTCGATTTGGCGGTTCATCGCGACTTCCCACTTCGGGAACTTATGAAGTTGCAGATCCGCGCGGAAATGTTCAATGTCCTGAATCACCCTAACTTTGGACCGCCAAATGGGCAATTCGGCGTTGGTGGCTTTGGAGTTTCGGGGCAGATGCTGGGTCAGAGCCTGAATGGAGGCAGTTTGGGATCAAATTTGGGCGGCGGTGCCTTCGACCCTCTATATCAAATCGGCGGGCCGCGCTCGATCCAATTCGCCTTGAAATTGTTTTTTTGAAATTGGTCGGCGCCTTCAACGTAATTCTCGCGAAAAGCAATCGGGAGGCAGCGTTGCGCATCCGCAGTTCGGTAACGAGCATCATCACACTATCCCTTTCGGCCAACTTGATGGGCCAAGGGACGATCAGAGTGGGCCAGAATGTCCAAGTTAGCGCGGCGAACAGTCATCGGGCTCACTGGGAAGTCCGCATGGCCGCAAAACCTGACGATGAGCAGCAGCTTCTGGCTTGTTCCATGGTCCACTCGGCAAAAGACAATTCGGTCCACACTATTGTGTACACCTCTTCCGACGGAGGAAAGAATTGGATCGCGACTCTCGAAAGCGATCAAACCAAATTTATTGGTGATCCGGATTGTGTATTCGGCTTGGATGGCATGGCCTATTTTTCTACGTTAAGGCTGCGTTACGAGTCGGCTGAACCTGATGAGACGCTCGTTTATCGTTCGCCCAACGGAGGAACAAACTGGGAAAAGCCGATTGTCCTTCCCTTCATCGACCGGGAATATATGACGATCGATCGAACTTCAGGTGAATACCGAGGGCGAATCTACTTACATGGGAACGCGCTGGATCAGATGGTAGACGGAAACGCGAAAGTCATCTTTACTTTACTTCGCTCAATGAATGGGGGCCTGACATTTCGGTTGCCTGTCAAGCTGATACCAGATGCTAACCTCGAGTCACGCGGGAACGGCAACGGCGAGGTGCTTTCGGACGGCACTTACGTCGCCGTTTTTCAGGAGGAGCCTAATTTAAAAGAGGCACCGCAGGCACGGCACGAAACACCAGTCGGCTCGCTAAAGATTGTGCGTACCGACACCGGCGGTGACAGCTTCACGAACGCGGATGTTGTCAGTCCCTGGTATGACTGCCGCGGGGCGCTCGCAGCCGGGCTACCTATGATCGCCGCCGATCATTCCCAGAGTCCATTCAAGGACAGGTTGTACACGGTGTGGGGCGACAAACGGTCGGGCCACTGTGACGTTCGCTTTTCTTATTCCGCGGATAAAGGAAAGACGTGGTCTGCCTCCATAATCGTCAACGATGACAGCGACCCATCCTCACCTGACCGCTTTGCGGACCACAACATGCCAGCCGTAGTCGTCAATAAAAACGGTGTGGTGGGAATCTCCTGGTATGACCGACGCGAGAACCCCGATGATGTCGGTTGGTGGGTACGATTCACAGCCTCACTGGATGGCGGAGAAACATTTTTACCGAGCGTAAAGGTGTCCGAAGCACCCCATAAGGCTGCCACAACATTGCCCATCTCGATTTTTGGATGGGGAGGAGGGGCTCGCCGTCCTTCCTCGGCAGGGCCTACGATCCATACTCGTATCCAATATGATCAGGGCGAAGGCGCCGGAGGCGATACAGGCGGCATCGTGGCAGATTCGCGCGGCGTCTTTCATGCGCTTTGGGTAGACAATCGAACCGGCGTTCTTCAACTGTGGACCGCTCCAGTTTCTGTGGACGCGAGGGCGATGCGCAATGGAGACGAGGAACTGACAAATTTGGCAGACGTTACGCGCGATGTGGAATTGGATTACACGAACACCAGCTCCGACCCAAAGAGTGGAATAGTTTCATTCGACGCAAAGATAATAAATACCTCAAAGGCGCGGATCGTCGCACCACTCAAGCTGCGGGTTATCGGTCTGAGTGCGCAATCCGGGGTTGTACGGATTATGAATGCCGACAACAGAAGAGGGGGCACAGGCGCAGTGTGGGATTTTAGCGACTCCCTGTCTGGTGGCGTATTGGAACCGAAGCAAAATACTAGGGTCAAGAGATTAGAGTTCCACTTGGCGGGTTCACAGCCCTTTCGACGCGGTACCGAAGGCTATGTCTCTCGGGAACTAATTCGAATTGAGAGCAAAGCCTTAGCCCAGCAGGCGGCGGAGCCGGCGCATTGAAGCAACAGTGTATTAATTCTGAGAGGACAAGATTCATAACCGTTTCTCCCAGCCGCGGCCGGCGGCTGGGAGGGTTATGGAAATACTACTGCTGGAAGCAGAGGCATCTCCCAGGGTGGTTACTCATCCAAGTCGTACGCCGGGTTCAGGTGGTTGGCATCCACGCCTTCACCAGACATCGTATTCTTGCTTCCATTGATCAATTTAATCATCTCAACTGCGTCGCCGAGCCGATTGATCTCCGGTTTCGTATACGTCATGGCTATTGTCCTCCTTTCTGGGTAGAAGCTTGTAGATGATGAGATCGGCAAACTCTGAAGTAGGATTTGATACGCCTCCGAGAGAGAGTTTGTTCTCCTGTACCTGAGAACGGACACCTCTGTAGAAAAGGCTTTCAGCGCGGTTGCCTTCTAATTGTCGTCCAGTAACCCAGATAGCTGGATCGTGGGCAAAGTCAAAGTATTTCCAGTGAACCCGCGCACGTTGCTACCTTACTGCTGCCGATCTGGAGTCAATGGCCGCTATCGTCGAAAAGCCGCATGAGAAAAAAATGGACTTCATAAAAGTTTTCTCCCAGCCGCGGCCGCGGCCGGGAGGCGTTATGGAAATACCTACTACGGGAAGCAGAGGCATTTCCCAGTGTGGTTACTCATCCAGGTCGTACGCCGGGTTCAGGTGGTTGGCATCCACGCCCTCACCCGCTGTCGTATTCTTGCTTCCATTGATCAATTCAATCATCTCAACTGCGTCGCCGAGCTGATTGATCTCTGGTTTCGTATACGTCATGGTTGGTGTCCTCCTTTCTTGGTATCCTCCACCACTCCGCCGGCGGAAGCGATGGAATTTGTCGTGCTGCGTTACACATTGACCCGCACTGATGTAGCGGCACAAGACGGCTCCGGTTGAGACTCGATCTCAAGCAAGTGGCGGGAGGCCAACTCCCGCAGCCAAAATTCAAGCGCTATTGTCTTTAAGAGGCGGATCAAGTGCACTGACTTGCCACTTCTGGCCGCCTGCAACGAGTTAAGGAAGTGAACTTCATCGATATATCCCAAGCGTGAGCAGAGCGACGAATCGAAAGCGTCTAGCAATTCTTGCCAGTTGTTCTCCAAAGCTACGACAGGAGTACGCGTGGTGAATTGCTTCGTCCGGCGCGAGAGGATTTCCTCCGGGACGATGTTAACTAGCGCGCGCCGCATTAGAGAGCGCCTTTGGCCCGGACGAAGCAACTGTGTAGCTGGTATTGAAAGAATGAACTCGACAAGGCTCCGGTCGAGATAGGGATAACGAGTCTCAGTGCTCGAAGAAGTACAGTTCGCCATCTTATTGCCCATCAGTACCACAGAGGTTATAGACGAGCGTCGACTAGGCAACAAGAATCCAAAATGCTCCTGAACATCCAATTGGCGGATGGCTAAGCTCGAGCGTTTCGCAAAATCTTTCCGGATCCATGTTTCGATTCTGGCCTGCTTGATCAAGTATTGGCCGAAGGCCGCGGGCAAGAGGTTGAGGAAAGATTGCGAAAGGAGATGGGGCCAGGGCGATCTCTTGACCAGGCTCCACGCTATCAATTGCCTTGCAAGAGGTAGAACTTTCAGCTGCACAATAAGGTCGGCTAAATGTGGACTGGGATTTGGTATGCCTCCCAGGAGCTCGTCTCCTCCCATACCCGAGAGAATAACTCTGTAATTGCCTTGGTCGACAACTTCGGCACGTTCGCTTTCCAGGTGTCGCCCATAGGCAAGATAACCGGGCAACGGAGTAAAGTCAGAGTATTCAAACGACGCAGCATTCGTTGCTAACTTACTGCTGTCGATGTGAATACCTATTCTTCCACGCTTTTGCTCGATCTTTTCGAAGTAAATCCAGTCATCCGCATTGGGCTCAGTTTTGTCGTAGTACGACAGGGTGTCGAGGCGAGGAGCTTGCGCTCCTTCCTTCACGAGTATGTCGTCGGCCACACAGACTGTTGACGACGAGTCGAGCCCACCACTAAGTTCACCAAGGATCGGTGAGTCAGAGCGCAGCCTGCGCCGCACGGCTTGGCGAAAAACCTGATGAAAGTGCTCCTCATATTGGAGATCGGTCTTGTATTGAATCCTAGACTTGGGATTAAACGACCAGTATCGATGAACACAAACTTTTCCACTGATGCCTAGCCGTACAAACTGTCCTGCCGGTACCTCGCGAATCTCGCGATAAGGCGTAAGATGGGACTCAGGCTCGTTGGCGAAGTAACCTGCAATGTAATCATCGTCGAGGTGTAGCTTCTCACCCGAGAGCAGCACCAATGGAGCGAGCTCAGTTGACCACCAAATTCGAGCCTTCTTGAGATAGTAGAAAATGTGTCGGATTGCCATGTAGTCGGCGGCAAGGATAAGCTCTCGCTGCTGGGGCTGCCAGATCGAAACGGCCCAATCACCGACGACGCGTTGAAAGCAGTTCGTTCCCCACCGATCAAACGCGGCCGACACGATAGCGATATCCGTGAGGTCGTCAAGCTTACAACCAAGGTCAGTCGTAATCTCCTCGCGGTTATCTAGCCGGCCATCCCAAGTGAAAACAAAGCCTCTGGCAGAGTAGTAGGGTTGTCTTTCGCGGCGCGACTCGCACGTCGTATGAAAGGGACTATAGAGGAACGCGATCGAACCGTCCACGTGCCATGATTCGCCGTCTGGGCAACGCTGCTTCAAGGATTGACTTATCTTTGCGAGCAGTTTGCGATCCACCGGTTGTCCGTCACAGTTCCAGATACCAGCTTGTACACTCATGCCTTTTCCCTTGCTAACACCTTTCCCAAACAGAGTAGATCGCCCGTACATCCGACCTCTCGTTGATTACTCGCCCTTCGACTTCGACCCATGCATGAGCTTTGAACGGCATTGTTTGCGCTCCCAACACCATTTGTGCACCAATCCCCTGCTTCCTGAGCATGTAGGTGGTGACGAATGAGCGCTGCAGGCAGGGAGCCCGCTTCGGGTACCAGATACAGGCATAGTTAACTGCTCTGCAAGATCGGTCGATATTGTTGTGACTCCCCAGTGTTTTAGTAACCTCCCAACTTTTAACCATCCGGTACAAAGTCCGAAAGCTGCAGAAGGTGATCAGGACGTCGTAAACGAACAGCAAAAGCAATGCGCGAAGTACCAGCATCAGACAACCTTCCTGGGTTGAATCTCGACTCCCAATTCGTGACAAACGAAAGCGAGTCGGTTCGTCAAAGCATCGACCCTAGTTGATCGCGGCTGGACCGGTGTGTGTCCCCAGGCTGGCCTGTAATCGAGCAGTGTTGGAAAACCTGAGGTACTCGCGGCCTGCAAGCGCGCCGTCATCTTGCGCGCGTGCATGGGATTGCAGCGGGTATCTGCGTCACCGGAAATAAATAGGACCGCGGGGTAACGCACGCCGCCCTGGACACGATGGTAGGGCGAGTAAGCCAACAATGCTTGGAAGTCCTCTTCGTCATCAGGCGAGCCATACTCACTCGTCCATCCCGCCGCAAAATCGAACAAGTGGTACCTCGTCATGTCGAGTAGGGGCCCTAAACAGATGGCAGCTCGGAACAAGTCTGGGCGTTGGGTAATCACGGCGCCCACGAGGAGTCCCGCGTTAGAGCCACCGCCGATCGCGATGCGGCCAGGTGCAGATCGGCCGTTTGTAAGGAGCCACTCGGCGGCAGCAATGAAATCGTGGAAGGAGTTCTGTCGCTTTTCGCGTCTGCCAGCGAGATGCCACTGTTCCCCAAGTTCGGAGCCCCCACGCAGGGCAGGAACAGCTAGCAGTAGACCTTGTTCGATCAGGAAACTGGCAAAGGCTGTGAATCTCTGTGTTACACAATTGCCGAACCCACCGTAACCAGTGAGGAAAGTAGGCAGAGGGCCGGAATGGAGGAGATCTTTCTTCGCGGCGAGAAGGATGGGAACCGATACTCCGTCCCTTGAGGTGTAAACGAGTTCCTCGGAGGCGATGATGGATGGATTGAATTGGACCCTTGTTTCCTCCCATACGAACGACGTTTTCCCAACCGTTTCGTAGCAGTAGATGCTGGGCGGTGTGGAGACGGAGCTGTAGTTGAAAAATAGGATGTCGGATGTGCTTGTCCGATTTATGAAGTTGATGGTTCCGTACGGTCGAAAGAGAAGATCTTCCTTCTGACTCCCATCCAATTTGTAGGCTTGGACCCTTGTGGAAAATCGATCAACGCGAGTGACGAAAACCTCGTCGCCGGCCGTGGTGCACTGCTGGATACGCAAGTTGGACTCAGGTACAACATCGCGCCAGTGTGTTGGAGTTGGGTCACCGATTTCGATCCGAACGACGCGGCAATTTGGGGCGGCAGTATCTGTGTAAGCCAGCAGCTGATCGCGAAAAAAGAACGGCGCGAAGCAGCCTTCAATGTTGTGAAGGAGAAGCTTGGGTGCAGATTCCTGTTGCGTCTCCTGGATGTAAATCGAGGTGGACGGCTGTTTACCCGTAAAGAACACCGCGTATGCCAAGAGTTTGGCTTCGGGTGAGTGAAGGATTCTGAGACACAGATCAGGCGTTTCACCAGCGAAGAAGACTTCCTGATCTTCTGATTGATCTGTCCCGAAACGGTGCCGCACAACGGCCCGATAATTGGGACGTGGATCGTGCAGTTCGCGATGAGAATAGTAGAAACCCGAGCTGTCTGGGGCAAACATGAACCCAGTGCAGAAACCTTCCGACAGGCGATCCGGGAGAACTTGGTTCTTCTGGATGTCGAAGATCTCGATCGAAGAGTGATCGGTCCCGCCTTGGCGAACCGAATAAGCCAAGAAGTGACAATCTTCAGAGATTGCTGCAATACCAACGGCAGTCGAGGCTCCACCCGTACGCGTAGAGGGATCGAGGAGGATTGTTTCCCGTCCAAACAAGCCGTTTCTCATGACGATAACCGACTGCTCTTGACCAGGTAGGCGTCTTGAAAAGAAGTATCGACCGCGTACGTCCCATAAAGCGGAAATACTTTCGACTGCGAGTAGCTCCTCAACACGCTGTTTGATGTGCTCGAGACTGGGAATGCTACCCAGATACCCGCGTAGGTATGCGCCTTGTTCCTCAAGCCAGTCGCGCGTTCTCGGAGAGGTTTGATCCTCAAGCCAGCGGTACGGGTCTTGGATGGCAACACCGTGTAGGATTTCGGTGACCGGGTCGACTATGCTTTGAGGCGGATTTACCATCTGCATCATTCCCTGGAGATTCGTAGCTCGATGAACTTATTTCTGCAGTAGGCCCTTCTGTTCGAGCCGCAGCAGAAACTCATCAACATCGCAATGGATTTGGTCTTTAACAACGTTGAATTCCGAAGAGAGGCGATCGACGATCTCATCTTTTGTTGCGCCTTTTGTAAGGTGCCGCCATATCTTGGCTCCCACTAGGTTCGTGGTGAACATGGCGCCATTCTCTACGTTCTGCAATACCGCGCCAGCTTCTGTGAAAATCGCCCGTACAGTTCTTGGCGTGTTCACGATTTCTGTCCTTGCACATCTGCAGAATTTGCTGCAGTGACCGCAGCGGTTGTAAGAATTCCTTGCAGAACTAATCCCTGCAAAAAGACAAGCACGTTGGAGGCCTGATCCGGAGCGATGGAAATTAGATCCTGGACTGCATGGAGCTTCCCATCATTAAGTCTTTCCAGAACGGGCAACACAGCCTCGCAACAATACAGAGTCTTCCGAGAACACATGAATTTACGAGTGCCGTTCTCAGCTTTGCCAGAAAGGTCGATGCGCCGTGGCCCCGTTAACCGGACTTGCGAGCTGCGATGGACCACGACCCCCTCCGTTGTTGCCGCGTCCGGTAACTGAAAGTGGGGACGCATAATCGTCTTGGCGTCCGCTTCGGCCAGAAAGCGACTCAACAAGTCATCAGACCATCTGCCGACGAGCTGCTTTCTTAGCTTGTCCATGTACGCCATTTGACTGTCCTGATCGGCAAAGTGAGGGATGTCCTGACGAACTTCGGTGCAATTTGTCAATTGCTTCACAAACCAGATGAGGACATCGAGCCCGCGATGATTGCGAAGAGAAACGGTTAGGTGAAGCGTGGGCTCATCAACTGGGTAAGCCACATGCCACCAGCCCCTGGGAATGTAGAGCAGCCCACCATCCTCCAAAATGTCGTCCCAGATAGGCTCTTCAAGCGGTTTCGCGGCTGGTTCGGCATCCTTACCTTGTTCGAGCGGATACAGCCGTGTTGGTCGATAGACCTTCCAGTGCTTCCGCCCGACAACTTGGAGGATCACCGTATCGTGCTCGTCGTAGTGGAGCAGGAAACCCTGATCAGTTCGCCAGCCGGCGTACAAGTTTACTTGGACGCAGATTCTAAAAATGCGCTCCAGTTCGACAGCCAGATCACGCACCGGCTTATACAATTCGTCGAAAGCATCAACAACAAGTGTTGCTCCTTGGGCAAGTAGATTGGTCAGTTCGGGCGCGCGGAGACGCGGACCGATGGAATCAGGTTTGGAGAGATACGTCTCCACGGGGATTGGTTTTCCACACTGAACCACTCTAAGACGCGGGGAGCCAATTCGGTGTTCTTCAAGAACACGGTTGAGTTCATTCCAGGGAACGAGACTGCTGAACTTTCCTTTAGAACCCGTTAAGTGGAGGAAGCACTTCCCAAAATAGTCTCTAAGGAACTGATCGCCAGATGTGGGTGACAGTAGATTGTCAAGGATACCAATCGATGGAATTGCTTCCCGAGTGCAGCTAGCCATGTCAATGTCCTCTGACCATGAATGCTTTGTTTCCGTTTTCTAGATCGCACGGTTCTTGAACAACGAGCGGTTGCCACGCCCTCCAAGGGACGTCCTCTTGATTTGACGAGTTAGAGCCTAGCCTTGAATCTGCGTTTGCAAAGTTCACTTCGTTCCACGTAACAACGCGGCGTGCAAAGCGATACTGCGCCTTTGAGAAAGGCACAGTAAACGGGAAACGCGTAGCCTTTTCTGAGAAAAAGCTAGCCTCTTCTGCTTTTTGAGAAGATCTAGGGTCTGGAGAAAGGTGAAATGCTCTCGTCCAAGAGAGGGGAGGTCGAAGCCAAACCATCTAGTGACGGGCGAGTCTCGCATAGGCTGCTATAAAGTCCACCGCTCTTTATCAACTCATCGTGAGTCCCTTTTTCTCTGATCGACCCCCCGTCGAGAACGATGATCCGATCGACCCAGGTTAGAGCGGAGACCCGATGTGAAACGAACAGGAATGTCTGCTCGGCGAAATGCTTAGTCATGTTCACGTAGGCCTGTCGCTCTGACGGCACATCAAGAGCAGAAGTGGATTCATCGAGCAGGAATATCGAGGGCCTCTGAAGAACTGCGCGAGCTAACGCCAGTCGCTGCCGTTCACCTCCGGAGAGAAAGTTGGCGCCGGGGCCCACTCGTGAGTCCCATCCATGGGAAAGCGAAAGAATGAACTTGGTTAGTCCTGCGACATGAACCGCTTCCCAGAGTTCGGATGACGATGCGCCCGGATTGCCAAGCAAGAGATTGTCTTTTATCGATCTGTCAAACAGGATGGGTTCCTGCGGTAAGTAGCAGACCGACGCGCGAAGACTGGCCAGCGTTACGTCCCGCACGTTATTACGGCCAATGCACACGGAGCCTCGATTAGCGTCGTATAGCCTGGCTATGAGCTTTGCGATTGTACTTTTGCCACTACCACTGATTCCAACAAGCGCAATCTTCTCGCCTGCTCGTATGTGTAGGTCAAGCCCGGTCAAAAGAAGGCGACTATTGCGGTATCCGAACCAAACACCCTCAAGAACAATGTCGCGTTTGACTTCGCGGGACAGCGTCGTGGCTCCAGGACTTTCGAGTACGCTTGGCTTCTGATCGATGATTTCTAGAATCCGTCGAATACTTGCGTCTAGCCGGTTAAACCTCGAATAAATGTCTACGGCCGCGCCTAGGGGCCCGAAGAGCCGAGCCAGATAACTATAGAATGCAACGAATCCACCTACAGTGAGCGCCCCTCCTACAACTTGGAGACCGCCATAGATCAGAATGACGACTATTCCGACCGTGACAACCCCTAAGTACCAGGTTCGAAAACAAATCTCTTTCTTATTTCTTTCATATAAAGCAGCCATCTTTGCGCGAGTAGCAAGCATAAACGCGTGCGTCTGGCTATCCTCCTGGCGCAAGAGCTGAATCTGCATGACCCCAGTCAGGTGTTCTTGGAGAAAGTTGTTTTCATTGCAGGATTTCTCTTGCGCTGAATTGGCGGCCTGCTGTAGTTGGCCTTCATAGTGTCTTTTGACAAAAACAAAGATTGGCATCAACGGGATCAATACGCACGTAAGGCGGAAGTTGAGAACAAACATAGTGCTCACTACAAAGAAGGCAGTGACAGTAGTCTGGAGAAGGTAGGGAACTAGAGTTGCACCCAGCTCAGCCACCTGGTCAGCATCTTGTTCCATTCGGTACAGCTTTTCTCCCGACGGAACGGTTTCATGAAAGTCGGCTGACAACTGATTGATTTGTTTGAAAAGCGCAATGCGCATGGCGTAGACGAGCTTCTGAACCGTTTGAAAGCTTAAAGTTCCGCCGAATGCGTACGAGACCAACTGGCACAAATAGACGCCAGCAATACCTGTGGAGGCCAAAATCAACAGACTTTTGTCTTTCGCCGGAAGGACTACATCGATCAGCCACTTCACTATTAGCGGATCAACAAGGAGAGTCAGGCTGCTGAGGACGATCAAAAGGACAGTCAAGAAGTGAGGCCAGAATAATGGTCGGAGCTGTACCAGAAACCAGAGGAGTTGACGAGAAAGACCTTTTTTCATAGAGGGAGCCTGATTCAGCCCGGACAAAGATGGGAAGTAAGATGATCGACGATTACGGCCTCATGCTACCTGGCGGCCCGATCTCCTAGTCGCATCTCGGTGACGCTCGCGCCTTGAAACCGCATAACCCGCAATCCGCACCTCATGCAAGCTGCGTTTCCGGAATTCGGATGGACTCAAATGGAACTGCTCCTTAAATCGTCGACTGAAATCAGGGGGACTGCGATATCCAAACTCTGCGGCGATCGCTTTCACGGAGAGATCTGTTGTTGTCAGGAGCTCAGATGCTGCCGACAAGCGTTTCTTTTTCGCGTATTCCCTGATACCCAAGCCGGTATAGCGTTTGAACAGTTGAGCGGCATAGGCGCCTGAGATTTCTAATTTGAGTTCTCTGCAAGCCTCTTCAAGATTCCAACCCACGCGACCAGCGTGGCTGTCGATGAATCGAGTCAGCTTTGCAATCCTCTGATCTACGTCATTCTGCGATGCAGGAGAACTTGGAAGCAGGTGATGAAGAAGATCATCGAGGCCGCCTTGATATCGGACTGCTGGCGATTCGTAGATCATGGAAATTCAGACCGAGGGAAGATTTCGTGTCGTCAACTCTTGTTTTTGTATGTCTTCGTCGGCGAGGCCCGACCGCTAGGCATGATCAATGCCTTGCTTTCCAAGTCTCGTAAGCAACTCTCGATGTCGAGTTCAAGCTGTTGGCGCGGCACTTCCGTGAATTCCTTCGCGAACCCGTCGACTATGTCCTCTGTAGATGACTTACCATCCCCAGCTTCAAGCACTTGCCAGATTCTTCCTCCCACCGCGTTGAGGCTGTAGCAGAGACCTTTGTCGATATCGAGAAGTACCGCACCGTCTACATTGCAGGTTGCGCGGACGTGAGTGGCGATCGCCCACGAAGAGTTGCGGTTGTTAGTAGTCACGCTTCACCGCCTGGTTTTGAGAAGTCGTGCGGTTGATGGATGCTCGGGCTCGGATCACTACTCGATACTCCCGAGAGGAGAAGTAGCATTCGGGCCAGACGAACCTCAATTTCAGCGATCGCACCTTTCAGGCGCGCATAGACGAGAGGTTTACGCGAGCGAGAGCAGGGAAGAGGGCAAAATTCTCGAAGTGTTCGCTTCAGCGAGCGGAGTCACTGGCCGTCTAGTTACCCATTTATCCCGATGATGGAATCGGCGTTGACGCCTCTTTAGTTTCATCAGCATAGTGGGCACGGGGCCTGGTGTAGATTCGTCGGAAAACCGACAATCTTCCGACGCGTAACGCGAGGCGAGTTACGTTGAGTGTTTTGGCGTCAGGTACAGCAAGCAGTCGCACCGAATGATGCCAGTTGTCGCTTCGCGAGAAGGTCCCACCGTCTCTACTCCTGCCCTGGGTTGGTACAACCGCCCTTCGGTGACTGGATACTGTGGGCACTCAGGACAAGCTCGAATCCTTCTTAGGAGTCTGCCGGTGCATTCACGTCAAGTTGTCTTCTGCCTTATGGTTCTGGTGTGCTTGATCACGAATTGTTTCCCGCAAACCGAGACGGCGACCGTGTCCGGTCGTATCACTGATCAGCAAGGCGCCGTTGTTCCGGGCGCACAACTGGTCATCACGAACGTCGACACAAATCTGAGTGCGCGACAGACCAGTAATAAAGATGGACTGTATGTTCTTTCCGGGCTGAAGCCGGGGCGTTATCGCGTTACCGTTACCACGGGAGGATTCCGGACGATCAACATGACAGACATCGTCCTCAACGTCCAAGACACGATCAGTCAGAACTTCAAACTAGAGGTCGGGTCGGTTTCAGAGTCAGTGACCGTCGTTGCAGACGAAGTTATGCTGAATGCCGAATCGGCTGCGGTCGGCACCGTAGTGAATCGGCAGTTCGTGGAAAACATTCCACTCAATGGCCGCAGCCTTCAATCGCTCCTTACGTTGACGCCCGGAGTCGTTCTGGTTCCCGGCGGGAGTAACAGCTTCGGTCAGTTCAGTGTTAATGGGCAGCGTGCTAGCGCCAATAGTTTTACAGTCGACGGCGTAAGCGCAAATTTCGGCGCTCAGCCCGGCAACTTTGGTTCTCCCAACGCTAGTGGGAATACACCCGGCTTCACTGCCTTCGGGACCACCCAGAGCCTCGCTTCCATTGATGCACTCCAGGAGTTCAAGGTTCAGACGTCGACATACTCGGCTGAATATGGTCGGCAGCCTGGTGGTCAAGTGTCCATCGTTACGCGCTCAGGGACGAATAAATTTCACGGCTCGGTCTTTGAGTACTTTCGCAACGACGTTCTTGATGCCAACGACTGGTTCGCTGACCGTGCAGGCCGGCCAAAGCCAGCCGAAAGGCAGAACGACTTTGGCGGGACGCTTGGCGGCCCCTTAGTAATCCCAGGGCTGTACAACGGCCATAACCGTACTTTTTTCTTTTTCTCTTACGAAGGCCTTCGCCTTCGTCAGCCACAATTCGGGGTGACCAACGTTCCGACACTGGCACTCAGGCAGCAGGCGCCTGTGGGCATACTGCCTATCTTGAGCGCATTTCCACTGCCGAACGGTAAGGACTTAGGGAACGGTCTTGCCGAGCTAAGTGCGGGATACTCAAACCCTTCGCAGTTGGATGCAACGAGTGTCCGGATCGATCACTCTTTCAACAGTAAGTTGACATTCTTTGGAAGATACAACAAGGCCCCTTCGGAGAGCACAGCTAGGAGCACAAGCGTTCTTAGCGTTCTGCAGACTAACCGTCTCGAGACTCAGACAATTACCGTCGGTGCTACGGAATTGTTAACCCCGAGGATGAGCAACGAACTCAAGGCGAACTACAGCAGCAACGGTGCCTTCCAGTCGATAGGACTAGATGGTTTTCTGGGAGCTGTACCGCCTCCTCGCAGCGTCTTGATCCCGACTCAATACGACTCAAGTACAGCCCAGGGCAGTGTCACTCTGCAATTCTCCGGCTTAACCGCGACTGCCCCGTTACTCAATATCATTGGAAATTTTCCGTCGAGCCAGCGTCAGTTCAATATCGTGGACAATTCTTTGTTCGGCTTCGGCTCGCACGAGTTCAAGTTTGGAATTGATTATCGTCGGCTGAGTCCGATTGCTGCCTTTAATACCTACTCTGTGAGTGCAACCTTCGCATCTCAAGCGCAGGTGCTTGCCGCCAAATCGGGCAGTGGTTTTGTGACGGCTAGCATTCCCATGAAACCTATATTTCTCAATTTTTCGGCGTATGGCCAGGACACTTGGAGGCTCACTCGCCGATTGACGCTCGATCTTGGTGTACGGTGGGATGTGAATCCTGCGCCATCTGAGGCGAATGGACACAATCAGGTAGCAGTTAACCAGATAAGTAATCTAGCTACTATGCAGTTGGCACCGCTGGGAACAAAGGCGTGGGGGACGACGTTCAACAACTTTGCTCCTAGGCTCGGCCTTGCGTACCAAATCTCTCAGGCCTCCGGTCGGGAAACCGTAGTGCGCGGTGGCTTCGGCGTCTTCTATGACACCGGAAACGACATCGCTGCTATCAATTTCAACCAGAGGTTCCCGTACAGAGCACTCGTCAACGTGTCCGGCATCAATTATCCGCTTGCACCAACTCAAGTTGCGCCACCGCCGCTCGCCTTTCAAACCGGACTGACGCCTCCTTATCCCAGTTCGATTGCCATATTCGATCCTGGGTTGAAGCTGCCTTACACCTTGCAATGGAATGCCGCTGTGGAGCAATCGCTGGGCAAGAACCAGGCAGCTACGGTCTCGTATGTTGGTGCGGCTGGCCGAAGGCTGTCACAGACCACTCAACTGACCTTGAACGCGATTAATCCCAGCTTTACGACGATATTTCTCAACCGAGGTAGCGCAACTTCGGACTACGACGCACTGCAAGCCCAGTTTCAACGCCGTCTGTCGCGAGGTTTGCAAGCTCTGGTTTCATACACCTGGTCGCATGCGCTTGACGACGATTCGACCAGCCTTGGGGTATTTGCCGCACAACACGGGAATGCGACGTTTGATATTCGGCACGTCTTTGCGGCAGCGGCTACTTACGACATCCCCGCTCCGGACAGCAATTTTCTGATTCGCGCTGTCCTGGGCCATTGGTTTATGGATACCAGCTTCCACGCGCAGTCTGCTCTGCCCGTGGACTTGGTCGCACGAGTGGTAACGAATACTGCAGACGGTTCGCTGGTCAACGTCCGGCCCAATGCAAATCCTGGCGTGCCCTTTTACGTGAGTTGTGCATGTCCGGGAGGCAGAGAGATCAACCGGGCGGCTTTCCAAGTTCCCGCCGTGGGTCAGTCCGGAAGCTTTGGCCGCAATCAAGTGCGCGGCCTAGGCGCTTGGCAACAGGACCTTGCCTTGCGTCGCGAGTTTCCGCTGCATGAGAGTCTCAAGCTGCAATTCCGGGCAGAGGCGTTCAACATCTATAACCACCCCAACTTCGGCACAGTACAGACGTCACTGACGGCGACGAACTTTGGCCAAGCGACCAACATGCTGAGCGCCCAGTTGGGCGGCGTCAGCGCCCTCTACCAGATCGGCGGACCGCGTTCGCTACAATTAGCGCTGAAGGTCATTTTTTGACAGCTCTCTCTTAAAACTGAAGGCGTTTTCCGAAGATCACTTTGCTATTCGCAGTTCGGAATCGCATGAATGTTGCTTGCGTGGACGAACCGGCAACGCGGACTGCGGAGAAAAGATGCCATGCATTCACCGTATTTGAGAACACCGATTGGTTCGTCGCCCCTGGCTAAGAAGGCCATAGTGGTCCTGGCAGTGACTCTAAAAAGGCAATGCAAGTGCCATTAGCGATGCTTGGAGAGTGTGGATGAAACTGTTACGACTTTATCTCTTCTTAGTTTGTCTTTGTGGTGTGTTATTCCACGCAGTCCCTAGCTTAGGAGCAAGCAACACTCTTCCAGTCGAAGATGTAGTTTCAATGCGAACATTTCTCCGTGGATCGACGATTGCTCTTTCGCCGGACGGAGACTGGGTAGCTTATACGATCGATGGTGCTCAACAAAAGCAACCCGTCACTGCCTGGCTTTTGTCCTCAGCAAGTCCGCCTGTTCAGTGCCCAGGTTGTTATGTCTCCGTGACTAGTGTCAGGAACGGAGTGACAAGACGTTTGACCGATGGGCAAAGCTCGTCGAGTTGGGGAGCCGTATGGTCTCCGGACGGCCTTCGCTTAGCCTACTATTCTGATCTCTCAGGTCGTCAGCAGATATGTATTTGGGAGCGAGTTGCTGCACAATCTCACTGTTTTGGCAAGATTGAGACAACCGGTACAGGCTATACACTCACTCCCCAGTGGACAGTGGGCGGAGACAAGATCCTTACGAAGGTCGTTCCAGTTGGCAAGAATATCTTAAAGTCTAATACTGTAGCCAGCAGTGCAAACACGCCGGGGACCGACAGAAATGAGGATCGTGTCACCGTCACAGTGTACCGAAACTCTGTAGGAAGCATTAACACACCGCAAGCATCCGCCCGCGCGGACTCATCGAGCGCAGGCAGGGCGCAATCCACTCTCGCTTTTGTGGATGTCACAACAGGCGAGATAGAAACACTTTCGCAGGTGCAAGACCCAGTCTGGTACAGCTTATCGCCGAATGGCGCGTACATCGCCTTTACGGTCCGAAAGCACGGCGAGAACCCGAACTCATACCAACCTGTCTTTGACTTGTTGGTTCTAGACCTTACCTCTCGCCGGATAAACATCATTGCCTCAAACGCAAAAACGTACGGGTCATCAGTCAGTTGGTCGCCAAACAGCACAACATTGGCGTTTACGACATTTGACGTCGCAAGCTGGCCCGATATGCGGGGAGAGTGTTTTGTTGCTTCTGTAGATGGCCAGCATCTGCATAGCGTCACGACGGGGAGCCACCCGAGTTTTGCATCTGAAGACAGTCCTCCCCTGTGGGACCCTAGTGGTACATCAATCTATCTTCTGCCTTACTACGGTGGTGGCCAAAGCAGGGATTTTGGGATTCCGATGTCGGCCGATTCCATTTGGATGGTCATTGTCTCGCAGAATACAGCGGTGGAACTAACTCGAATTCCGGGACGAAGAATCCTCGCGGTTGTCGCTCCGAGAGTCAACGGGCGGGTGTTATCGGTTGGCCAGCAAGGATCTCTGCTGTTACTGACCTTGAATCAGGGCACGAAGACAGCAGGATACTTCAAAGCAAACGTGACGACCGGAGTTTATACGAAAGTCTTCGAGAACAATAAAGCATACAGCTATCCTATTCAATCCTTTAACGACGCCTCAACCGACGGGAAAACTGTCGCGTTCATCGCACAGCAAGTAAACAGAACCGCAAATATCTGGGCGATCAGCAATCAGGAATCGAGCCCAAATCAAATCACAAATATGAATCCGCAACTTGATCGAGTCAGCTACGGCAGTACTTCCCTGGTTGAATGGCATAGCCTTGACGGCGAGCCACTACAAGGGGCTGTGCTCTTGCCTCCGGACTACCAAAAAGGAAAACGCTATCCCGTGATCGTTTTTCAATACCCGGGATCCAGCTTTTCAGATTTTATAAACTGTTACGGCTCTTCACCACCAAACAATGACAATATGCTCCTTTTGTCTAGCCGGGGGTACGTCGTGTTTCTGCCAGATTCGATTTCCGGACCGAGCACGCCAATGATGGACATCGCAAAATCTATCTTGCCTGGTGTTGACAAATTGATTGATCTTGGTATCGCGGATCCAGATAGGCTCGGTGTCATGGGGTTGAGCTATGGTGGTTATGGCGTCTTGAGTCTTATTGTGCAAACCACGCGTTTCAAAGCGGCGGTTGCTAAAGCTCCAGGCCTTGTTGACCGCATCGCCCATTACGGAAATCTATGGAATGACGGTTCAAGTATTTACGTGTTGATAAACGAAGGCCAGTTAGGAGGAACAATCTGGGATAGGCGTGATAAATACATCGAAAACTCACCGATATTTTACCTAGACAAGGTCCAAACGCCGCTTTTGATCGTACAGGGCACTCGCGATCCGGCGACGCCCGAACTAACTTCGAATGAACTCTTTGTTGGGTTGAGACGTCTGGGCAAAGAAGTGGAATATGCAAAATACGAAGGGGAGGGACATGCTATTCAGGGATACGCCAACCAAATGGATCAACTCAACCGTACAATAAGATGGTTTGATAAGTATCTCAAAAGTTCGACGACACCCGTGCTTTCGACAACCCCGAAAAACTGAGGGTGAGCGAACTGCTAGAGCCCCGAACGCCAACGTCTTCTTAGCAGCTTGCTTTGACACGGACATTGTCCGACAGCCCGAGTTCACGAAATCAAATTCAATGGTAAGTTAAGATTGCCGGAGCGCCCGCTGCTTGAAAACGCTCCGGCAGTTAGGTATTGATCATTAGAGCGTCCTGCAGCAGGGACACTCAATGACGTCCGTTGGTTTACTCCCAGTCCTCGTATGCCGGGGCAGTATCCAGATTGCTGTCGTCACTGACTTCTACCTTGATGTTCTGAATGGCAACCATCGCGGTAGCTACTTCCACCACTTCCGGCTTTTCGTATTTCATTGTTGTTCCTCCTTTCTTAGATTCAGATACACAGCTAGCTAGCTGAACTCTCGGGCTGAACGGTCGTAGAGGCTCTTTGCTCATAAGGCGAGCGCCCTGTTTCTTGTGAGCTCAAGGGTGTTGCCAACACTCCATGTGTGGCGAGGTGACCTAACCAGGATTCGAGACACAAAGCGCGCTTGAGACTATCGACGCGAACCTCATTCCCCGCACGGGCTCTTCCTATCGCCTCCAATAGCTGAATTGCATCTACGACCCCCAAGGAATCACTAATTGGGGATTTGTTCTCATCGGCCAGAGTGAGCCATGTTGGCGAAACGCTCCTGCTAGGGTTCATAGTAGGCGCCCTTGGCTTTCGATTTAGAAGGTCATCCGGCACGATCCCAGCAAGAGCGCGCTTCATCAGGAAGCGCCGCTTTCCGACCCCAACCATCTGGTCTCGAGGTATGGCGCAGGCGAATTCCAGCAAATCACGATCCAGATATGGATAACGGATTTCATACAGCAGTTCTGGCCAGAGGCTGCGGTATGCAAGCACTCTTTGTTTGTGACTGAAGAGTTGCAGTTGATACTGAAAACTGGGCAAACCGCCGAAGAGTGTCAGCCTAGACGGATACCAAGACAGTGCTGCCTTATTCCGCTGAACGAAGCTTGGTTTCAACCACGAAGGAGGATTAAGCTCTTTAGGTGCCCAAGGAGCCATGAGTGAGGTTCCCCAAAAACCTCGCAGAGTCTCCCAAAGCAGAGCGAGCGGGGACTTTCGCATACGTCGAGCCCAAGCGTTCAATTGACGCGCGAGCCGAAATAGCCGTGCTCTTACCAAAAGATCTTGAAGTTCACATATGGGTGTTGGAACGTAGCCGCCGGTGACGTCTTCTCCCGAACCTCCGGAAAGTACAACTCGATAGCCATGTACTTCAATATATGGTTTGTAGCTGTCGAAAACCTTCTTCGACAAGATACGACCAAAATTCGGAGTGGCTGCAAGTCGATTGATTTCAAAGCCGTCCAAAAAGAAGTCCTTTAACTCGACCTCTCCGAGCTCTACGTGAGCTTTCGCACCTAGATCGATGTGATACCCTGCGCGTCCGCGCTTTTCCTCCACTTTCGTAAAATACGGCCGTTCATCCAAGCGAGTATCAGCGTCGTTATAGTAGGAAATCGTGTCTAGCCGAGGGGCTTCGACTTCGCCGCGTGCCATGACGATGTCGGCCATGCAAACGATGGAGGACGAATCCATGCCTCCACTCAATTCAGCAAGTACAGGGCGGTCACAGCGCAACCTGCGTCGCACAGCAGTGGCGAGGAGAGTGCGAAAGTGCTCTTCGTATTCGGCGTCGCTGCGATAACGAATTCTCTTGGCAGGATTGAAACTCCAATATTTGTGAACTGTCTGTTGCCCCGGGCGAATGAGCACGCACGAGGCCGGTGGGACAGCGTGTATTCCGACGAAAGGTGTGAGATTCGTCGCGGTGAAGTATGCGAAGAATCCAGCAATGTATTCCTCGCACATTTGGAAGGTCTTGCCGGCGAATTGGACAATGGGTTCGAGGATCGTACTCCACGTAACTTTATGGGCCTCGAGCGAATAGTAGAGATGACGTGCGCCAATAGGATCTGTCGCTAGGAAGAGGGAGCGTTCGATAGGGCTCCAAATGGAGAGTGCCCAATCTCCAATGAACTTGGCAAAACAATCCGTGCCCCATTTGTCGTAAGCCGCTGACACAATCTCGAGGTCGGTGGGGCGCTCGAATGTTTGTTTCAACTCACGGAGTAGTTCTTCACGATTGTCCAAACGCCCGTCCCATGTCATAACGGCACCCATAGAGGATACGTATGGCTGTATTTCGCGATGCGATTCTTTGGTCGTGTGAAACGCACGGAAAAGGATATTTACTTCGCCTGTCGAATACGTCTTAGCGCTATCTGGCCCGTACGGGGCGAGAAGTGTGTTCACGTTTTCCAGATAGTGTGGGTCAAGCGCCTGGCCGTCAAAATTCCATACACCATACTGGACGCTCATATTTGCACTTCCTCGGTCTTCGTTTTTCCTAGATACATCAACCTAATAACAGTCGCCCTTATCCGTGCACAGAAGCCTGGGACGCCCATTTAGCGTTCGGAGCGCCGTCGAAACTTACGATTCCCAGGCTGACGAGATTTCTGAGCCAGCCCTCGATATGGATCGCGCGTCGGAGGCAGAGCGAGTGGAGTTGTTCTCCATAACGTGCTTTCTGCAAAGCGCACACGAACGATTGTAGGTTCAAGATTCCGACTGAACTGCTGATCATGTACTGAGTCATCTCTGCCAGGCTGGCCCAGTCGCTCGATATTCCTACCAGCGGCGCCCGAGCAACAGACCCCTTTCTCTTCCTGTTCAGGATCTCGCTCGGAACAATGCCGGCGAGTGCGCGACGCATGAGCGAACGCCGCTGCGTTGGCCGGACCGACTGTTCTCGCGGGATCGCGTACATGAACTCCAGAAAGGTACGATCCAGATAGGGATAACTTTTCTCAAAAAGCACTTTGATAGGTAAGGGTTTGCTCGCCAATTGCCTCCGCAGCGTGTTAAGAGTACTGATATTGTCCTGAAAACTTGGCAGGGAGCCGAACAGCCTCACTCGCTGTGGATAGCCGGTTAGCGCTGTCCTATAGCGATTCACAAAATTCGACTGAATCCATGGGGCTGGCCGCATCAGTTTAGGAACGCCAACGAGGGGGATGGGAGCAAATCCCAAAGCGACCTCAAGAAAAATATGGAACCACGGTTTTCTTTTCTGTAACGCCCAAGCCTTGAGCTGTTGAGCTAGCATCCCGAACCGTGCTCTCGCGAGCAAATCTTGGAGTTCTGGCACTGGCACTGGTACTCCACCCATAACCTCATCGCCCGCAATGCCTGACAGAACCACACGGTTTCCCTGTGAGGTCAAGCACACCCCGATTTGCTCGCAAATGCGGGAATCGTGACCTGGTGTGGGAACAAGACGAAAGTGGCTAGACTGGGTACATGATGTGTCTCCGGACGGCCGCAAACCGACATCTATGTGCCAGCCGCTTCGACCGCGCTTTTCTTCAACTCTCGTGAAATAAGGACGCTCGTTCCAGTTGGGTTCCGAATCGTCATAGTATGAGATGGTATCCAAGCGGGGGCTTTCCGCGATCCCGCGGGCGAGGATGGTGTCAGCCACACAGACAATCGATGAAGAATCCCTGCCGCCACTGAGTTCGGCGAGAACGGGTGTATCGGAGCGGAGCCTACGCTGGATGGCCTTGGCGAAAACTGTGCGGAAGTGCTCCTCGTATTCGGCGTCGGTGCGATAGCGGATTTTCTTACCTGGGCTAAAATCCCAGTACTTGCTGACTATGTGCTTCCCGGGTCTCAGAAACACATGCGACGAAGAGGGCACAGCCAGGATTCCGACATACGGTGTTAGGTGAACGGCAGGGTAGGCAGAGAGCCATCCCGCGATGTACTCTTCGCAGATCGCAAGTGTTTTGTCCGAAAACAGGACGAGTGGATCGAGAATGCTGCACCATGTAACCTGGCTGTTGTCAAATGAATAGTAGAGATGGCGTGGGCCGATGGGGTCCTTAGCCAGAATCAGCGTGCGATCTTTAGGATTCCAGATGCAGAGCGCCCAATCCCCGATGAGCTTGGAAAGGCAATTCGCGCCCCATCTTTCATACGCCACTGAAACGATGTCTACATCGGTCGAGTTGATCGCCAGTGAGGTCCGCAATTCGCCGATAAGCTCGGCACGATTGTCCAAGCGGCCATCCCACGTGACAACAGCGCCGGAACTTGCAATGTGAGGCTGCGTTTCTCGGCGGGACTCCTTCGTTGTGTGAAAGGCGCGATATAGTATGTCGATTCCGCCTTTCGAATACGACTCATCGCTGTCAGGCCCGTAAGGGGCGAGGATTGCGCCCACTTTCCTGATATAGCCTTCAGGAGGCCGCTCACCTTCAAAGTTCCATCTTCCAAACTGAACACTCATGGCTCGCTCCGCTGCTTACAGTCCGAGTGAATCCTTAGCACCTATCGAGTACCGCGTAGACCTCAGACACATACGGCTTGTCGTTCACCACGCGTCCATCGACTTCAACCCATGCGTGCGACTTGAAGGGGATGCGCTGCGCGCCGATCACCATCTGTGCCTGTGCACCATATCGTTTGAGAAGGCACGTCAAGGCTGCTGACCTCTGCAGGCAGAGCGCCTCTTTCCAATACCAAATGCAGGCCATGTCGACCGCATAGCTGATGTTGTCGACTGCTTCGGGAGTTGGTGACTTCTGTGCAACCGGGTACTTGCGCACCTTGTTGTACAGTGCAGCGAAGTTGCCTCGCGCCAGATAAAGGTCGAAATGAATCAGCTTCAAGTACGCCTGCAGCGTTAAAAACCCCATGACCGAAACCTTCCTCGTGCATAACCTCTGAGGGGCTGGATGCCACAAGTGCGATGGTCGAACTGGGTGTGCGCGAGTTCAACCGAAAAGAAGAGGTCTATTCTGCTTTTTAGGGGTTCGTTCTGCCCTTTGGGGGCCCATTCTGCTTTAGATACTCGACTCTACAGAGTCCAACTGTCGCAAATTAGGCAGTAGATAGGTCGGGACGAACTCTGGAGAGGAGTTGGGAGCGTTTTGACGGCTCACTTGTAGCGCACAGCTGCGCATACACGCCGCCTTTGCGCAGGAGTTGCTCATGTGTTCCTTGCTCCTCGATGCGACCCTGATCCAGGACAACGATTTGATCGACCCAGCGCAATGCGGAAATGCGATGTGAAATGAAAACGGACGTTTCGTTGCGAAAATGACGGCACAACTGCTCAAAAACCCTTTGCTCGCTTTGGCCATCGAGCGCGGATGTCGATTCATCTAGCAATAATAGTGAAGGGTTCTGGAGCAGAGCCCGGGCCAAAGCGAGCCGCTGCCGCTCACCGCCTGACAATGCGTTGCCACGTGGTCCCACTGGTGTCTCCCAACCTTTTGGAAGTTGCCCGACTATTCTTCCCAGATCTGCGATGTCGATCGCACGATGCAAATCGATATCGCTAGCCGAAGGATTTCCTAACAACAGATTCTCTTTTATGGTGCCATCGAAAAGGATGGCGTCCTGCATGAGGTAGCAGACGTTCGTTCGGAGATATTCGAGGCGCATTTTGCGAACGTCAATTCCATCGATGTAAACGGCACCGCGGTTCGGGTCGTATAGTCTGGCCATCAGCTTGGTTATTGTGCTCTTGCCGCTGCCGCTCACGCCGACAAGGGCAATCTTCTCGCCTGCCGCGATCTTGAGGCTCACATTCGAAAGGACCGCCGGTCCATCACGATACGAAAAGACAACGTTCCGCAACTCGATGCAGCCTTTAAGTGCGAAATTGAGCGGAATAGCATGAGGCGTGTCTGCAATACTAGGCACAGTTTCGATAATTTCCAGCATTCGACGGATGCTGGCTCTCAGTCGGTTCAGTCTCGCGTAAATCTCCACAGCAGCGTTCAAGGGATCGAACATTCTTGCCAAATAGCTGTAGAAGGCAACGAGACCGCCGACGGTTAAAGCACCGACGAATACTTGATACCCGCCGAAGCCCAGAATGGCGATCGTGCCGAAGGCTATGATCGCCATGTAGCAGGTACGGAAATGTATCTCGACCAAGTTTCGATCATTCATTGCTTTTAGTCGTGCCTTCGCGCGGTCCAGAAAAGCTCGGGTCTGATGTTGTTCTTGATGCAGGAGCTGAACCTGGATGATCGAAGCCAAGTGTTCTTGCAGGAAGCTACTTTCTCTACTTGATAGGTGCTGCGCTGAATCTGCGGCGGTGCGCAACCGCGCATGAAAATGCCGGCGGAACAGCAGAAACACCGGCATGAGTGGCAGAACTACGCATGTCAGGCGGAAGTTCAGGAGGCACATCGCGATCAGCACAAAAATGGAATTGAATGCCGTTTGCAAGACATACGGAACAAGATTCGACCCAAGCTCCGCGACTTGATCGACATTCTGTTCCATTGCATAGAGCCTCTCTCCCACCGGAGTCGTCTCGTGGTAATCCGCCGCGAGTTGATTCATTTTTTGCAAAAGAGTTAAACGGATCTGAAAGACCAGCTTTTGTACAGTACGGAAACTCACGAGCCCCGCGAGTGCGGACAACCCCAGCCGGCACCAGTAAATCGTTAAGAATCCGGCCACCGCCAGGAATAGCAGGCGAAGGTCCTTCTTGGGCAGAACACGATCGATTAGCTACTTGAGGAGCAGCGGGTCAATCAAAAACATCAGGCTGCTCAGCACAATGAGAGAAACGGTGAGGAGATGTGCCCGCCAGAACGGTTTTATCTGGCAGACGAACCACTTTGCCTGACTCTTGAATTCAGCGTTCACGAACGCTCTCTCGTTTTAACATCGCTCGACGCGGCTACATTTATGCTCAGTTCGGCTTGCCACTTCTCTTGCGGCTTGGTGAAGGCAACGTCCCGAAAAACATCAAATAAGCGGTCGTGGCTTGGCGCCCCAACTCGACCATGGATAGCCAGAACTGAATGAATTCTCCAAGCGGGAGCGTTCGCACTTCGGAACCCATCGCCAATTCAACTACCGGTTCGGCGTCGTTTGCGTTGTGGCACATGACCCGTAGGTCGTATTTTTGCAGTTCGTAAAGCATGGTTTGTGACATCTCCGTTAGGCGTAGGCTTTTTCTTTAGGGACCCATTTCTTGCACCCCTGATCTCGATGATGGGATCTTCGATGACATCTCTGAAATGGATTCCCTTGATCGAGCGGTAGTTCTGCCGATACTCGTGGGGGCTGACATAGAATTCCTTTCTGAAGCGCCGCGCCAGCTCTCGCGCGCTTCGGTAGCCTAGCTCCGCTGCAATTTCCTTTATAGAGAGACAAGTGTTTTTGAGTTGATCAGCGGCTTTCTTGAGCCGCTGATGCATGGCGTATTCTCTGATTCCCATTCCAATCGACCGCTTGAAGAGCCTGCAGACAGTGCTTGTGCAGATGTCGAGCTCAAGCTGACGGCAAACTTGATCAATATCTCGCGGAATCGTTCCATCGTGACGATCGAGGAACTGCTTGAGCTCCCCGACGCGCCAATCGATCGCTTCAATTGTTCTTGGTTTTAGCCTTATAAGCGGATTTTGGATGTTCCTGATGTCGCCTACTTCCCTAATACTCGGCCTCTGGTAGTTCATGAGATTTGTTCCCAACCCACCCTTTCGCCTGGATGTAACTGGAAGTGATGCCCTCCGCCTTTCCGGCCATTCTTATTGCTATGAGTCTGTTGACCTTCGTTGATTTACCGACATCTTCGAATCGAGAATTCTCTGACAATCTGCGGCTCGATGCCGACGCCGCAAAAGTTCTATCCTCCGCCGGCTGCTTTGATTTGCGGTAGCTGGGAATTGCAATCGATAAGATTCATGCGGTGCAGTTTCTCCAGACACTCGTCAGCGTCGGCCTCTAGTTTCTGATGGGGTACCTCGAAACGGGTCTCGAGAACGCCGACAATGCCATCGAGAGTGATTCCGCCAGGGCTCGCTTCAATGGCCAACAATATCTGTGCAGCAACAACGTTGAGGCTGTAGCAGAGCCCTTGCTCAATATGGAGGACAACTGCGCCATCTTGGCTGTACGTGGGTCGGATGTGTGGAGAGATGGCCCACTTATAATTGCGATCTGACTTCACATTCCACCTCCGGGGGACGTGTCGGACGGAACGTGAGCTGGAACGTGAATTGTGAACACGAACCAGCGGCCGTGTGTTGAAAATCTTTGTTCTGTCCGAGGATGAGGACAGCAAGAAATCCCCGCACGAATCAATCTGGTTTCAACGAATACTACGGAAGGCGCGATAACGAGTAACCACAGCGGGTTTTGTGCGGTTCGATCCCTTTCGATTCTCTTCGGTTTAGAGTCCCTTTTTTATGGTTGGTTTGGCAACCAGGTCTGGCGAGCCCAAGAAAAACTGTCCTAAAATACGGACAAAGTACCCTGAACGCGACGAGACGACTAAATACAAAGGATATGACGCCAAAGCCAATTAAGTACTATTGTAAGCCCCGCCGCAACCCGCTAGCGTAGCAGCCGGTGGGGTATGGGCGTACGCTCTGGTGACCCGATTCGGGAACGCGGTCGGCGTTTGAAGGGTCTGCGGCTTGAGATGAAGATCTCGGTTCGCGACGTCGAACGATATAGCCGACTCATTGCCGCTCTGACCGGAAAGGAAGAGTACGTCTTCCGAAAGAGTTCTTTGAGCGCTGTCGAGAAAACGGGGCAACGGATACCAAATATCAATCAGCTGTTCAGCTTGGCAGTCATTTACAAACGGAACTTCTTTGAATTGCTGCTCATTTTCGGCGTCGATCTGGATGACATAACGAGATTGCAGCTGGAAATCCAGCTGCCGCAGACGACACTGGTTTCGCCCGTTCTCTACGATCTCAACCGCACGATCAAAGTTCCCCTGAAGTTCGATTCTGAGATGGACCTCAAGGAGTCTGCTCTTTTATCGCACCTCGAGCAGACCTGGGGCGAGATACCCGTCGGGTTTCTGCAGGCTCTTGCCCTTCAACAGCACTTGTATGGTCTGATCGGAACTGACGATCTTACGTTGCATCCTTATATTCGCCCGGGTTCGCTGGTGCAAATTGACAGCCGCGACACGAAGATTCAGGAATCGGGTTGGGAAACGGTTTATGATCGGCCGATTTATTTCCTGCAACTCCGCAAAGGCTACGGATGTGGATTTTGTCAATTGGACAATGGAAGGCTCAGCATCATTCCGTTCGACACACCGCGCAGGCCGATCAAAACCTTAAAACATCCGGACGAAGTTGAGGTAATTGGACGGGTGACGGGAGTGGCCATGTCGCTAGTTCCGTTTGCTCGAAGGACGAGTCCAAAGAATTGAACGAAATTAGAACATCGCCATTACGCCGATAAATGCTGGGGCTGTTCGCATCGCTTTTGGGGGGAACGGAAAGGGACGCGTGACCTCTTCGGAATGTTATTTGCGCGCCGTGGACGCACCCTTGCCTTCGTGCTCTTGTTGAAAATTCCGGATTTTGTAACAGCCCACAACCTGCCCGCTCAACTGATCGCGTTAGAAGCCCGTACTGGCGCGGAACTTGAGAATTCTTGTTACGAAAACGGAACGGCCATTCTGGATGTCATTGTGGGAAATAATTCTTTCTGGACGTGTTAGAGTACTTCGCCATTGGGTATCGAGAGGGCATCAAGGGCGTTTAGCCGTACCGATCCTCGTTGAGTGGATAATCTCCGAGTTCAACTCGAACGTTATGGACTCTGACCGAGCGCAATTCAGTATTCGACCCATTCCGTGACAATGCACTCAACGCCGTGCGCCGGGAGGTCAGGCCGTCGTAATAATTCGCCCAGGTTGCAATTTTCCCTTCCTCGATCCGCGCTCTGATCACGATTTTGTGGTAACCTTCCGCCGCAAATACATGTAACGTATCCAACTTTTTACTGGAAAAAGGATAAATATAGGGTTTTTCGTTCCCTAAAGGAAACCTATGACTAAAACGGGACGACTTACGATTGAAAACGAAGAATCAAGACTGGATGGTACGTTACTGGCCCGCAAAGGAGAGCCTGACCCATTAGGTGCCGCCACAAGTTTCCTACGCAACCTTGGATTGCGCGATGGTGATTGCATCACGGTCTCCGGGGATAACGGAACGATCGGGTCGGTTTCAGTCATCTTCATACAAAGCGCCAGCAAGGCAGACGAATCCCTCTGCGTCGGGACGCCTGCTACAAAGGAAGTGATGGCTTTGCGTTCGGCCCCTATTAAAGGCTTACCCCGGAAAAAGTCAAAGACCAAAGCGTCGAAGAAGAAAGCCACGCCCAAAGCGCGAAAGGCAGTGAAAAAGACGCCCACGAAAGCCGTTCAGCGGTCTAAGAGCAAAGGAAAAAAATCGCGAAGGAGACGATAAATGCTTTCGAAAATCCTACGCTCAACGCTGATACTGGTCCTGACAGCGAATCTCATCGCTGTGCCGGTACTTTCTGAGGACAAATCAGATCAAAAGGCCAAAGCCGAACAAACACGCGCTCTCGAGAAAAAAATTGAAGAGCGTGATCGCGCGACCAGCGGCATTCAGGTGGGTGAACCGAAAGTCTACGACGATTCTCTCCTGCAGCAAATGTTGAACGCCGCCCAGGCCCGGCTAATGAGCCTGCAAATTCTTGATCAGAGCGGCATTGCTTCCAGACTCGGTTCCATTACCGGAGCCAGCCAGACCATTTCTAGCTTTGGTCTCTCACTTCAGGGACCGCCGTTGCCTCAGGTAGCCACAACCAGCAATGGTGCGACGAACAGCACAGTAGCAACGGGACAAACGGCAACGACCACGAGCGCGAGTCCTTCCTCTACGACGACCAACACGGTTCAGAACACCGCTGGTGCTCCGGTCACGAATGTTACGACCACTGCTCCCTCTGTGTCCGTACCTACCGTCACTGCGCCCGCACCGTCCACAACTTTGCCGACATCCTTCTCGGTTTCTGCTTCAGACATCCTAAATGAGCAGATGCAGCTCACGTATGAAATAGCGAATCTCAGATTACTTCTCGAGGGTTCGCTCAACGATCGCATTGTCGGTGGCACGAAGATAGTTAAACCGCGGGTTACGGTTGGTTTTCCTATTACTCTGACGCCCGACAGAAGACACAAGAACGCCGTCGCGATCGTTGAGGTGGAAGTAGAAAAGCAGGGGGAGGATCTCAATCCAAAAGAGCCGCCTGCTCTCCTCGCACTTTTGCCGCGGGAAAAGACCTATAACGTGGCGTCTATCACAGATAAGAGCGTGTCGATCGGCGCCGGCGTGGTCACGCAGGTGGCGTCAGTCGCTGGATCCTTTCTGCACGCAACCAAGACTTACTATCTGGTCCAGGACCAAGATACCTTGGCTCTCACTTACCAGCCCGAAGACCCGCAGCGGATAGGCTTTCTCTGGCAGTTCAGGCCGGTACTCGGGGCGCAGTACGTCAAGTCCGGACTTAAACAGACGTTTGTCCAGATCGCGTTTCCTTCTACTCTGAGTGCAAAGACCTTTGGCGCAATTCATGTGAAGACATACTGGAAAAGATATGACCGGGGTCACAGTGTCACGAAGGGAGTTCTACCCGATTCACTGAGACAGTACCCCACCCCCTGGCCAATTCTGAATTTCCCGCTCGATCAGCATCCGAAGACCTTCGACATGACTGAGATTGAAGATCTTGGAAATGGGCAGATGCTGGTTAGCCTTAAAGGACGCTTCCTGGGGGGAACGTACGTTCGGGTCGGGTCGAACATTCTGGCGGATGGAAGCCCTGGGTTTATAAGCAGGTATCAGCAAATTCAGTTTGTATCACCAATCACTGATCTGGCCACCAAACAAATCAGTTTGGTAGCTCGCGACGGGAATGAGAGCCCCCTTGTTTTTGACAAAGAGCAATTCGGATCTAAAAACGCCCTGCAGATTACGGGTCACACTCTGACGCCGGTAGATGATGCCAATTCAAGGCTGACTATTCAGTTGAAGAACGTCCTCCCACCCAGCCAGCAGCCGCCTCTGGTCTTCCTTATCGGAGGCAAGGTGTTCGGCTATGCTGATGCGCCAATCCGCAGAGATGGTAACGAATTGTCAGTCATCGTGCCGACTGCCTTTCTGATCGCGAATCCTGTAGTTTCGATCAAGGCTTTATTCACGGACAGCCTCTACTGGGAGAACGGGCAGTTGCAGCTCACTGAGTTCACACCAGGGGCACAAGCGCCGAAGATGGTCCTGCTGGAGCAAGGCACAGATTCGGCGAAGTTTCTGCTATACGGCAACGGCGTCGACCGGGCGGACATTGTCTCTCCGGCAGGCGCAAAATCCGATCCATTTGGAAATCCTTCCAATTCCAACGTTCGGTTGATCACGCTGGTCAAGGAACAGATCAAATCACAAAAACAGGTTGCGTTGCAGATGAAGAACGGCTTGTTGTTTTTGGTCCCGGTTCCTTCGGTTGAACTTGCCGACTCTGGAAAGCCAGCGATTAAGCCTATAGGACCTGTGGTCGTGGGAACGGATGAAGTGATCTTTCAGGGTGAAGGTCTCGCAGACCTTCAAAAGGTAGTGTTCAACGGAATCGAATTGAAGTTGCGAAAGCAACCGGACGGCAAGCGTGCCTGGGTAAAGGGTCTCAAGGCCGCAGGGGTTACTGCGGAACCGAAAGTGCAAACACTCGACTTCTACTTCAAATCAGGCAAAACACCAATCACCTTAACTGTATCCGCCGCGAAACCGAGTTAGAAAGTTTCGATGGAAAGATTCCACTCCCATTGCCGCACGTTGATCTTGGCCGCGCTGAGCGTGTGTTTGGTTGTAATTACCTCGGCGGCAGGAACTGATTCAAAGAAGCCTGCTAAGCAGCCGGCTGGCGACCCGACGAAAAACCCTGAAAAAGCGCTGCCAACCTTGCCCCTGCAATTGACAGATGGGACGAAAACGGAAGTCGCATATTCGTGGCGGGAACTCGAATCGGGTCGCGCTCTGATCTCTATATGGAATTCTTCGAAAGAGCAACTGAAGATAACCGCGACTGTGGCGGATTTCGATTTATCCGCTGGAAGCATGGGCCAAGGTGCTTCTTCGATTTCTCTGACGGTGTCTCCCGACTCCACCACTTCGCTTAAATACGGTGTGACGCGATTCACCCTCAAGCTGAAGGATCCGGCAACCGTCCCGACTGTGAGGGGCTTCTACAGCGGCCTGTTGCTCCTTGCTGGACAAGGTGACAAGTTCTCGCCTTTCTCGCAACGCGTCCGAATCAACGTTACAGGTCCGCAGCCGGCGGTAACGAAGGCAAGTCTTGTTGCGTGGCGATTCGCTCCGTTTTTGCCTTTATGGTGCGCGTCAATCAATGTGCCCCTCAATGATGACTACAAGCCTGCGGAGTTTAATGAACCGGATCGTGTGGTTGGCTTCGTTCATAGGGCGTATGGAGGAATTGCAACGGTTCGCTGGGCGATGCTGAAACCTGCGCACGATAACAAACCTGCAAAAGCGACACTGACTATCGCTCACTTGCCTGCCGCCGGGCAATACGATGGAGACATTTTTCTGGGAGGCTTACAGGACAAAACCGCACCACTGACGCTCACCGTCATCGCCAAAGATGTTCCAGTGTTCCCAGTGATCGTAATGGCCCTGGGCATTTTCCTGGCTTGGCTGACAAAGAGGTATCTGGGCGTGCTCCGGTCGACTTGGAGCCTGCGAAGACAGGAGGCAGACCTAGGAAGAACATTTCAGGATAGCCAGAAGGCCTTTGCAGAAGCGGTTGCCGGAAAGTCCTACGCTTCGTATTCAATCGCTGACGATGTTTCCAGCCAGCGCAAAGATATCCTTGAGAATATCAAGCAGGCAGAACGTTCCTGGGCAATGTCCCTCGATAATAACCAGAATTATAAAAATGCGCAGAGCGCAGTCCAAAGCCTTCAAGAGCAACTCTCGCAGTGGGCAAAAATTGGGTCTGAACTCGCTTCACTTGAAGTATCTCTCCAGGAATTGCAACAGCACATCGATGGCGCGGGTATGATACCGGCATCCGCGAACCCCGGCGATCCCGCTTTTCTTTCTGCAGCACAGAAAATGTTGCGGGGGCAGCCCCTGAAAACAGCGGATATTTCCGATCTCCGGAAACATGTCTCTGACGCGAAAACAACCGCCATGCAGTTCGACAGCGGCGATCAGCATGCGCTGGAGCTAACCGATTCCTTCAGGAAAACGCAGGGCCGCTCTGACCTTGATGAGAACACAAAGTCGAAGCTGACGGATATTCAGAACAGGCTGGTAGCGGCATGGCAGCACCTGTGGAAGGTCGAGACGGCAGCCGATGTAGCCGCGATTACGAATGTCGGTGGCGACCTTGACCAGGCACAGATTCAGCTTGCGCAGATTGCAGCCGAGCCTGAGAAACCCCGAAAGTTTGGAATAATGTCGTTTACTTCTTATCTGCTTTCTCCTACAAACCAATGGCCTGGCCCACAAATCCTGACCGCGGCCGCCGATCTCGATCACCCTGCCGCGAGTGACACACGACGGGCTGAGGTGCTTGATCGCGGGATTCGTTTGGGCGATTTGGGATCTGTCATCATTGCCTCAGTAATTGCACTTGTTATGGGCCTGAGCAGCAACTATCTCGGAAAGCCTTTCGGCACGGTCCAGGATTACTTCACGCTTTTCGCGTGGGCGGCAGGAACCAAGGTAGGGCTCGAGATCGTAACAGCAACCCTGGACAAGCTGGTAGCGTCGACTCCGGCGAACAAACCACTCTGATCAGACGCAGAATATTGCTGCAGGCGGTGTTGCGACCTCACCGTCACCAGAAAGGAACCGGATATGATCATCGAAGGGGGGTACGCAGTATTTGGAACCGGTTGCGCAGGCGGTGTGCTTGCTGAACTTCTTCACTGGTGGAATCTGAGGGAGTCGCCCCAGCTTCCGGCCTATTCTAGGAATCCATTCTACTGGGTCATCACTATCGCGATGATCTTGGCGGGTGGCCTCATCGCCTGGATTTATTTCGGCGCCAGGGCCGAAGCGATAATCGCTGTACACATTGGTGTTTCGACGCCGCTTATTCTCCAGAAGCTCGTGACCAGCGTGCCCGATACCAAGGGCTCGAAGAACATCATTGTCACGCCGGCACCGACCCTGCGCCGCTTCTTTACTTGGTGAACGGTGCGATCGCTTGGCGCCATTGTCGTGGGAATCGGCGCTTATCGCTATGACCGCTCGCAGTTCCCGCTGCTTCGGTATGCGTCGAAAGACGCGGCCGACGTGGTCCATTACCTAACGACTTGCTGGCCGAAGCCGGATGAGGCCAGACTGATCCCGGTCGCGGATGAGGATGCGACCGTGGGAGCCGTGACGGACGCCTTCGTTACACTTGCGCAGGAGGGTCCCTATGATCTCCAACTGATCTTCCTGTCCGGACACGGTTTGGTAGACTCTCGGAGCGCTGGTTTCGTACTACAGCCGTCTTCTGGTTCGTCGAGTCTAAGCCTCCTCGACTATGCTCACCTCGACCGACTGCTCTCGTCCGTCTCGGCCAGGCGGACAATTCTAATCCTCGATTGCTGCTACGCGGAGGGTATCACTCGGCGGATGAGCTTCTTTGGCGGACTCGGCGAAAGTGATGCGCGTCTCTTCATAGCCTCGTCGCGCGAGCAGCAACTAACGTGGGAGGATGAGCGGGTCGGCCATGGAATCTTCACGGCGCATCTGCTCGATCTTCTCAAAACTGGAAGTTCGGTCAGGCTTGGCGTTCGAGATCAACTCGATGTAGACGGCGAGCTTTTTCCGGTGCTGTGCGATCAGGTCCCGCTGTACGTGCTCGAGTGCAAGCAGCAGCGACAGGAGCCGGTCAAGGGGGGCGTCTCGATCCGTGCGGTTACACTACCTGTCGCGCGCGTCGCCCGGCGCATTAGAGAACGAACGGCCTTCGGCACGGCGGTCCGTAGGCTTCGACAGATTGTTGGCGGCACCGCCATGGCAGCCATTGCTTTCCTCTTCTTCGCATACATTCTGGCCTACTATGCGGAAGCCGATCGCAACGGAGATATCCACCTGCAACACGGCACGAGATGGCTGGCGCCCGCTTTCCGATTTCTCCCAACACTCCGTGCCGATACGGGAATTTCCGCTACCGATCTCTCGGAAGATCCCGCCAGTCGTTATGCGGTACAGGCAGGCGAAACAGCGGGTTTCTGGACGCATATGTCGCGGCAGGGCTATCGGGCTTGGTACGAAAGCATCCGTCCCAGCCTCGATCCCAAGTCCGCCGCACGTTACGATGTCCTGCTTGCCTCTGCCGCGACACGGCCCGTCTATCGTTTGAAGGCCGAGTCTCGACCATCTGAAGTCGCCTTTGCAGCATGGGCTCTCCTAGATAGCTCGGATTCCAACCAACTCAACACGCTGTTTGGCCATCTACTTGGGGCTGACCGCACGTCTCCGCTACTGGCACCTTTCTCCGCGAACGATTTGGACTTCAATATCCTGGATTTAACGCAGCCAGAACTCGCAAGCTATGCCGACGCGTTGCGATCGGCGGCAAGAGTCGACCCGGACAGCATGTTCCTCGCCTACCTTGGTTTCTTAAAGGCGAATCAAATCTGGCTGGCTCACAGTTCACCTGAGCAGCATGGGAACGAGGCGCAACGCCGAGCCGCGGACGATGTGGCTGACGTACTTGAGGTGATCGCGAAGGCAAGGATCGATCGCGGCGAGCCCGCCCTGGATCCCAAGATGATTTCTACGCTGACCGACCTTGGCAAACTGGGTTATGGCGGTCTTGTGCATCTCGCGCTTAGCAGGGCGGCGGCAACTCCAGACAATAAGAAAGCGGAAGCGTCGCACGCTCTCTCAGCTTTTCACGGCAATTCGGGTGAACCTGCCGAGGCCGCCGCGATCCGCCAATTGAAAGACTCGCTCGACTCCTCGCCAGGATCGCAAGCAATTGTGGAGGAAGTGTATAAGCGCTTCGTCGCAGTTGGCGGTCCAGAACAGTCCGATCTGACCGGCTTTCTGACGGCAGCAGCCGACAAGAAGGCGCTGCCGCCCTCGGTGATGACAATACTTATCGACAAGGCTCAGAAGGCAGTCGCTCGGCGCAACGGCGAATTCGTGGACACAGAATATGCGCGCATTCTCGCTCATGCGATGGGCCAAGTTCCCGCGGCCTCGCGCCCACTGGTGTATCGATTGATTGATACTGTCACCGCAGGCGTGACGCCGATGGCGAGCAGCACGGCCGAGATGTATACCGCTTTGGGCCGCCAAGGGTTGGATACGCCAGCAATGTTCGAGCGGATTGTCGCGCAAGCTAAAGCTGCGCCACCATATCAGCCACAAGATCCGGGCGTCGTCGCCGAGCCGCTGCCAGGATTGTCGATTGTCGTTGGTTACGGACCTTGGCTCGAAGCACTTGCTGTCCTCGGCGCTGATCGAACCCTATCACGACAGCCGATCGAGGTTCTTGAGAAACACGCCAACGATCCGACGCTGCACGACGAAATCGTGCGTGCCCTTGCGCACCAGCCTGCAGTACTCAACCAGCAGTGCTGGAAGACGGAGTTGCAGCCGCATGCTCGAGGCTTTTCCCAGAGATGGGGCAAAGCGCCAGCTCGCCGCGGATATCTTGGCGGAAAAGCTTGCGGGCTTGTCGCGCAGTGAATTCCTCGCAGCAATGGAAGAGCTCAGGAAAGAGCGAGCCTCCGAGATTGAACCCGAGGTTCGAATCGCGCTAGGGCTCGCGACGATCAATGCGCAATTGGGGCGCGTGCGAACCACGCCGGTCGGTAGCCAGCTGTTTGAGTGACGTTTGATTGGGCCTCACGAAGGCAGTCGGATTTCTTGAGGAGATACCAGTGGCCACGAGGAAGGCACGGAAACCGCGCAGCGTAAGACGCTATAGAATTTTGACCCAACAGGCGCAGTCCGTCGTACTTGAGAAGTCATCTTCTTTTCAGGTCGAGGTCGGACAGTATGAGTGCAACCTATTCTTGAAACCAATGCATGAGGATCCAAGCCGCCAACGGGTGCTGGGCGGAGCGCTTGTTCATCTGGAATATGAGAGCGAAGAACGAGACATGTTACGCGCAGCGTCTCTCGGTATTCGTTTGACTGAGGATTTGTTGGCTGGGCTGGCAATCGTAACAGGTGTGCCTCTCGGCGGGGTTGCGTTGATCCAAATCATTGACGTAACCATAGCGAGCATTACGCCGTTTCTGTTTACGATGACTGCTCCTCATATGCATAGCGATGAGGCGATTACCGAACCCCAGCTTGCCCAGTTACGAGCGATATTGGCTCATTGGGATGCGCTGCCCAAAGGGAATCGTTTACGTCGAGCTGGCGGTCTTTATTGGCGCGGTCTCCAGCAGGATGACGACCTCAACGCCTTTCAGTGCTTTTACATGGGACTTGAAGCGCTGGAGCCCGCACTTGCCGACCAAATTGGGGTGAGCGCCGGCGTGGAGCAAACGAAAGGCAACTGTGAGAGTTGCGGCGCAGAGTTCGTAAAAAATCGAACTGTCCTGAACGGGGTGCGTGCGTATATCACGGGTGCACAGCATCCTGGAACTGCGACTGCCGAGCGCAAGGCCGAGTGGAATCGCATAAACGAGTTTCGGCACAAACAGTTTCACAGCCTTGTGGACCCCGAAACTCTCTACTCTGCAGCGCGCCAAGTTCTCCCCGCGGCAGCGCACTTTCTTCACGATGCGATCTGTTGCCTTTCCCACGCACACGCTCTAGAGTCTCCTGAGTTCAGGCTACTGAGAGGAACGCGGCCGATCGTATTCATGGGAACCGCCAAGCCCGGCATTCTTGACGGTTTTGAGGAGTGCCGCCCCATCGTAGATCTAAACGACGTGGGTTGGGATGCACACCCGGACTATGGATTTGTCCCGCGGATTGGCTTCCGTCATGACCGCCCCGGCGTGGATATCGGCGGTCGGTGCTACTGGTTGGAGGGTTCGTTGCGACTAGCAAGTGAAGCAAATCTCACGCAAGCCTCTGTCGAAAGTTGACGATCCAGACCGATATAACCTGGTTCGGAGTCCTCTCGCCAGACCGTTTCACCTCAGCCCGCGGGGAGCGACGATGATCAAGTAGTCAAGCCGCACGATATGCTCGATTTCAGTCCCTGCAGTAGCTCGAAAGAAGAAGCATTGCGAAAGTATCGTTAGGACACCTTTTCGAACACGACAAATCCATGTGCCGGGATGACGGCATTGATCTGGCCGTCACTCGCCAGCAACGTTGCGCTGCCGTTTCCGACATTTTCTCCGCCATAGATTCCGGCGTCGCTGTTGAAAACCTCCTGCCATCCGCCGCCTGGCAGCCGACCAGAATCCGCGCCGACTACATACCCATGATCAAAAGGAGCGTCGTTCAGACTCGCCAAGATCAACAACTGCTGACTCGGAGCGCTGCGCGTAAACCCTAGCACGCGATTGTCGTTGTGCCGGTGGATCACATCAAGTGCGCGTGACCTAGCCGCTGGTTTCGTTTTCACCAGCCGGATCAGGTCCTGATAGAAGCGGAAAATAAATTGCCCGGCACCGGTCCGGTCGCCGATCAGATCTTCCTTGTTCGCGAAGAAATCGTTATACCGGAAGTATTTGGAAGCCCCGATCTCTTCGCCCATCAAGAACATCGGCGTTCCCGCGGAAAGCGCCGTCATACCGAAAGCGAACCGGCTCCGCGCCTCGGCATACTTTCGTGTGGGGCCAATCAGCGGTGCGTAATTCACCGCCGTCACGATGGTGCGCTCTGTGTTGGTCTCATTGCCGGCTTCGTCGTGATTTTCGTGATATGCGATCTTGTTGTATTGCGTCGCCAACAGGGCTCCGGCGAAATAGTCCATGTTCAGTGGCGCGGCATTGCCGTACCCGGCTTTTTTTAACAGCTTCGCGTAATTGTCGCCGTAGTTGCCGTCGCCAATCAGATGATGATAGAAATCGGCATACCAAACGGCGTCGAAGCCGACGCCTCCCTCATCCACTGACTGCGTCATCGCACTCCAGTCGGTATGGTCCTCGGCGATCAGAAATGCCGACGGATTCACCATCTTCACCGTTCGCGCCAGTTCCCGCAAAAATTTGATTCCGTACAGGTTTGCGCTCGCGACAGGCATTCCATTCGCGTTCAGTGTGTTGTTCTGGTGTATCGCGTCGGTCAGATCGACGCGCAGCCCATCAATGTGAAAGTCATCGAGCAGCGCGCCGCGCTGCTCGTAAACATCTGCCGTACATTTTCTTCGCTGAAACGCGGAGTGTACCCGGACGACAAATTGTTTAGATATCCGCCGTTTAAGTTCCCGGGGTAGTCTGCCGGCTGCCCTTCATACCAGTACCAAGTATTGTTTTGCGGTGCGACGTTCGAGTCCGAATCGTATCCCCACTCCGAGCGTTCATTGTTCGCGGTCGCAAAGTGGTTGTAGACCACGTCCAGAATGACCGCGACACCGCGCTGGTGGCACGCGCGCACGAAATGTTTCAGTTGATTCCCGCCGCCCGCACTCGTTT
>Ga0073928_10000946_pt1 | contig 59920 bp, 69 predicted proteins | sample PaiPotPPA55metaG_FD_76969 | JGI IMG/M metagenome (GOLD analysis project Ga0073928, IMG submission 76969) | Iron sulfur acid spring bacterial and archeal communities from Banff, Canada, to study Microbial Dark Matter (Phase II) - Paint Pots PPA... ... | reverse complement strand
GCAAAAATGTGGGTCCGTTTCCCACCATGGAATTCGGATGGTTGCGGGCTGGCGGAAAATGTCGAAAGATAAAGATAAGGAGACTTTTGTTTGTCGGGGGCGACAACCATCCGAATTTGCTAGTTCTTCCATTCAGATCCATTGCAAGATAGGGCACTCCTGTTATCCAGAGCCGAGAGCCGCATAGTAGTGAGAAGGTTTGACTATCTCGTCTCGGCGAGGATTTGCAGGGCTTCTCCATCGAAGCGAGCCGTCTTCCAATCATCTAACAATGTAGCGCCATGTTTCCGAAAGAATTCAATCGCGGGTCGATTCCACTCCAGCACATTCAGCATGATCCCAAAACTCGCCTCCTGCCGAGCGATGGCTGCGACATGCGAAAGCAGAGCGTCGCCAACCTTCTTTCCCCGAAATTGTGGGCGCACAAAGATATCCTCTAGGAATAGCCCGCGTCCCCGAAAGGTGGAATAGCAATTGAAGAAGAAAGCGTAACCCGCGGGTTCATTGTCCCAGTCCGCAATGAGAACAGGGAATTCCTGCCGTGGCCCAAATCCATCGTGCACAAGAGTCTCTTCGGTGATCGACACCGGCAAGCGCTCGTACTCTCCCATTTCATGGATTAGAGTTTTGAGCAGATGCATGTCAGTCCGAACAGCATTCCGAATTGAAATCATCGAACCTCCAGAGGGGATCGTGTTGCCTTGCATCGCTCGACCGCCCAGATTAATTCCCGCACGATGGGCGGTAATTCACCCTTCAAAGCTCGCTGCTCAGGTTGGAAAAGCGTGCCAACGTAGAACGGATGGCCGCACAGTTCTATGCCGCGTGGCTCCCCAGTCGCATCCTGTGCTGTGGCTTTCAGATCGCCCCCAAACACACTTTCGTAGCGGTTGCGATTCAGCGCATAGCTGCAGCGATAAGGCTCCTTGATCGTTAGCGTGCCGTATGCTTTGTGAAGAATACTGCCCGCAACCAAAGTAACGTCGCCCTCGGTACCAAAGAGCGAGCAAACTAGCGGAGCGATGAGGGGGGCGGGAGCGGTTGGATCCATTTCGGCGTGTACCGTATTGCAGGGCCTCGAAAACATTGCGCGAATATTCGATCAGTGCAAATTGAAACCCGGCACAGGTTCCGAGGAACGGGATCTGTTGTTCTCGCGCCCACTGAATCGGTCGAACCACGCCCTCGGGGTTCTCGTACGGGCGTGGACACGGTGTGCACCAGACCGCATCGTAGGGCCGGAGATCCGTGGTGCGTGTCCAATGTTTCTTGTCGCTATCCACTCCGCCACAACCTCCACTCCCAAGGACAACGAGGCCAGCTTGGCCGCGATTGGAATTGCCTGATGAGATGGAACCGAAGGATGAAAATCTCCTACGACCGCGATTTGAATGCGTTGTATCACGTCGTCTCGAGGCCTCCTCCTGGAGCCAAGCCTCTTTGAAACTAATCTCATGCGTCGATCTCGGTCTTGTGTATTCTTGCACCACTTCCAAAGACCGATGGATTGGCTGGCGAACCCACGCGAAGAACTAGCCGAGGCCGAATTCTCAGTCGGCTTGCGGACCGACCAACATCACAGGGTCCGTCCGAGGTCCATGCTCCTCGAGCGCGATGACGGAGGTTGACGAGACCCATTTCCTTCCTTCTCGATCGATGAGGTCTAGGAAAGACCACGACTTGGCGGGGCTGGGCTTCGAGCGGTTGCTTGCTAGCGAACTCGCACGTTTCTTGGGAAGTGTGCCGCCGAATATTCGAGCGACATTAAACAACGAATGACTGCCGCAGACCAGACAGACGTCATGTGGGCTATCGCTGACAACCTCGCATTCTGCACACAGCACAGCATTCTCGAGCGGTACCGCATTCAAAACCCGGTTGCGTTCCCCTGAACCCACGACGTCAAAGCCATTCATCACAGAACCTCACCAGACCTTGCACTCATTTTATCGGTTTCCACTTCAATCTTTTTTTCTGCATCAATGTCGTCACAGTCGCTTTCAAGTTCGCGGCCATCGTCTGTCATCACCCGAATCTGCGAAAGCGCCATCGATCCTTCTCATTATCCGTTCTGCCCACTGCACTGCAGAGGCGACCAGAGACTCGGTTCGCGGACTCGGCCGGCTGTCGTGCAGACCGTCCGTCGTCTTAAGATGGCGCGCGACCAGAATGCCGGCGATGATCCCAAGCACGCGCTTTCTTCCTTCCTCCATTCCATTCACCCTCCCCATGGAATTCCGTGCTCCGATTCGTCCGTTGACGACGACCTCAGTTCGTTCCCGTCGAGTGCCTCGGGCGTACCTCCAAAATGATTCGCTTTTTGTTCGCCCAAAACCTAGCACTTCGGCACTTCTTTGCGCAACGGCTAGTTCCCGGTTCGCAAAGCTGGCCCTTAATTCCATAACCGGATGTCGAGAGAACGGGACGACCTGTTGGCAACGGTTTCGGCCTAGCACCCCACTGTTACAATGCTTGCCCGAGGGGGAATCATGCCGAAGCTGGGTGGTATAGTCCAGGAGTTGAAGACGGAACGAGATCGGGCACAACTGCAAGTGGACAGGCTAAATGCCGCTCTGGCGGCTCTGCATAGTGTCGGGAATCGAAGCGCTCGCACCCAAAAATCCCGCGTGGCCAAGCGGCGCAGACCTATGTCCGTTGCTGCGCGGAAACGGATTGCCGCTGCCCAGCGCGCACGTTGGGCGAAGTGGAAGGCTGCACATCGCAAGAAGTAGCCATCGTCACGCCTAAATGATGCCCGGCGATCACCTGCTCCGTCACGATCGCGAAGCGTTAAACTTAGCGGCAAACCGCATTCACTTCGTCCAATAGGGCATACCGCTTCCCATGGACCGACTTGGGCCACATCGCAGTGAATCTCTCCTCCAGCGGATTCCGCGTCGTGTTTGGCATACCGCATCCACGGTGTTGGCCGTAACTTCTGTCCTTCTTTTTGTCGCCGCGTTGCTCGCCAACCTGCAAAGGTCTTACATGGTATTGCTGCTGTCGGTAGGTTTCGCAGCGGCAACATTTGTCCTGGTCTTTCTTCTCACAGGACTCTCGCGTCAACTGCGACGAGAGCAACGGGAAACAAGTAGGAACCTTCAAGCGACACGCCACGAACTCCAGCAGATGGCCGACAATATCCAGGAAGTCTTCTGGACGATCGACGCCGGGACCAAGAACGCGATCTATGTAAATCAGGCCTATGAGACCATCACCGGGCGTTCGCTCCGCTCGCTGGCAGAAAACCCGCTTTCCTACAAGGAGATTATTCATCCTGCCGACTGGACGCATGTCTTGGCAAAGCTCGAGGAAGCAGCGGGGAGCGGACAGTTCAACGAGAAGTTTCGGATCGTCAGGCCGGAAGGCGAGCTGCGCTGGGTCTGGGCACGCGGCTTTCCGGTGAGGGATGCTGAGGGCAAAATTACGCGACTGGTTGGCACAGCCCTTGATATCACCGCCGAGAAAGAGGCGGAAGAGCGTATCGCACAGAACTTGTCACTGGCGCGGTCGGCGTGGGCCGAAGCCGATGCCCTGCGCAAGGCCACGATGGGCCTCACCCAGGACCTTCGTATGGACTTCGTTCTCGGCGCTCTTCTGCAATCGCTGGCCGACTTGATACCGTACACCTGCGCCCGCGTTCTGATTCCCGAAGGTGGCCCGCACGTGCTCGCACTGGACTCACCCCGCACCAGAGACTGCCTCATTTTTGCCTAATGAGATATTTGTGCGGTAGGATCACCCAAGGAAAAACGAGCGAGATTCTGACGGGCGAGGAAATCAATGAATCTGGAGAAAGAATTATTGGATGCCTTCGACCGGGTTGTGCATCAGGACCATCCCAATCCCGAACGCATCGACTATCCCGGAACCACTGTCCTCCAGAAACTGGCGGCCGAGCCGGTTGCTGTTCAATCGGAGTCCATATTGGCCCACATTCGCAGGTGTGCACCCTGTTTCGATGAACTGAAAGAACTCCGCCGAAGGCGATCCGATCAGCGTCCGCAGATCGACGCCACGGCCCAAGTCCTCCACCGTCCAGACGGCAAATTCGCAGGCAAGTTTCTGACCCGGGCCGGGCTTATAGCCGCTTGATGCATGTCTGCGCGCAACGAGTCGCAGCTTGCTCCACGCGCTTTAGATCCTAATTCGTCAACTGGCGGAGCCCGATAGGCGTGCTGGCATCAAATGCTTTGAGCGCATGGTGGAAGAACGCAATCGTCGAAGCGCGCCAGAAATGTTGATGAACGTTCTGCCACGCCCGTGCGGGTGAGATTGCGAACTGCACCCAAACATCTTCCGGGCCGACCGGCTTTCCATCGCTGACCTGGATAACTAACGCTTCGGACTCGGCCGTGGCTACTCGCGGCGCCTAATCATCTCTCTGGCAGCGCGCAGAACATGCCCTGTGAGAACCCCTCCGCTTCGACGGCAAACGTGCGATTGAATCGTGCTCGGTAATTTTCCCAGCAGATAGCCGCATTTAACTCCACCAGTGCACGCTCAGAAAAACGCTTTCTAAGCTCCCCGTAAAGCTCATCGCAAACATCCGATGGTGTTCGCGTAAGGCTTACCGCCAGATGCAACACCAGCTTTTCTTCATTGCTGAAATGTGGGCTGTTTTCAAATCGCGACAGATCACTCAATTGTTCTTCCGTGATTCCGATTTTTCTGCTCACGGCAGAATGAATATCGATTCAAAGCGGACAGCCGACCATCGCCGCGACTTTGAGTTGGACCAACTCTTTCAGCTTTGGCGGGACAGTCCCGCGGGCAGACGTATACCTGCTCATTAACTCGGCTAATGCAAGCAGCTTCGAATCGTTGGCGCGAATGCGGGTGGAGAGCAGGACGTGCCCATACCGGCGTTTCGCGCGCCAAAAGATCAACTTCGTAAACAGTCCCGCTTCGTGGTCCTGAACACCCTTTGTACGAACTACATCTTCTTTTGTATCCGCTGCAGAGTCTCTCATAACGCTCCAGACTTCCCGCTGTAATGATCATCCGTCCCGTTTGGTGATCGACGAGCGGCCACGGTTGGAGTCAAACAACAGACACCAAGGATGCATCTCCGCTACAAAGATCGGCTCCAATCTGGCGGGCTCGTTCGCGATAATTTCTTCGACTTCCAGTCCATTCGAAACGTTCATAATCGCTGGCCGGCTCCGGCAACGACATGGTACTCCAGCGATTGGGGCAAAGCCTCGTCCGCGTCTCAGAAACTTTGCCTTTCTAGATCGCGCTGTTTTTGCCGCTATTCGCCTATGACTTCTTCTTCATCGCCAACTGCTCCACCATGCGGTGCAGGGCGGCTTGTGTCTCCTGATTCCACCACCAGGAACCGACTTCAGCCAACTCGTGATCAATATCTCGTGCGAATTCACTGACCAAATCGGCCCGAGCTTGTCTGCGAGTCAGGTTCATCGCGGCCTGAGGAAGTGCGAGCAGATCCTGGCACCACTTTATTGCCCGGTCCACAACTTGCTCCGCAGGGACCACCTCGTCCACCAACCCCAAGATCGCCGCGTCACTTGGCGATACCAGCAGGCCGGTCACGGCTAGCCGCTCTGCTGGACGGGCACCAACGAGACGGCGCAACGCTGAAAGAATCACCGGCGGTAGAGGCAAACCCACCTGCACCTCGCTCAGTCCAATCTTGGAATCCCCCTCCGCCGCGACTCGCCAATCGCAGAAAAGCGCCAGCACTGTCCCGCCCGCTGGAGCGTGTCCTGTGATAGCAACAGCAATGGGAATGGGCGAGGATGCAAGAGCGTTCATCAACCCATAAAAATCACGCCAAACCGCGGCCATTGCCGGCCGATCGAGCGTGAGCAGAACGGGCACGTCGAGTCCGGCCGAGAACATCCCCGGTGAGCCTGACAGCACCAGCGCGCGCTTGCCTTCCCGCGGAGCCATCTGCACCGAGTGCAAAAGTGCCGCGATCAACTCAGGCGCCAACGCGTTCACCGGTGGCCGATTCAGGCGCAGCTCCCTAACCGCTCCATGCTCGAATGTGAGAATCATCCGTAAAGAATAAAACACCAGAAGTTCTGGCTCAGCACAAGCTCGTGATTGCTGTAGAACTCATAAGGCTTGGATCCGCGATGCCGGAGGACTATCAGCAAGAGATTATCGACTTCGGCATGACCTTCATCGACGGTCCAGGCCACTACGGTGCCCACATCCTCCTAACTCAAAGCCGTCTCGACGTAGCGCATCACCTCGATCTTGCCCTGAGGAACGGGACTCCACTAGTGCAAGAAAGGATCCCGGCTAAGGCTGCTGCCAGCCCTTCAATGCGCCGGTGTCCCAATAGTTCGAGACAATATGCTTCCCTTCCAACTCAAGTCTTTCTGTGTTCACAACTTTCGTACGCGTCCTGGAATGCACTTCGAATTACTGCTTGCGGCTACCGAAGCCTCATATACGTGACTTGTGCTACGGCCGCCAGGACCTGCTGCGCATCACGAACTTCAACGGACACAGGGCACAGGGTCTTGCCGACTTTGATGATCTTTGCTTCCGCGGTGGCATCCGAGTGGCAGGGAGCCAGGAAACGGATATTCATGTCCGTTGTGGTAATGACTGCGTCTGCCCCGGCTACGGTCAACACTGCGGCGCAAGCGGCAGTATCGGCCAATGTCATAAGCAGTCCTCCATGGAAGCAATTGAAGACCCCGTTGTAGGTTGGATCATAGGGAGCCGTTAATCTCGCCGTGCCCTCTTTCGGATCGCTAGCTTCAAATCTGAATTTCTGGAAGATAGGGATCTGACGGAGTCGATTCTCAAGTTCTTTCGTGATAGACATAGGCAATTTCCTATTTCAGGCCAAGGAGCGGGACTCCGACCGGCGATTGACTGTTCCTGGGTCTGCCGCGCCGCACTTCGCGCCAGTCGCACTGCGCAGGCGGGGCTTCAAGTGCTCAATTATGCCTCTGTTTCGGGTGCACTGATGACGTCGAAGTGCGTTACGAAATCGTCGAAGGAGGTCAGAACGGCTCGGGCGTCTGGCTCGACAACGGCTCGATTCGGTTCCGCGCCGGCGAACTTTCGTACTGCGTTCATCGATTCCCAAAGCGTCAGGACAACAAGTTCGACGGTATCGCCCCGCGTGTGGCGAAGCAGGTAGGCTCCCCGATGTCCTTCGATGGCGTGCAGCGCCGGAAACACCTTTGTAGTGGCGTGCCTAATGTATTCGCCAGCTTTTTCAACAGTTGATTGCGCTCGCCACATTCGCAAGATCATGCTCCCTCGCTCTACAACGATCTCTTTCCAATGTACTGGCTTCTTAAGTGTTGCCACTTGTCGTTGGCGCAGCCTTCGGCCTGACGGGCGCAGCAGCGTCTTTTCCCGCGACCGTCGTCCATTCCCGGACATACCACCGCTTGACCGTGCCGCTCGTTACATAAGGATCGGCCTCGGCAAACTTCTCCGCTATCTTGGGGGAATTTCCCTGGAAGAGCAAGACCGCGCCATCGACCGGGTTCGCGAACGCACCACCCAACAGGAGCTCACCTTGCTCGCTTGCTTTCCAGGCCTTCTCCAGGTGCGCCTCGCGAAACGCAACGCGCTTGGTTACATAATCCTCGCCAACTTCGTAGAACAAAAGATAATGCATTTGAATTCTCGTTCCTTTCCTGCTTCGTTCTTAGAGCGCCTCAACCCAAGCGTACGGATCGGGTACTTTCCCTGTCATGATCGCGATGAGCCTCTCTCGCACCGCGGGTCCTGTTTTGCGCTGTTCGACACGAGGTAACTCTAGGGTTTGATCCTTATAGCGAATGCGGCGCACATGCGATACGGTGGCCGCCGTTCCTGTTCCGAAGCATTCCAGAAGTTCGCCACGCTCATAGCTCTTGAACACATCATCAATGGAAATGCCGTCTTCCTTCACGTGGCATCGCATATCGCGCAAGAGTGTGATCACGCTGTCGCGTGTGATCCCCGGTAAGATCGTCCCGGTTAGCGCCGGTGTTGCGACATGGTCTCGGAACACGAAGAAGACATTCATCACGCCGCTTTCTTCAACGTACCGTCGCTCCTTCGCATCCAGCCACATGACCGCGTGGAATCCGGCTTCCCGAGCTTCCTGATCGGCAAGTAGGGCCGCCGCGTAGTTCCCGGCAGGCTTCGTGTCGCCGGTACCTCCGGGGAATGCGCGCACGTATTGTTCGCTAACCAGCACGTCGACGGGCGCTGCGAAGTATGATCCAAAGGGAAACGTAAGAATCATGAACTGACAACTCTCCGCCGGCTTCACTCGGATGGACGGGTCCACAGAAAACAGTATTGGCTGGATGTACAGGGCGCCCTGTTCCGCAGGAGGAATCCAGGCCTGATCCAAACGTACCAGTTCCCTGAGGCCGTCCAGGAACATGGATTCCGGTACTGCGGGCATGGCGAGTCGCGCGGCAGAGCCCTGCAAGCGCCGCGCGTTCTCTCTTGGACGGAATAGAAGAGGGCGTCCGTCCGGCGACTTGTGCGCTTTCATGCCTTCAAAGACCGAGACTCCGTAATGCAGCGCGCTGACGCTCGGAGAAATTGAGATCGGGCCGTAAGACTGAATCTCGCCTTCCCTCCAGTGACCATCGTGAAATTGTGCCACAAGCATGTGGTCGCTGAAGACGCTACTGAAGGGCACGTTCGCGAAGTCCACCTCATGTATCCGGGAACGGGTCACCGGATTGACCTGGATCGACGCAAGCACTTGGTCAGCACTATGCATTCGAAACTCCTTCCACGAGAATCATGTTCGTCTTTGCCGAGTGCTGCCGCATCGCTTTCAGTTCGGCATAGTCCGGACCATTCCACCATCGGCGGGCTTCCTCCGCGGAATCGAAACGGACAACAACCATGCGATTGGGACGCCAATTTCCCTCCAACACTTCGACCTCGCCGCCCCGAACAAGGTAGGTACCGCCCGCCGCCGCAAGATTAGAAGAATCGGCTTGTCGATAACGCGCATAGAGTTCGGATCGTGCACGGCAATTTCGATGATGAGAAACGCTGCCAATTCTTTACACCGTCTCGACCAGACGAGCGCCCCTCGCAAAGATAGATACTCCTGTGGCGTACGCCGATTTTCCGAGGGAAGTAGTTGTCTCTCCGTTTAGCTGGATTACTCAAACATATAACGTAGTACAAAGAACCGAAATGCCGAAGGGCGGACACTTCGCCGCGCTTGAGCAGCCCGATCTCCTGCTCGCGGACATACAGAAGTTTTTTGAGAAAGTTCAAAAATGAGGCGGCAGGACGGATGGGCATGAACGAACGGAGGAGCTGTACTGGCGAAAGCGAACTAGAAAGACCTGGTGCAAAGCGCTTTCTTTCCCTGTTCCCCGGCTGCGATTCTGGGACGCCTCACAACGGACCCCGCCTTGTATTTCAACCCCAAGGGCTGCGGCCCTTTATCGAAAACTGGGAGGTTGTCGCCGCACGCATCATTCGACGGGTGCATCACGAAGCTGCTGCTAACCCGTCGGACGAGACGATGAAGCGTTTCCTCGAGGAGTTGCTCGCCTATCCGGATGTGCCGAGCCGCTGGCGCATGCCTGATTTCGATGGCGATCCTGCTCCATTCGTGACTATCAACTACAGATGGAACAACTCCACGCTGCGCTTTTTTTCTGCGCTTACTACCTTCGGTACGCCGCAGGACGTTGCACTGCAGGAACTGCGGATCGAAAGCTTTTTCCCGGCAGATGAAGGCACACGCACTGTGCTGGATCGTCTGACTGAGGGAGGGTTTAGCATCGAAACGGTTCCAGCTCGAAACGGTTTAACTCAGCCTCCCTTTTCTCCATGACCTCCGAGGGCATGGACAGCGGTTCTCGCTTCTCGGATACTGCGCGTGTAGCAATGACCACTAAGGGTCCCCCGAGGGGGCGACAAAATGAAAAGCTGGTGGTTCGCAGTGTTGTTGTTGTTCTCAGCTTTAGTACGCTCCCGGCCCTGCGCATTGCGGCTGCTTCCCTGATGCTACCGCTCGCCCACCGACCAGTCCGCAGAAGACGTGTGGAAGACCATCTGCAGATTCGACCGGTATGAATTGTTTGGTGAGCCTTCGGAGATTGGTATCGAAGAAGGTAAAGCCGGCGATCAGGCTTCGGCCATTCGGCGTGTCACCACGGCCGAACGAACGATAAGGCAGATTTTACTGGCACACTCCGACTTGGAACGCTCATACACCTATTCGTTCTGTGGGCAACCGCCCATGGCGGTGCACAACTATGTGGCGACCATTCGGGTAACGCCGGTGACAGAAACCAACCGGGCGTTCGTAGAATGGTGGGCAACATTCGATTGTGCTGTCGATCAGCAGGATCGCTGGACAAAATACTTCGAAAGGCGTGGCTTCGCGAAGTGGCTCGACAATTTGCGCCGGTTCATGCACGACCGACAGAAGTCGACTGGTACGCCGGGAGTTGAGGTTGACGCCTCCTTATGCGCGGCGTTCTGCATTGCCTAGGCGCGCGACTGCTTCGACGAGGAATGTCTGAGAAGATCTGCCGCTTTCGTCGACTGCCGCCGGAGCCGAGAGGTCGGGACCGGATAGGTCCTTGAGCGGGGCCAGGGTCATGTAGGTGCGTAGTTCGGCCGTCTTCAGGTGATGTGGAATTGTGACGCTATCCGCTGTCGTGAATTCTGCGACGACCGTTTGGGTGCCGACGGGTGCGGAGAATTTCCATTCGACAGTGGGAGCGCTGCTGGTGCGGAACTCCATTCGGTGATTGGAATAGACGAGCCGCTGCCCGGCTCTCCGCTGCGTTGAGGTTTGGATGGTGGCGCTAGTTCCGGCGGTTGGTTTCCAGCTGCTGAGCGCGTAGGCTAGCGAGATTTCATCGGCTTCCGGCCAGTCCTCCATTGCTGCGGTTACCAGCAAATCTCCTAGTCCGCCATAAAACGCTACCGCGGGGGGGGAGAGCGATTCTGGGCTCCGCGGGCGCGATTGCCGTATTGTTCGAACGAAATTGCAGCGACCTCTACTTCGGCGGCAACATCGAGGTAGGGGATGCGGGCGCGCAATGCCGCTTCGATTACGGGCGTGGCGGTGACGGCAAAGGGTCCGGCGCAATTGATGACACCCTCAGAGCCAGCGAGCGCGCGATCGAGAGATGCTGGGTCCTCGACGGTCGCGGGTCGGATCAGTTCACCAGGGAAGATTCTGATGGCATTGAGCTTGCCTGGATCGCGACCTGAGAGGATGGGCGTCCACCCGCGCTTGCGCAACTCTGCAACCACAAAATAGTTGGGTGACCATTGAAGTGGCTATGCGGCGACCGCAATCCAGCGAGTAAGTCGAGGTCAAGATCAATGTAGTAGGTTGGGCTCTCGGGACTTTCGCGCAGTTCACCTAACACTCGTAAAGTCTTCATGGTCGCATCATGCCTGATTCTCGGTGCCGAACGCAAAGGACGCGTTTGCGCCTTAGCGCAGGTTCGTTTCTAGCGTGCCTGCCCCGCAAGATCGGCCACGGGCAAGGCATAAACCGAGAATCAAGCTTACGTGATTTCCATAGTGTCCATTTAGTGTCCGGTCCGCCACGTTCGACGCAGACTCAACAGACTTACAAGATTTTTTTGATTCCGGGCATCCCAAAGATGAGCAAGGGTTTGCATGTTAAGTGCTGACACAACTATACTTTACGAGAAGCAGCCTGCACGAATTCGGCTTACAGGTCCGGCTGCCGCAATTGTTCGACAAATTTTGTTCTCAGGAGTCGTACACATGTCAGCACCCAGCCGTCGGCCCGAGATTCGCCGGCGCCGCGCTCGCCAGCACAAAATCACTAGTCTTCGCAAGCGTCTCGCATCGGCTCAGACCGATGCCGACCGCAACCGCGTCACCGCCAAGCTCCACAAGCTTGCCATCGCGTCTCCAGGGCAACCACTGCTGAAATAGCTCGCATAGGGCGGGAGGAAACGTGTTTTGGGATGTTCCCCAGAGTTATGCCACGCCTGCTGTTGTACCCTTGTTGCTGGCCGACGTCTCCGATAAACCGCCATGGCCTCTTGCGCCAAGGACTTCCTGATATGCGCCCATGATGCGGCGCACGGATTTCTCCCAGGAAAACTTTGCGGCTTGGCGGTAACTGCGTTCCTTCATCTTCTCGCGCAACGGCTGATCCATCAGAACCCGGTGCAGCGCCCGCATGATTTCGAAAACATTCTCCGGGTGGACCAGCACCGCCGCATTTCCCACCACCTCAGGCAACGACGAAACGTTTGAAGTCACCACCGGTGTTCCGTGCGCCATGGCTTCGAGCGGAGGCAGACCGAAGCCCTCGTATAACGACGGGAAGACGAAAATCTTAGCTTGGTCGTAAAACGTGCGCAGCACTTCAACCGGTACGAAGCCGAGGAAGCGCACATCGTTCTGCACGCCGCTGCGTACCACCGTACGGCGCAAATCAGGACTGCCGGAAAGATCGTCTCCAATAATGATGAGCTTCAGGTCGGGAAATGCCTGCTCCTTTTCCAGTTCGGTTTTCAAAGCGGAAAACGCTTCGATCATGCGCACAACGTTTTTGTGTGGGCTGATTCTTCCGGCATAAAGCAAAAAGGGATAAGTGACCTGGTAGCGCTCGGCAATCAGCTGCCGGTCGGCGGCGTTGGCGTGTCCGTGAAGAAAGCGCTCATCGATCGCATTGTAAATAACTTCGATACGTTCTGCTGGAATACCGAAAAGCTTCTCTATCTCGATTTTGGTGAAGTTCGACACCGCGAAAATGCGCGACGCGCCCCGCAAAACCTGTTTCGTCAATTGGAAGTGCAGCGAGCCCCAAAATCCGGTCTGCTGGCGCGCCCGTGATAAGTGCTCCAGCATGTCGTGCACGGTCATCACGTAGGGACACGGAAGTGCTCGCGGAATCGAGAATAGATTTGGGATGTGCACCAGATCGCACTCCAGCCGCTTCACAATCGCGCGAAACTCACGGAAGCTTTTCAGAGAACGCTCAGGCTCCGTGAGAATAACCGTGTGGAAGTTAGGCGGCAGGGGGCCAATTTCCTTGACCTTGGCGGGAGAGCCGATCAGTAAATATGTGGTATCGTGGTCGAGGCGTCCCAGCGTGCGGACAACGTTGCGCATGTAAGTACCCACGCCGAACTCGGTCATCCGCCGGATGTCGATGGCGATCTTCACGGAAAGCATTTAACCATGGAGCGCGAGCACCCTCTCAACAGAATATAAGACGCCGTCTTAAGCCCGTGCTTCGGCTTGGGCTTTGGCCCGGCGCTCGGCATAGAGCGGGAATGCTTGGCATAACCCAAGCACTTCCCTTCTGATTCTTGCCAGCACGGCTGCATCGGTGCGATGAAGAAGAGCATCGGCGATCCAGGTTCCTACCTGCCGCATCTCATCCTCTTTCATTCCGCGCGTCGTCAGGGCTGGGGTACCGATGCGAATGCCGCTCGGCTTCAGCGGTGGGTTCACATCAAATGGGATAGCGTTCTTGTTGACTGTGATTCCGGCCTCCCCCAACGCCTTCTCGGCCTCGCTGCCCAGCATGCCTTTGGAGAAGACATCGACCAGCATCACGTGCGTATCGGTTCCACCGGAAATGATGCGGAAGCCTTCCGCGGCCAGAGTTTCTGCCAGCACCTTCGCGTTGGCCACGACTTGCTTCGCGTAGTCGCGGAATTCTGGTTGCATCGCCTCATGAAAGCAGATCGCCTTGGCGGCGATGATGTGCATCAGAGGCCCGCCCTGCATCCCGGGAAAAACTACTTTGTCGATTGCCGCGGCGAACTCCGCCTTGGAGAGAATCATGCCCGCTCGCGGGCCACGCAGAGTCTTATGCGTGGTCGAGGTTACGATGTGCGCATGAGGCACGGGCGAGGGATGAGCGCCGCCCGCCACTAGTCCGGCAAAATGTGCCATGTCGACCAAATACAGTGCACCGACTTTGTCAGCGATTTGCCGCATCCGCACGAAATCAATAATGCGGGGATAGGCGCTGCCGCCCCCAATGATCAGCTTTGGCCGGTGCTCTTCCGCGAGCTTCTGCAATTCGTCATAATCGATCGTCTCGGTTTCTTTGGTGACCCCGTAAGGAACGATCTTGTAGGTTTTCCCCGAGAAATTCAGGTGATGCCCGTGCGTAAGATGGCCGCCGTGAGCCAGGTTCAATCCAAGAATTGTGTCGCCGGGCTGCAATACTGCCGCATACGCTTCCATGTTCGCCTGCGACCCAGCGTGGGGCTGCACGTTGGCGTGCTCTGCGCCGAATAACTGTTTCGCGCGGTCACGCGCCAGGTTCTCGACCACGTCCGCGAACTCACAGCCACCGTAATAGCGCTTACCGGGATATCCTTCAGCATACTTATTTGTGAACACCGATCCCGCGGCTTCCAGCACCGCCTCGCTAACAAAGTTCTCCGAGGCAATCAATTCGAGGCCTTCGTGCTGGCGGCGAGTTTCGTTGTCGATGGCGGCGGCGATCTGCGGATCGGATTCATACAACGGGCGGTACATATTCGTGGAGCTCTTCATGTTGTTTTCCTGGGCGATTCGTACACATTAGGTTGATGAAGTTCCATAAAACGCTCGGGAGCCTTCACGGGGGTAAAGCCAACCTGTGAATAAAGCCCATGCGCGTCGCGCGTAGTCAGAATCCAGCGCCGCAGATTCTGTAGCGCGGGATGCTGCGTAATGCACTGCATCAGCCACTTGCCGAGCCCGCGGCCACGATGCGATTCGAGAACAAATACGTCGCCGACGTACGCGATGGTGGCGAAATCGCTTATTACACGGGCAAAGCCAACCTGCTGGTGTGCCTCATGCTTGCCCTGAGCGCCGTCGAAGGGTCCCGCGTTTTTTTCGAGACGTGGGGACTCGTCGTAGATGCCGAAACAGAGCGCATGCTCAATCGATTGCGCCACCACTTCCCGCGGAATGCCCTTGGCCCAGTAACAATTCGTTAGGAAGCCGTGAACCACATCAAGGCTCAGGCTCTTGCGAGCCGTGCTGATCAAAAACTCGCCGCGCCGATACTCCATCGGGATTTCGGAATCAATCGCGCGGACCGTCGCCATCCCCACATTCTACCGCGTCGTCGCGCGGGCTCCACACTACCTCTCAAACGCCGTCCGCAGGAACGAAGCCATCTGCCATCCGTCCATGTACTTAAAAGGGGTTTCGCCGGTGGTGTAATGGCCGCAGGGCAGAACCACGACTTTGTGGTCCAGCCCATGCCGCTCGAATTCGCGCACCGCAGCACGCGAGAGCTCCGGCAAAAAAGTTAAATCGTACTTCGCGTAAATAATCAAGGACTTCTTCGGCCAGCGAGCAAACTTATCGAAGTAAGACATGGGGCTGACGCCGAGCCAGGCCTGCCGCAATTCCTCCAGGCCAATCTCCCGCTCGATTCCCTGCCGTATGTGCCGCGTCGACTGACCGTGCCACACTACATCGGCAACGTAGGTGGAGGCATGATTGAAAACCGCCGCGCGAACCCTCGAATCGTGTGCCGCCGCGATGAATGCGTAACATGAGCCCAGGCTCGTTCCCAGAATGCCGAGCTGGGTGTATCCCTGTTGCTCCAGCCAATCGAAACAACTGCGAATGTCCGCAACCCCCTGGCGCAGCGCGTCGAGCGTGCGCCCAATGTTGGCCGAAACCGCATAGTCCGCGCGGCTCGTTTCCGCGGGCATGCGGATGTCGTGATACGGCATGCTCATCCGCAACACCGCAATTCCCAGCATGTTAAGCACGCGGCAAAAGCTGTTATAAGCAATCGCATCCGCATTCCAGTGCGGCAGAAGAACGACGGCGCGCCTTCCACGTGCCGGGAACCAGCGCGCATTTACCAGATTATTTTCCGGATAAGGCGTGCGCACCCGCGAGGTGAACCGGAGAAACTCCGCGCTCGTTCCCTTCACCTTCGCCTCTAGCCTGGGATCGGGAACTTCGCGCGTGGAGAAAACCTGCACCTCGCGCGCTTCTAGTCTGAAATCGGTTGGCCTGGCGTAGGAATAAAACTCGTCACTATGGGCAACGATGCGCCGGTTGAAGTCGTGGAAAAATTTCTCCGGATTCTCCGGCGTCTGGCCTGGGCGCCAGCCATTGCGGCAAGGCCAGTCTCGCGCCCACTCCACGCCCCAATCCAGCGGACGCACCACGCGGTTATTGTCCACCGAAGTAAGCCGGTGCTCCCAGTCATACATCCATTGTGCGTAGCGCGAGGGCATGGTCAATCTTCCAGTGTAGCAAGCAAAGAAAGATCAACTCAGGCGGGATCATTCAACGGATGCAATACTCAGTCGGCGGTCGGCATTTGATCTTTAAACGGGACAGGCGGTAGAGAAATATCTTTGGGGGAACTGTGACATCCACCCCGAGAATCGCGCCGAACTGCGATATCAAAGGGCAGCGACTGCTTGACTGTAACTACGATTGGAGTTACAAAGATCTTTGATTGGAACGAGGATTGGGACGAGGCAAAGAACCGAGCCAACATTCGAAAGCACGGCTTCGATTTTGCCGAGGCTGAAGAGATGTTCCGCGGCTTCCTTCTGGCCCGTCCCGACAGGCGCGAGGACGATGGCGAGCAACGATGAATTGGGATGATCCAGGACCGCTGCGCTTTTGCAGCGTTCGCTGAACCATCGCCCACCATCCGCATTATCTCGCTCCGAAGGGCGGCATATGAAGAGCGCAGGGAATACGAAAAGGCAGTCCAAAACGGATTGGACGCGAATTGATGCGAGGCGAGATGAAGATATCGATTTTTCCGACATTCCGAAGCAGGGCGCGGATTTCTTCAAAAACGCGATCATCTGGCCTGGGCCCAAGAAGCAGATTACCTTGCGCGTTGATCCTGATATTCTGACATTTTTCCGCAAGCATGGCCGCGGTTACCAGACCACGATGAACGCTGTCCTGCGCAAGTACATGGAAGCTCAGAAACGACAGGCTGTGTGACCGGTATAAGTTCGCCAGCGTCGCGACGTGGCCCAGGCCTATTCAATATGAAGCCGCCTGATTTGGGCCGACTCTGGTACCCGAGGCGAAAGCGAAGCTGGTGTTCGGTTGGCGATGCCACAATCGCGTCCATCGTGTCGGGTGCGGTATGACTCGAAGAGGCCCGAAGCGGCTATCGCCGTTTGTCGCTGACGCGGTTCCTGCAGTCAGTTGCCGTACTTCCTCGGCACACGCTTGGAAATATTGCAAAGGATTTCGTAAGGCGAGCTGTTGGCCAGCCTTGCATGCTCCAGCGCATCGACGCTCAACCCGTCGCTGGCTCCGAGCAGAATCACTTCGTCGCCGACGGCAATTCCGGGAATACCCGTCACATCCACCAGCGTGAGATCCATCGAGATGCTTCCGATGATCGGCGCATAGTGGTCGCGCACGATCACGCGGCCGCGATTTGAAAGTTGCCGATTGTATCCGTCGGCGTATCCCACGGGCAACACGGCGACGTGAGCCGGAGCCTTGGTCACGTAGGTTCCGCCGTAGCCCAGCGCCTGGTTGGCGGCAAAGTTTCGCATGGAGAGAATGCGTGTCTTCCAAGTCAGCACTGGCTTTACTGGAAGCCGCAGCGTGCCGCCGCTCACTTCCCTGCCGGCACGCTGGAACGGCAGATAATATCCGTAGAGTGCGACGCCGGGACGCACCATGTTGTTCCATGTCTCGCGGCGCGAGATCAAGGCGCTGGTGTTCGCCATATGCATCAATGTCGGGTTGAACCCGGCGGATCGCACCAGGCGTTGCGCCTCTTCAAAACGACGCTCTTGTTCGGCCACGGAAGGCGCATCCATAATTTCGGAAGAAGCAAGATGCGTCGAGAGCCCTTCGAGAATAAGATGCGGAGCCGCAGTCATAGCCTTTAGCACCGCAGGAAGGCCCTCTAGCGCCACGCCCAGCCGGCCCATTCCCGTGTCTACTTTCAAATGCACCGCTTGTCGAAAGCCTCCGTTCGCAGCAGCATTCTCCAAAGCTTCGATGTGCCAAGGTTCCCACACCGTGGGCGTAAGTTGCTGACGGACTATTTCGCCCTCTTCGCCGCGCCAGAAACCGGTCATCAACAGAATTCGTGACTCGATGCCCGCCTCGCGCAGCGGGATGGCCTCATCGAGCGAAGTGACACCCAGCCAACGCGCGTCTTCAGCCTCCAGGGCACGCGAACATTCCACCGCGCCGTGTCCGTAAGCGTCAGCTTTTACCACTGCGCAGACGGTCACGCTTGCGCCCGCATGCTTTATGACGGTGCGGAAGTTTTGCCGCAGCGTACCCAGAGAAACTTCCGCCCATGTCGGGCGCGTCGCCACGCGGCTCGGGATTTCTACAGTGGTCGCCACTGGCCTCGATTATAGCGGCAGGAGTACGAGCCCTCAGGTTACGCTTGGGCTACTCCCGAGCAGCGGTTAGCGGCTAGTAAATCATCAGTTCCCCGCCAGGGAGAAGTTCACTGTGATCTGCGTTTCGACCGCGACGGGCTCATTGTTCAAAATGTAAGGCCGATAGCGCCATTGGCGCACAGCTTCAATCGCTGCCGGTGCCAGCATGGGATGGCCGGAGAGAAGCCGGAGATTTTCGATAGTCCCTAGCTTGCTAATCATCGCCTGCAGCACGACTGTCCCCTGAATGCGCGCACTTCGAGCCAGCGGAGGATACGTTGGCAAAATCTTGTGAATCAGGTCTCCCTCACTCATGTGCGAGAGGCGGACGGCATGAACGGTCGGTACTGGCGCCGCAGGCATAATTGGGAGCGATCCAGTTCCTACGGAATTAGGAACTCCACCGGGGCCTCCCGCGTCTCTCAGTCCCGGAATGACAGGACCGGCTCCGATCGGTACCGGAGCATCGTCTCCGGCAGTCTCTATGTGATTCGGAATCCTTGTGGGCTGTCTCAAAACAATGTCTGCGGGATTGCTGAGAGCAGCGGAGTTCCCGCCAGCGTGCGTTCTGGCCTCGGCAGGTTCTGCCTGCGGTTGTCCCAGACTGATCGGCGTCGAAAGTTGGCGGAACAAAGGCAGGCCGGTCGGACGAAGCAACGGCACGATCAGAAGCACGCCGACGGCCAGCGCCTGCAATGCGAACGAGGTCAAGGTTGTCAATCCACGTCGCGAACATTCGTCCCATGACGAGTTCAGTGTGCGTTCAAACATGGTGTCCTCCTGCAGAAAGTGCGTTACCGATAAAGACACCAGGACTCGTTACTGTGGACCATCGCACGCAAAGAAAGAGGCCGCGTCGTAACGCGGCCTCTTGGGAACCTTCTCGACACCTTCGGTGTCGTCAGGAAGCTACTGCGGTGTCGTGGTTGGCTTCGGAGCAGCGGGCTTGGGGCTGGCCGGCTTCGGAGTCGGTGGCTTGGCTGCCGCTCCCGAGGGCGCGGGAGCAGGAACACCGGACTGCGTGTTATAGAGATCTACCACAGCCTTGGTAATGTCTGACTTGTCGCCGTCGTACCATAACACCGGGCTCTGCGGCCAGGGGTTGGAGGTGTCGACAATCATTCCGTAGCCGGCTTCTTGCGCGTGCTTGACGATCACTGGTGCCATCTTTTGCAAAATGCGCTGAAAAATCTCCTTCTGCTGATTCTGCGCATCTTCCTGGGCATCCTGCACTGCGCGATCGAAGGATTTCTTCTTGGTCTCGATCTGCTTGACCAAGGTGGCGCGAGCGTCATCATTCAACTTTCCATCCTGGGTCTGCAGTTGCTTCTGCAAAGCCTCAAGCTCGTCGTTCTGAGACTTCAATTCGTTTTGTTTCGGGTCCAGCTTCTTGCGCAACGTTTCGAAGTCACGTTGGCCCTCATTGGTGCCTACGACAGCTTGCTCAATGTTGATGGTCCCAATCCTCGTGCCGGTACCGGCGGGAATAGCCGCCGCGGGCGCCGCGTTGGCGGGAGCCGGGGTTGCTGGCGAACTGGCTGGGCCCGTGGGAGCTGCGCCAGCGGTTTGGGCCCATGCGGAAATCATTGAGATAACGGCAATGGCCAGGAAAGAACGCAGAAACTTGCTTGTCATTGGATCGATTAAACTCCTTGGAACATTTGTTCCGGCAAATACGCCCCGGTAAATACGCTTTCAGTAAGTATGGCTCCGGGAGTGAACTTAGATCACCCTTTTCAGGCAACGCTGGGCCGCACTCACGAGGTGTTCGTGTTGCTTCTCTTGGTCTTGCGTTCGGCCGCCGTCAGACGTTCTCGGAAATCGGCGCACTGGATTGCCAGCGTCACACGCCGGGGTTGCGGACGTGTCGTCCACCCTTGATCATGTTTCTGCTATGGCGTGGATCGTAATGATTATAGAGAGCCTCCCTGGCGACGTCAAACCCGGCGCCGCAAAACTTTGCCGCTAGAATGTTGTTGCCACTGTGAACCGGAACGTCTTGCGCGGCTCCCGCAGCAGGAAGCTGGGCGAAAACGCGTTTCTTGCCAGGTTAAAGGTATAAGCTCCCGCGGCGGTTAATTGGCAACCAGTTTTCGGGTTGCAGCTTTGTGGGAACATCGAAGGCGTAATCGGAATCGGCGGGTTCGCCGCACTGTCCACCCGCAGCGGGTTATACGCCCAGTAAATCCGGAATGGTGCGTTGATCACCGGCAAAAACATCTGGAGCTCAAGTCCTGTGGACATCCTGGGACGCCAGTTGGTCGTACCCAAAACCTGCAGATCGGACGACGGAGGCGGATTCAGCAGATTGCCCGGAGTGCAGGTATTGGCGGTAGCAGTCTGCACAAGTCTGGGACATCCGAAAGGCGTACCGATCACACTCTGGAATTGCTCCGGTGCAATCTGCAACTGCGATCGCCGCACAATGGGGTCAATGCCTATATCCATAAATGGAGCCAAAGCCACCGGCCCATAGATGGTGTAACGGTATTCCACGTTGGTCACTACGCTCAAGTCTCCGCCGGGAAAAACGATCTGATCGATTGGTATCGGAATGCTCACAGGTCCGGCTCGGGGATTTTGCGGATCCTTGAGCACCGGTGTGCCGTCGCGATTGGTTAGAGTGATGGCTCCATTGCTGGGCAGAAATGCGACCGGGGAGACAGAACGTATGTCAAAGCCGCGCAGATCGTTCTCGCCGCCCATGTACGCACGCTGGAACGGGGGCGCAACCAAACCTCCGAAACCGCTGATAAAAGATCCCTGCACCCGGAAGCCAACCGTATTGCGGCGGTTCTGCACCGGTGTCCAGTGGGTGAACTGAACAATCGGCCGGATCGAGCGAACCGTCCCTCCCAACCCCGCAAGCTCCGCACCCAATGTGAACTGCTTCCCCTTGTGCGGCGAGATCGGACTATCGACGGTGTTGAAGGAAAAGTTGGGAAAGATTTTGCTGGTGATAATTCCTTGCAGCGCATTCGGCCCGGAAATGCCGCGGAAAGCCAGAAACTCGAATAGATTCTTAGACGCTGCGCTCAAGGCGAGCAGTGAAGACCGATCGAACGAATATGTAACCCCCAGGCGCTTGAATGATCGCCGCAGCGGGTAGCTTAGCGACGTGGTAAAGCCCGCGCTAGATTGGGTGTAATTCTGCAGGTTTTGCAGAACAGCATTGGGCAAGTTCAGGGTTTGCCCGCTGAAGATGGAGAGTTGCCGGGCCTGGTCGTAGCTGACCTTGTTGTAATAGACATTGAAACCAAACTGTAATGGCCGGTCAAACATGTAGGGCTGGGTGAAACCAAAGCGGATGCTGCGCGCCAGGTTTCCGACGCTGGCTTGAACGGAAAGGGTCTCGCCCAGTCCCAGGAAGTTGTTGGTGGAGTAGTTGATTCCCACGAAGGCGCCTTCCAGTCCGCTCACGCCGCCGTTCAGGCCAATGCTGTTCTTGCCCTTTTCGTGTACTTTCAACGTAAGGTCGACCAATCCGTCTTTCTCGTCCAGTTGGCGAACCGTAGTGTTAGGATCGTCGGGCTTCAACTGGTCGAAGTATCCCAGTTGGTTCAAGCGCAGCAAGCTCAACTCCCAAAGGCGGGAGTTGTAAACGTTGCCCTCCTCCAACGCGATCTCGCGCCGGATCACTTTGTCGCGCGTCGTGGTGTTGCCCTGGAACTCGATGCGACGCACATAAAACGCTTTGCCTTCATCCACATCAATATCGAGAAAGATAAGTTTCTTGTCGTCGTCAAAGCGGGTATCGGGAATCGAAGTGAAGTTGATGTAGCCGAGTTCCCCGTAGGCTTTGCGCAGGTTCTCCAGGCCCTTCGCCACTTTCTCTTTGCTGAAGATATCTCCGTCTTTGATGGGGAAAAGGGAGCGCAGCGCCTTGGTATTCTGCACCGCCTTGTTATTCTTGAAAGTGATCCCACCCAGCGTGTAACGGTCGCCTTCCTGGATCAGCATGGTGATGTCGACCGCCTTGCCGGGCCCACTCTGCAGGAGTGGAATATGGCCGCCCGCGTGCCCGGTATCGTGAATCTGGGTCTTCGGCTCGCCCGCAGAGTTCATCTTGAAATAACCCCGATTCTGGTATTCATTGCGGACCCGTTCCGTATCTTCGTCCAACTTGGTTGCATCGTAAGTTCGGGCGAAAATGTCTTCCAGGAAGATCGAGTGCGGTATACCGATGGGCCGCAGGTTCTTCATGGCATAGCGCAGAACTCGCGTGGGGACGTTCTTGTTGCCCTCGAACTTGATCTTGCCCACCTTGACCTTGGGACCTTCTTTGACCACGAATGTAATCCCCACCGCGGCGGGGGGGATCTGCCGCACTTCCGTTCGGATCGTGGAAAACTGCCGGCCATGTTCCGCCAACAGGCCTTTGATGGTGACTTCCGCCTTTTTCACCTTTGTGGGGTCGTATTGATTTTCTACGGCCAGGCCTACTTTTGCTTCCTTGAATCGGTCGAGCACGTCGCTGGTGGAAACGGAACTCAGGCCGACATAGTTAATCTCGCGGACGGTTGGTTTTTCCTTGACCTCGATTGTCACTCGCCAACCCTTCGGAGTTTGTTCGCGCGTAAAGCGGATGTCCTGGAAATAGCCGGTATTCCACAGCGCGTTGAAATCGCGCTCCAGCGACGCGGGATCGTAAATATCTCCCGGATGGGTGAAAATGCGCGCCAGAACAGTCTCCTTTGGGATCCTCCGGTTACCTGTAACATCAATCTCGGAAATAATATCCGTCTGGGACCAACTTATCGCCGCCGAAAGAAGCACGAGCGCGATTCCAAGCACCGATCCGAAGGCCTTCATCCTTCGGGAAACCCGTGCCAATGAAGGAGTTGGAGGATGATCGGCGTCGAAAGCACGCTGGCCGCGTTGGGGCACAGCAGTCTCTGCATGAGAGCAAAAATGAATCGCTACGACCTCAGCCTCTGGGATGTAGGAAAACGATCATTATACGTAGAGAAAGAGAAAGCGTCCAAGCCCACTCTCGTCCGGTGGCTTCATTGATCACACTTTGCGGACTCCACCTCAACCAAGACGGAATAAAACGTTGCGGAGTTGCCCAAGGCTGCAAGTTTTTTCTGGGGTCAACCCTTCGAGGTCAACCCGGGGATCTTTCAGAGATGTGGGTGATTTCGACCGGATTCAGTCTTGATGTATACCTGCCCGCAACTTCCGGGATGCCGTGATTCCCTTGCCTGCAGAAACCGGCGCCGCTACTTCAGTTCTAGCACTTCTTTTTCTTTACCTTTGCTCATCTCTTCCATCTTTTTGATTTCATCGTCGGTCAGCTTCTGAATCTCATCCAGCGAACGCTTCTCGTCGTCCTCGGTAATCTTTTTGTCCTTCATCGCTTTCTTGATGGCGTCGTTGCCGTCGCGGCGAATGTTCCGCACCGCGGTTCGGTGTTCTTCGAGCGCTTTGTGGAGATGCTTCACCATGTCCTGGCGGCGCTCGGCAGTAAGCGCCGGAACGGGTACGCGGACCAACTTGCCGTCGTTCATGGGATTGAGTCCCAGTTCGGCGGAGCGAATCGCTTTCTCGATCAGCCCAATCTGCGACGGATCGAACGGCTGTACCGTGATCATCTGCGGCTCCGGCGCGTGCACCTGCGCGATCTGGTTTAGCGGCATCTGCGAGCCGTAATAGTCAACGCTTACGCCGTCCAGCATGTGTACGGAGGCGCGTCCCGTGCGCGTGGCCGCCATTGCCTTGCGGAAATCTTCCACCGCTTTATCCATGCGCGTCTTCAGTTGTACGTAAGTTTCTTTGAGGCCCGGAATCGCGGCCATGGTGGCTTGCGCCATATCAGTCAGCTCCAAAAATGCCAGATATCAAAACGTTGAATTATAAACCGAACAGAAGTTGGCCACGGATTTACGGATGGTCACGGATCAACAAATTCAAGAGTGAGTTCGCGAGATTCGTGAGCGAATTCCTACGCGCTCACCCTTGACCCGATCTTCTCTCCGCTCACCACCCGCCGGATATTGCCATGACGATTGAGATTGAAACGATGATGGGCAGATTATTGTCTTTGCACAAGCTGATTGCGGTCGAATCCATCACTTTCAAACCCAGCTTCAGGACGTCCATATACGTGATATCAGTAAACTTCTTCGCGTCCTTCACCTTCATCGGATCGGCGTCGTAGATGCCGTCCACTTTGGTGGCCTTGAGAATGGCGTCGGCTTTGATCTCCATGGCGCGCAAGGACGCCGCAGTGTCCGTCGAGAAGTATGGATTGCCGGTTCCTCCGGCAAAGATCACGACCCGCCCCTTTTCCAGATGTCGAATGGCACGCCGCCGAATGAACGGCTCTGCGACCTGATTCATTTCGATGGCTGTTTGCACGCGCGTGTAGACTTTTTGCTTCTCAAGCGCATCCTGCAGCGCCAGCGCGTTGATCACCGTGGCCAGCATTCCCATGTGATCGGCGGAGACGCGGTCCATGTCTCGAGCCTGGTCGGCTACCCCACGGAAGAAGTTGCCGCCGCCCACCACGATCGCAATCTGCACTCCTAGTTTGTGCACATCGGCCAACTCCGCCGCGACCTCATGAATGCGATTCGTGTCGACACCGAAGCCCTGATTGGCAGCGAGGGCTTCGCCAGAAAGCTTGAGCAGAACGCGTTTGAAGGCAGGGGCAGTCATAATGTTGCGCCGGCGTACCGCCGACTGTCGCGAGGATGCTCGCTCGCCGCAAGCACAAAAAAAGCGCCTATTGGGGCGCCTGAATTTATTCTGCTTTCTGTTCTGTGGGCTTGGTCGTGGCGACAGTTTCACCTGCGTCGCCTACTTTGAAGCGGGCAAAGCGCCGCACGCTGATATTTTCGCCCAGCTTGCCAATCTTCGCCGCGATGAGCTGCGCCATCGACATGGTCTGGTCTTTGATGAAAGGCTGCTCAAGCAGGCAGACCTCCTCGTAAAACTTCTCCATTTTGCCCGCCACCATTTTCTCCGCGATGTTCTGCGGCTTGCCGGAGGCAACGGCCTGCGCGATATAGATTTCTTTTTCGCGGTCGAAGTCCGCCTTGGTCACATCTTCCTTGCGCACGAATTTAGGATCGCTGGCCGCAATGTGCATGGCGATATCGTGCACCAGTTCCTTGAAATCATCGGTGCGCGCCACGAAATCGCTTTCGCAGTTCACCTCGACCAGCACGCCAATCTTGCCGCCCGCGTGGATATAGCTGGTCACGGAACCTTCACTGGTCACACGCGTCGCCTTCTTGGCTGCAACCGAAACGCCCTTCTTGCGCAGGATTACGACCGCCTGCTCCATATCACCCTTGGCCTCAGTCAGGGCCTGTTTGCAATCCATCATCGGAGCTCCGGTCTTCTCCCGGAGATCTTTCACTTGAGTCGCAGAAATATTCACTGTAGTGGTACCCATAAATCACTTTCCAGTTTCTAGTTTCTAGTTTCGAGTATCTGGAGTGTTTGTTCTCGTTTCAGGCACTCGAAACTGGAAACCTGAAACTTGAAACCGCCTCATACAAACTTTGACCCGCGCCGGACGACCCGCGCGGGTCTAATGTCAAACGCCCGGTTTGTCTTCTCGCCTGAGAGAATCCCTCAGGGGCTAAAGCCCGAATCTATGGTCGCTCTCAGCGGCACGGCTAAAAGCCGAGCCCTTTCAAATCTTTTTGTCTGCCAACGACTAGGACAGACAACCGGCGACGGTTTCTAAACCGTCTGGCTTTCCACCTTGGCAACCTCAGGTTCTTCGTTCGCGACGGACTTCTTGTGCGTTCCCGGACCAAGGACCTCTTCCATGCTGATGTCTTCTCCGATGTCCGCAAGATCAGACGCAGCCGCGGCTTCCTGGGAACGAATTTCCAGGGCAGTTGCCGCATCTTCGGCTTGCTTCGCTTCTCGGGCCTGGGCTTGTTCGGTCGCCGCAGTCATGTCGGCGACCTGCTTGTCGGTCATCAATTGCGCGCCCTCGGCGATCGATTCCGAAATCTTCGATGTAAACAAGCGGATTGCGCGCAGCGCATCGTCGTTGCCCGGAATCACGTAATCCACTTCGCTGGGATCGCAATTCGTATCGACTACCGCGACCACCGGGATGCCCAGCTTGCGCGCCTCGCGCACCGCGATCTGCTCTTTGTTGGAGTCGATCACGAAGACGGCATCGGGTAACCGGCTCATATTCTTGATGCCCGCCAGGTTAGCCTGCAGGTGTTTGCGCTCGCGTTCGAGCTTGATCACTTCTTTTTTCGGCAGCAGCTCGTAGCGGCCATCGGTGGCCATCTCGTCAAGTTCTTTCAGCCGTTTTACCGACTTCTGAACCGTAACCCAATTCGTGAGCAGTCCGCCCAGCCAGCGCTGGTTGATGTAGAAGCCGCCGCATTTCGTAGCCTCTTCGGCAATCGCGTCCTGCGCCTGGCGCTTGGTTCCCACGAACAGCACAATCTTGCCGTCGGCTGCCAGTTCTTGTACAAACTTCGACGCCTCTTTGAACATCTTCAGCGTCTTCTGCAAGTCGATGATGTAAATCCCGTTGCGCTCTCCGAAGATGTATTCCTTCATCTTGGGATTCCAGCGCTTCGTTTGATGCCCGAAGTGAACTCCTGCTTCGAGCAACTCCTTCATGGTGATAGTAGCCAATGAACCTCCTTATTTAGTCTGCATCCGCAGCTTACCGCGTCGGATTGCCATTCCCGTCCCCGCGCCGCGAGGCTCGGGAAGAATTGAACACCAAAAACAGCCGTCAGCTTTCAGCGATCCGCTCTCCGCTAAAAGCAAAATCTTGTCATTCCGACCCGCGAGCAAACGCGAGGGGCGGAGGAATCTCTAGCGTTTCGAGAACTGGAACCGCTTGCGTGCGCCCTTCTGGCCATACTTCTTGCGCTCTTTGCCGCGCGAGTCTCGAGTAACTAATCCCTCAGACTTCAACTTGCCACGCAACTCCGCGTTAAATTGCATCAAGGCACGCGCGATACCGAGCTTCACCGCGTCAGCCTGACCGCGCACTCCGCCACCGAGAACACTGGCTGTGATATTGAACGAGGCTGCCGTGTCCGTCGACGCCAAGGGCGCCTTGGCGGCCGACCGTTGCGCCGGAGTTACGAAATACTCTTCAAACTCGCGCCCATTTACTTTGAAATCGCCGCTGCCGGGACGCAGATACACGCGCGCAATCGCCCGCTTCCGCCGTCCCGTTCCGTAGTATTGAACCAATTCTGCCATTTAGCTTCCAGCTCCTCATCTTGTTGTCATCCTGAGCGCAGCCGTTCTTCAGGCGGAGCAAAGGATCTCAATTTTATCGGCGCGCGCATCACAAGCCCTACGCCCGAACTTCCAACTGGAATTCCTGCGGCTTCTGTGCCTCGTGCGGATGCTTGTCGCCCTTGTAAACGTTCAGCTTCGACAGCATATGTGCCGCCAGCTTGTTCTTCGGCAACATGCGCCGCACCGCATCTTCAATAATCTTTTCCGGCCGGCGTGCCAAACGCTTGCGATAATCCTCGGTGCGCAGACCGCCGGGATAGCCCGTGTAATGGTGATACTGCTTCTGCTCAGATTTCATGCCAGTCGTTCTAATTTTCTCGGCATTGACTACGATCACATGATCGCCAGTATCTAGAAACGGCGTGTACTGCGGATTCTCTTTGCCCATAAGGATGCGCGCTACCTGCGAGGCCAGTCGCCCAAGCGTCTGTCCATCCGCATCCACGACATACCACTTGCGCACAATCTCCCCCGGTTTGGGGAAATAGGTAGACATTGAAACTCTCCCAGAATGAAAAAAATTGCGAAACGCGATTGAATATTACAAAGAAGACCGCTCTTTGATTCCCCGGCGAGGACGCCAGACCATCAGGCGGGCAACCGCGAGACTTCCCAAAGCTCTTAAGATACCGTAGCTAGCGGGATGATGTCAACGTTGAGTGTTGTCGCAACGTGATTTTGTCACCCTAACGGCAACATGAAAATGTCACCCTGGCGAAGCCCGTGTGTGTTGCCGGCCGGTGTCGCCATCATAAAACGAAACGTGGCCGTCGAGAGCTTGATGGATCTGCACTTTGGCACCGGCAAAGCTAAAGCGTTGGCCTTACTGCGGGATCTCGAAACGCTGGCCCTCCCACTGGACGATGTTGTCGTTACTGACCGAGCGCTGATGGACAAACCTGCTCAAGCTTGCTGGGATTGAAGAGAAGAAATCAGACGAAGAATAAGGCGAAGATAGGAGCGATCCAGAAGGGCTGGCTGAGAGCTAGAGGCTGACCTCCGTCACTCGTAAGCCAAGGCATCGATCGGATCCTTCTGCGCTGCTTTGTAAGCTGGATACAAAGCTCCGGCCAAAGCTCCGGCAAGAGCAATCGTTGTCGCCCTCAGCACCCACCCGCTGCTCCAGAAAAGCCGCTGCGTCGGCAACTCAATCAGGATGATGCGGCGCGCCACAAAACTGACAATCGTCCCAACCACGATGCCTGCAATCGCGAGCAGCGCGCTTTCTCTGAGCACAGCGCTCACAATGTACAGCTTCGACGCGCCGAGAGCCTTCAAAATGCCGATCTCGCGGGTCCGTTCCATCACCGCCGTATACATTGATTGAAAAATCACTAGGAATCCAATAATCATCGCAATAGCCACTACAATGCGGATCGCGGTTGCGAACCCGGGCAAATTCTCCGGCGTCATCATCGATAGATATTCCTGCATGGAGCGGACCGAGTAATTCTCCATCCCCGGCACCTGCCGGATCTCCTCAATGACGCCGTCCACATTATGAGGATCGTCCACCTTAACGTAAAACACCGAGGCGTGATCCGGCGCTCCGATCAGGTCCTGCATGGTCGCGATCGGCACGAACTTGCGCGCGCCCTTTCCGTGCTCGACAATCCCGCAGACGCGGAATTGATGACTCAAAATTTCAATCGACTCGCCCACTTTCACCCTTTTCAAGCCGGCAAAATAATCGTCAACGATCACGTCATACGGCCCTTGAAAAGGACCCCCAGAAAGATACCGCAATGGCGGCGGGATGCTGTTGTAGTTGTCAATGTCGATGCCGTAAATAATCTCCAGCGTAGGTTTGGTGATCAACTCCCAGATCACGGGCGCCGCCACCGCAATGTGCGGCAACTGCCGTAACTTGTCGCCGACTCTCACTGGCATAGGCGCGCCCGTCACTCCTACCAAATTCGACGATCCGGGCGGCTGCACCATCACATCCGCGCCAACCCCGATCTGGCTCGCCTTCGATCCATTCAATTGCCCATAAAAGAAAGATACGATCAGCAGAATCAGAATGACTTCCAGCGCAACTGCACTGATGCTGATCAGCGACCGGATCGGCCGGTGCACCAGGTTGGCGACAATCATTTTGTTCATCATCGCTTCTTCATCATGGCTTTGTTCAACCATGGATTGTTCATCGGACAGGAACCCGGCCTCAGTGCTAAGTGCCTGTAGTTGAAGCGGTTACCGCTTGCTGTTCGCCTCCACGGGCGGTGCGTGGGCGGAACTCGATTGAGGCTGATCCAGATGCACCACTTCCGCGCCCGGAGGCTGCTCCAGGGCAAATTGATCGTCGCGCAGTGCCTTGTTGATCTCCAACTTCAACATATTGAGGGTGATGTCGTACTCTTCCTGGGGTCGGAAAATCTCGATGCGTGATGCAAAGCTGACGCCGTCGTAATCTTTGTAGTTCGCGTAGCGGCAGTCGGTCACCAGATTTCCCTGGTCATCGTAGATGTACTGGCGGTGGGGCTGCAGGTCGGTACGGCTGAAAACGATCTTGCGCGACAGAATCCCCTCGTTCTCGCTCTTCTTGCGGATGACGATCAGTTCGTAGTCCTCTTGCAAAACCCGATGTCCTTTGGCGTCATGCAGAATTTCGTAGCCATTCTCCAGAACGGCAATCTCGGAAGGATCGATGGGACGGATCAACAGCGCGTCATAAATATCTGTGGGTCGAATATTTTCCATCGGCTGATCGGGATTATAGCTTTGCACTAGGTTGCTGCCGATCACAAACCGGTTCTTCGGAGGAATCCACAGCTTGAATCCCTGTCCGTCGCTCACCATATCGAAGGCCGTGGTGCGCACGATCGGCAACAGGCCGATCATGTGCAGCATCGCCGGCTTCCGCGCCAGCACGTAGCCGCGGATCTCCTTGTAGTCGGTGACGTGGCCCTTCTTCGCGCCACCCGCGGAGGTATCGATATCCACCGTGGCCTGCAAAGACTGGATCTTCTGCGCCTGCTGGCTGATGCTGTCAATTAAGGCCGACTGGGTTGATTCGCGCAGCGGGACCTTGGAATAGGTTTCCTCCACCGGCCGCGTACGGAACAAACAACCCGTCGTCGGCAGGACGACGAGCAGCAAAGCCAAAGTCCAAAAGAACGACCTAAGTCTCATGAAATATTGGATGACTCCCAGAACATTTGAGTATATAGCGCGGGAAAGGGTGCAAAACTAACGGGCGCACGATCCCCGGGGGCGGTTCCCATAGTCGCTAACATTAAATGAGGCAAGAAACGGCTAATTTGGTTTCTTAGCCAGCGAGGCGTATTCAGGGCCGAGATGACCGAGAGCTGAACGCAGTTCGTGCTCATCGAACCCTGATCCCGCGTGCACGATCTTGCCGCTGGCATCCATCAGCACAAATTGAGGTAATCCGTCGCCGAGGAGGGAACGATTTATCTCCCCATCATCGTGATAATTGGAGCAGCTTGATTTTCGGTGTTTTGCCAAGAACTCCTCGGCTATCTTGCTATCTTGGCCGGTTCGTCCAGATTCGATGGTAATAATGACGATACCCAGGCCCATCGCCTGCGAATAGAGACTCTCCAGTTTGGCGAAGGCCGCAAGGCACGGACCGCACCAGGTGGCCCAGAACTCAACCAAGGTTGGTCTTCCGCGAACTGAACTTAGAGAAACGAGGTGCCCCTCTGGAGAGGTCAAGGTCAGTTCCGGCGCGATTGTCCCAACGAGGCTAGGTTGCTGCTTCTTTGGCAGAGTATTATATGTCGCTTTGAAGCTTGCAGCACGGAAACCGGGGCGGGCGTCGACTGGCCATAAGCAACCGCTGCATAGAAGGCAGCAATAACGGTGAGCTTTAAATGTCGCGACATGACGCGAGCAACCATGGCGATCATCTAAGCCCGGCTCGGGAATCCGAGTAAGTGTCTTACTAAAGTCAGCTACGTTCGCCGTCTGTCATCATCTAAACTGTCGCCATTGTGCGCAAGATCTTCTGGCTTTTCTTCATTTCGGCACTCGCCTGCGCGGGCTGGCTCGCCTGGGTTCTGCTAACCCCGCTTGAACCTCCGGCGAACACGTTTGTTATGTTGCGCCCGGGATATTCCACGCGCCGCATGGCTTACGAACTCAAATCCGCCAGAGTCATTCGCAGCGAGGACGCGTTCATCCTCTGGCGCTACATCCGCCACCGCAGCTCGCTCAAAGCCGGAGAATATCTCTTTGACAAATCGGCCAACATCATCGATGTGCAAAAGCGGCTGCGCCACGGTGACGTATATTTTCACACCGTGATCGTGCCGGAAGGCTTCACAATGTTCGACATTGCACGCGCCATCGAAGCGGCGGGACTCGGCCCCGCAGAAGACTTTTTGAAGGTCGCACAATCAGACACTCCTCTTATCGCCGGCCTTGCCCCCGGAGCCCCTTCGCTTGAGGGCTACCTCTTCCCAGACACCTACCAGTTCAGCCGCATGATGAGCATGCAAGAGATGGCCTCAGCCATGGTTAAGCAGTTTCGCCAAGTCGCCTTTCAGATTGGACTGATTCAAACCGCCGGCGCCACGGTTGAAGCATCGAGCGTGCCGGCAAACTCCCCTAGCACTGTCCTTGACACCGAGGTTGAGCGCACTGTGATCATGGCCTCGGTCATCGAAAAAGAAACCGCGGTCCCCGAAGAGCGCCCCTTGGTTGCCAGCGTTTATTACAACCGGCTGGGTAAGAAAATTGCCCTCGACGCCGACCCCAGCATTATCTATGCAGAACTGTTAGCCGGAACCTACACCGGCGCCCTGCATCACGACGACATGCGCTTCGACTCGCCCTACAACACCTACAGATACCCAGGACTTCCGCCCGGCCCCATCGCTAATCCGGGCAAGAGCGCGCTGGAAGCGGCGATGCATCCCGCGTACAGCGACTACTACTACTTCGTCGCCGATGCCACTGGCCACCACCGCTTCGCCCGCACCATCGAAGAACACAATAACAATGTAGCCGCCTACCGCCGTGCAATGCGGGGAAAATGAGACCACCTATTTTCTTCGGCCCTCCATCCATCCCTGCAAGATCAATACCGCGGCCATCCGGTCGACAGCTTTCGCCCGCTTTTCGATCGAAATCTCGGTCTCGCGCAGCAGCCGGTTCGCCTCTGCCGACGTCAGGCGCTCATCCCACAGATGAACCGGCAGCCGGAAGCGCTTGCGCAGCTCCTCTGCAAACACTTGCATTTTTGCCGATTGCGTTCCTTCCGCCCCGCTCATCCGCAGTGGCAGACCAACCACAATCTGCCTCACCCCGTACTCCCGAATCAGCAGCTCCAGTGCCGCCAGATCGTGCCGCTTATTTCGGCGCTGCAAGGTATCCAAGCCCTGCGCCGTGATCCCCAACGCGTCCGAGACGGCAATCCCGATCCTTCTCGACCCGACATCCAGCCCCAAAATCCGCCCGGTTGGCCGCTCGGATTTTCCTTCTTCAACACTCACGCTGCGATTATAAGCGTCGGCTTCGCACGCCGAATGGACTCCGGCCGTCCGATTGTAACTATCCTAAAAACAGTCGCTTACGAAATCAACTCTTAACCTCACGGAGCAAACTCTCGGTCTACCTGCCGCCGCCCGACCGAACACCGCTCGCATCCTTGCTTTTCGTCCCATTTCGGAATAGTCTGTCTATAGTAGTGTAAACGTACTCCCCACTAGACCCTTCACCTTCCCGGGTGCCTTTTTATGAGTGGTGCTGACCTGAATTTCCACATCGGCGACAAGGTCGTCTACCCCAATCACGGCGTCGGTGTCATCGAACAAATCAGCAGCCGGTCCATCGGTGCATCCGTGGAGAAGTTCTACCTGCTTAACATTAAGTCCAGCAGTCTCAAGGTGATGGTGCCTTGCAACAACGTAGGCAGCGTCGGTATTCGTCGGGTGGTACGTAACGGCGAGGTCCAGAAGATTCTCGACTTTCTTTCTGTCACCGACGACTTGAGCACCGCCGACTGGAAAGACCGCTTCAAGGAAAATTCCGACCGCATGCGAACCGGCTCTCTGTTCGAGGTCGCCGGAGTGCTCAAAAGCCTGATTGCTCTTCACCAGGCCAAGCCGCTCTCCTTCCGCGAAAAGAAGATGCTTGAACGAGCCCGCTATCTCTTGGTTAGCGAACTCGCCATGTCCCGCAACTGCGAAGAGAACAAGATTGAAGAACTTCTGGGTCTGGCGCTGGCAAAGTGCAACCTACGTTTCCCCGAAGCCTCCGAATTCCAGGCCTGACCAAATTTCGTTAGCCGGACCTATTGGGATACCGGGCCAGCCTTGCGACTTCTTCTGCATGCTAACCGAGTCGCTCTCGCCGCACTGGGCTAAAGGCGGAGTATGATTCCCAATTGTTAAGTCTGATGTTTGAATCCGTCAAGTTCTTCACAATTTCATGAAGATCCCAACCGAGCCGATTGGAAGCATTCCGAGACCCGTGGAATTGATCGAAGCGATTGCTGAAGCCGGCGACTTCGCCGACCCTAGGTTAGACCCCCTTTACGATGAGGCAATTCGCGACACGATTCAAGAATTTGAAGCGACGGGATCGCCTGTGATTACCGATGGCGAGCAGCGCAAATATCACAACTTCTGGACGTATTCCGTGCACGGGTTGGAGAATACCGCTCCCGATGGTTTCAAGATTCCATTCTCCGCCGGCCATGTACGGCGGATGCCGCGGCTGACTGCTGGGCCATTCCGCTACAGAGTATATGCAGATCGCTACCTCGAGACCGCGAAGCGCTACGCGCACCTGCCGCTGAAACAAGCGGTCATCTCGCCCTCCGCGCTGAGCCTGATGTATCCGGCGGAAGACATTAAAGGTTACTCGCGCCAGGAATTCATCGACGATCTTCTGCGCGAGCACGAAACCGAGATTCGCCGCTGTTTCGAAAAGGGCGCACACAAGGTTCAAATCGACTTCACCGAAGCCCGATTGGCCGTGAAGCTCGATCCCTCGGGCAATCTTCTGAACAGCTTCATTGGCCTCAACAATCTGGCGCTGTCCCGGTTCTCACCCGGTGAGAGGCAAAACATCGGTGTGCACACCTGCCCTGGCGGCGACCTCGACTCCACGCACAGCGCTGATGTTGACTACGCTGACCTTTTGCCCAGCTTGTTCGAATTGCGCACCGGAAGCTTCTACATTGCCCTGGCCGGCGAGGAAGATCGCGAGCGCGTGTTGAAGATGATTCGCCAGTACCTCAAGCCCAACCAGCGCGCGTTTGTGGGGGTCGTTTCGCCGATCAACCCGCGCGTGGACACGCCGGAAGAAGTCCGCGACCGCGTCCTGGAAGCCGCCCAATACATACCCCCGGAACAACTCGGCACCACCGACGATTGCGGGTTCTCGCCGTTCAGTGACGACACTTCCACGACCCGCGAAACCGCATTTGCGAAGATTCGCGCCCGCGTGGAAGGCACTCAGCTTGCCGAACAAGTTCTCGGGGACCGCTGAAGCACGTGGACGAAAACGAAGACAAATTGCTGCGTTCCGTCGCCCTGCAAAATGCTCAGGCGGTTCTTCTCACCCGGGAGCGGGCGGAGCGCGAACTCATCGCGGCAAAGGAAGCTCTGGAACACAAGTCGGCGGAACTCGCCGAACAGCGCGAGTTCTTTCGTGTCATCCTCTCCAGCATCGGCGATGCTGTCATTACTACTGACACCGAATCCAAAATCACCTTCCTGAATCCGGTTGCGGAAGCCATGACCGGATGGAAACTCGACGAAGCACTCGGCCAGACCCTGGAGACGGTATTCAACATTGTCAACGAAGAAACGCGGAAACCCGCTGGCAATCCGGTGGCGAGGGTTTTGCGCGAAGGTGTGGTGGCGGGACTGGCCAAACACAGGGCTCTGCTCGCTCGTGATGGCAGCGAGACGGCGATCGCTGACAGTGCGGCGCCGATTCGCGACGCAACCGGCAAGATCACCGGGGTGGTGATGGTGTTTCATGACGTCGCGGAGCAGCGCGGCACGGAGAATGCGTTGCGCGAGTCCAACCAATCCCTGAGCGAAGCGCGCGATCATCTTGAAAAACGAGTTCAGGAACGAACCGCGGAACTCAACGCTGCCAACCGGGATCTGCGCGACCTCTCGGCTCGGCTCCTGAAAGTGCAGGATGAAGAACGCAAGCGACTAGCCCGCGAGCTCCACGATAGCGTGGGCCAAATCCTCGCTGCCCTCAGCATGAACATCAGCGTCGTGCAAGCTCAGTCCCACAAGCTCGATTCGGTCGCGGCGCGGGCCGTTTCCGAAAATGCGCAACTGGTGCAACAAGTCTCCAGCGAGATTCGCACCTTATCCCATCTTCTCCATCCTCCGCTGCTCGAAATCACTGGTCTGGTTTCGGCGCTCCGCTGGTACGTGGATGGCTTTTCGGAGCGCAGCAAGATCAACGTGGAGCTCGAGATCCCTTCTGACTTCGGCCGGCTTCCGAACGATACGGAACTCGCCATCTTCCGCATCGTGCAGGAGTGTCTCACCAACATTCATCGTCATTCGGGGAGTGACACCGCCGCGATCCGAATCAAGCGGAAAGGCAGCCGTCTTGTGGTTGAGGTTCAGGACAGCGGAAAAGGCATCCCTAAGGAGAAACAACTGGAACTGACCGCGTCGGGCCGAAGCGGCGTCGGTTTCGGCGGGATGCGAGAGCGCGTGCGGCAACTGGGGGGCAACTTGGAGATTTACTCTGAGGGAAATGGAACTCTAATCAGCGCGACCCTCAACCTTGAATAGCGCAGGCGCTTGAACCGCCACAGACCCGCAACAGGTTTATAATCTGGTAAGCATACGTTCGTATGTCTGATGCAAAATGACTGATCAACTCAGAAAAAAGTTACAAGAAGAAGTCGACGCTCTCGAACACGAACTGGTTCACGAGCTGCCCAAGGAAATCAAGCGGGCCGCGGCTCTGGGAGACCTCAGCGAGAACGCCGAATATCACATGGCCAAGCAGCGGCAGGAGTTTGTCAAGGCGCGCTTCCGACAGCTGGGCAAGCGGCTGGCCGATTTGTCGCTGACCAACATGAACAATATCCCCAAGGACAAAGTGGGGCTGGGTTCCACGGTGAAGGTCTTCGACAGCATCAAGAATGAAGAGATGGAATACAAGCTGGTGACCAGCGAAGAGTCGGACGCAGGTACGGGAAGGATTTCTACCACGTCGCCCATCGGCCGCGCGCTGCTGAATAAGAAGGTAGGCGAGGAAGCCACCGTGATTACGCCCAACGGCAAACGCGAACTGGAGATTCTGGCTCTTAGCACGATCCACGACGAGGCGGAATCTGAGAAGGCAGGCGATTAGTGTCTAGAAGCTGGACCAGCGCCTTCGGACGAGCCTGCGGCGTGCTGCTCGATACCATCGTGCGCTGGCTCGCGCTCTCGCGCATCAATCCCAACGTGCTAACTTTCATGGGGCTGGTGGTGAACACCTGGGCGGCGATTCTTTTCGGTTCGGCCAACGTGCTCACACAGAGGCGGATGTTTTTCTACGCCGGCCTGGTGATCATCTTCTCGGGATTCTTTGATCTCGTGGATGGGCAGGTGGCGCGCGCGACGAACCGCGTCACGCGCTTTGGAGCGTTCTTCGATTCCGTTGTCGATCGTTACAGTGATGCCTCGCAGTTTCTCGGACTGCTGGTCTTCTACGCGCGCGGCGACCGTTTCTTCTATGTTGTGCTCACGGCTTTTGTGATGATCAGTGCCATCATGGTGAGCTATACCCGCGCCCGCGCCGAGTCGCTGATTGGGTCCTGCCGCGTGGGTTTTATGGAGCGCCCCGAACGGCTTGTGCTGGTGATCATTGGCGCACTCTTCAATCGCATGGCGCCCGTGCTGTGGGTGATCGCTGTGCTCTCGACGCTGACCGTCATCCACCGCATGCGCTACACCTGGACCCGAACCCAGGATGCACCGCCGGCCGCCGCCAAGGCGGGGCAAGCGGCGTAGCTAAGAATCGCGTACCTCCCTCCCCTTTCCCCGTTAGCGCGAAATTCCCTCCAGATCCGTAGTTGTCGCAATGCGGCCCGTGAATCTGTTTCCTTACAGTAAGGGGACATTTTGGGAAATGAAGTCACAAGAACTTGACCGTAGCGACTTGGATGAGCAGGACATCTGCGATGCTGAGCGAAGGGGGATGGTTCGCGAAGCGAATCAGCCCACGCAGTCAAAGCACCCCTTGGCTGCGTACACCGCAAAGTGACGCGCAAGGATGCGACCGGCTGGTGTATTACGAGAGCTTTGACGATGTCCACAAAGCGATTGGACGGGAGAAACGATTGAAAGGCTGGTTCGAGAGCGAAGAAGATTGCTTTGATCGAGTTGGAAAAACCATGGTGGGAGGATTTTGCCGAAAACTGGGGCGCGCAGATGGCGTTTGCCGGCGAAGCGACCAATGGAAGATGAGACTTACGTGATCATTGATTTAGCTTTTTCGCCTTGAGTTCCTCCTGCTTCCTGGGAGGTGTCTTCGCGGGCGAGGGCACCCGCGCCATACCTGCTATCCTATCCAGTCGTTTTTCCGAGGACTCTCCTTGTCTACGAATCCCGTCATAGTGGTTCACGGCGGCGCATGGGCCATGCCGGACGACATGCTGGAGGCTCACTTGCGCGGGGTGCGCAACGCGCTCACCGCGGGATGGCAGGTGCTGGAGCGCGGCGGTCAGGCTTTGGACGCGGTGGAAGGAGCGGTCGTCATCATGGAAGAGGATGAAACCTTCGATGCGGGCCGGGGCAGTTTTCTCAACCGCGACGGCAAAGTGCAGTTGGATGCGCTGATCATGGACGGCGCTACTTTGCGGGCGGGAGGAGTGGGATGCGTAGAGCGGCTGCGCAATCCGGTGCGGGCCGCGCGAAAAATTTTGAGCGAGAGTCCGCATGTCTTTTTTGTGGGGGAAGGCGCCGAGCAATTCGCGGCGCAGCATGGCGTGGAGTTGTGCGCCAACGAAGAGCTGGTGATCGCGCGGGAGGTAGAACGACTGCGCGAGTATCAGCGAGAGGCGGCAGGGCGTTTATCCGCGAACGATGGCAACGAGCTATTTGCGCCTAGCTCCGACGATATGTCGATTTCGCACGACACGGTAGGCGCGGTCGCGCTCGATCGTGATGGCAACATCGCGGCGGCGACTTCCACTGGTGGCACGCTAAACAAGGCGCCCGGCCGACTGGGCGATTCGTCACTGATCGGATGCGGGTGCTATGCGGACAATTTGAGTGCGGCTGTCTCAACCACGGGTTGGGGCGAACCGATCATGAAGCTCGTGCTGGCCAAATGGACTGCCGACCGCGTGTCGGCGGGCAATTTGCCGGAGTGGGCGGCGCAGGAAGCGATGAACTACTTGAAGCAGCGCTTGAATGGGCACGGAGGGATCATCGTGTTGGACGCGCAGGGCCAGTTCGGCATCGCGCATAACACTCCTCGTATGGCGTGGGCGCTGAAGACGGTCGAAAAGGAAGAAGCCGGCATCGAACAAGCAAAATACCGGATGGAGCCCTAAGCGCCGAAAAGGACGATTTTTGCAATTTCGTTCCCTGCTTGTTACGAAATCCGAACAAGTGGCCGGGATCGACGAGTATTCCGCCTCCCGGAGCAGCCATACTATTTTTTCGCCAGAATTGGCTTCCGTCAAGCCAGCCGCTGGGATGAGCTTGTTCGGAAATCGTAACAGCAGCCGCGCCGGCTAAAAATTTTACAAATCGTGACAAGAAACGGCATGTCCCTGATATGATGGCGGACACTTGATGGAGGGGTGACATGCTCCCAGCCGGTAAGAGCCTTCGTACCCTACGTGAGAAACTCGGGTTAACCCTACGTGACATCGAAACATCCAGCGCACGCATGGCGGAGAAATACCGCAACGAAGAGTTTTCGATTCCTCCCAGCCGTTTGTCCGATATCGAAACCAAAGGCGTTTTACCAAGTATTTTCCGTCTCTACACGCTGGCGGTGATTTATCGTCGTGATCTGCGGGAACTACTGGCCTGGTACGGCGTTGACATGAATAACATGGCCGCCGATCTCGGACTCATTTCACCGCCTCGCTCGCATGTCTCGGAAGCGCTCGCCGGTATATCCTCGGTGCAAATACCGGTCCGCATGGACCCTTCCTTTGATCAGCAACGCACCACCAATCTGGGTCGGATGGTCGAGCAGTGGGGATTGGTGCCATTGTCCTACCTGGCGCAATTCGCCCACAGCGATTTCACTTACGGCTACATCGGCAATCAGGATTTCACCATGTACCCGATTCTTCCGCCAGGCAGCTTCATCCAGGTGGACGAGGCCAGGAATAAAGTGGTGGAAGGTTTGTGGCGTTGCGAGTACGAGCGTCCTATCTATTTTGTGGAAACCCGCGACGGACACACCTGCTGCTGGTGCAGTATGCGTCGGGACGACATCGTTTTACAGCCCCATCCCCTGTCGCCAGTTCCTATTCGAGTGTTACGGTGTCCACAAGAGGCAGAAATCATCGGGCAGGTGGTAGGGGTGGCTATGAAGCTGACGGAGTGGCACGCTTTTGGTTCTTCTTCGACTCCAGGCTCGAAAGGGCAATCAGCACTGAATTAAGGTGACGGGCTGAAGCAGTATCCTCAGGTGAAGGAAGCAGTTTGCTAAACTCCTGGCGCATGCCTTCCACGTAGGTGCCAGCTTCTTTGCTGCCCTCAGTCGACTCGCGCAAATCTTCGACCAACTCCGCTATCGGTGTCCGCAGCAACGTGGATAATACCTCGGCGTGAGCCGCCTTCAGCGCGCGATCTGACGACTCCTCCCCATGCACAAGCGACAAACCCCAGTGCCGGTATCCGCCGTCACGATTGCGCAGCGAAGCGAGATAGGCAAGTTTCGCCAGCACCCCGGAAACCCCGGCTAGCGTGGTTTCTCGAAGATCCTGCAGGGTGGATTTCAGCGTCATAGGGTTGTTACATATTCCGAACAAGGTAAGACCCAAACGGCCTCTACCGCCCCAGCCAGGGACATGAAAATATCACGATTCGATTTTCCAAACAAGGAGAAAACAACCGTGAAACGCATCCTTCTGGTCGTTGCGGCAGCCCTGATGTTCCTCAACACTGTTGTGGTACCCCCCGTTGCTCGCGCCGATGGCGGGGCTGGCAATGTCGGCAGCGGCGGCGGCAAGCCGTAGATCTTTACGCCCGTTACGAAATCCGAACACGATTAGTGTCGACGTTGCCGTCTCCCGCAAGTCGCGGTATAGTGCCGAGCTACGCCAATGCTGCAGCCTCACTCACTGCTATGGCACTATCTCTGGCTCGGGCCGCAAGTTCTCCAAGCGGCGCTTGCGATATTGCTTTGGCGGTGCGGGCTCCACAAGCTCTTCCCGTTTTTCCTTGGCTACCTCATCTTCGGGGCGATTGAGCAATTCACCCTTTACGCCATGGACGTTCTTCCTTGGGTCAGTACCGAGGCCTTTTGGGAGGCTTTTTTTGCCGGCGCAATCATTGAAGGGGCCGTCAAGTTCGCGGTTATCGGGGAATTGTTTTTTCACCTGCTCCAATCCCGTCCGGCGATCGCCAAGTTGGGCCGTCGCTTAATAAGCGGCACCGGGGCCGCTCTCCTGTTGGTTGCCGTTGCGGTTGCCGCTTACACCCCTTTAGTCCACCGGCAGCTCGTTTCGATAGCCCGTGCCCATATTCTTTTACAGAGTTCGTACGTGGTCGACTGTGGGCTGGCGCTGTTCCTGTTTCTGTTCGCCACACATTTTCACTTGGTCTGGAATCATCGAGCCTTCGGAATTGCGCTCGGCTTCGGCATCGTGTGGTCCGAGCACATGGCTGCCTGGGCCCTTAGCGCCAGCGGGGCTTGGCTCGACAAGAGTTACCTCCTCGATTTCCTGAACATGGCCACCTACCATGTTTGCGTATTGATTTGGCTTTACTACCTCCTCGTTCCCCAGAAGGGCGCCACAACGTCTGCGGTTTCGTTGCCTGAGACGAGTCTCGACATCTGGAACCGGGAATTGGAGCGTTTACTGCAACAATGAATCTGGCCATCATCATCGTCGTTGCCGCTGTAGTTGCGCTCGCCACTATTTTGAGCGTAGCCCTGACCCAAACCCTGCAGGCCAGGCGAAGCACCAACTTGGCCGTATCGATCCGTCCGATCGACATTGATGCTTTCCGCAATCTGATCAACCCCGTCGAGGACGAATATCTCAGGCGCCGCCTGCCGCCGAGTCAGTTCCGCATGGTCCGTCGTGAGCGTTTGCGCGCGATGGCCGCCTATGTGGAGGCAGCCGCAAGCAACGCCACGGTGCTGGTGCGCGTGGGCGAGAAAGCGCTCGCGACCGGCGATGCGCGCATCGCCGAAGCCGCACAGCAACTGGCGAATGACGCGCTGCTCCTTCGCCGCAATACTACCGTGGCGCTGGCACGGATTTACCTGGCACTGCTCTGGCCGAACTCAGAGTTCGCCGCAGTGCGCGTAGTTGACCGCTACGAACGACTGAGCGGAGCGGCCATGCTGCTCGGCAGGCTGCAGAATCCTGCCGTCCCGGTTCGCTTATCTACATTGCGTTAGGTCCTGTGACGTCTGTCACAAACCGCGAACACCGGGAACCACGACCGGTGTTACACTTTTCCTTCACCCATCCTTGGCGCTTGCCGGAGTTCCTTTCCCATGTCTCAGCCCTACACGCCAACACCGCGGACCCGTCTGGTCCGCGAAGCTGATCGCGCTGTCTATGATCGTGAAACTGCGTATCGCATTCTTGATGAGGGCTTCCTCTGCCACCTCGGCTTCGCCGTCGACGGACAACCGTTTGTGATTCCGACCTCGTACGGCCGAACCGGCGACAGCTTGCTCATTCACGGCTCTGCCGCGAGCCGCATGCTGCGCCAGATGAAAGACAGCGTACCGGTCTGCATCACCGTTACATTGCTCGACGGACTCGTCTTGGCTCGCTCCATCTTCAACCATTCGATGAACTACCGCTCGGTGGTTGTGCTGGGAAAAGCGACGCTCGTAGATGCTCCCGCGGAAAAAATCGAAGCCTTGCGACTACTCTCCGAGCACATCATTCCTGGGCGCTGGGCCGACTCGCGGCAGCCCCATGAGCGAGAGCTAAAAGCAACCTCGGTTCTGCGCGTGCCCATCGAAGAATTTTCGGCCAAGGTACGAACTGGGCCGGTCGTCGACGATGAAGAGGATTATTCCTTTCCCACTTGGGCAGGAGTTGTGCCGCTCGAGATGACGGCAGGAATGCCGATTGACGATCCGCGACTTGATCCTGCGCGCGAGGTTCCGGAGTACGCGAAACACTACACGCGAAAGCGACGGGGCGAAAATATTTGACCTCGGTAGGTAAAGAAGTAAAGAATGCCATCTTTAACTGAAGCCGTAATCCGCCAAGACGGCCGACACTCTGAGGAAAGTTGTAGTTCTCCTTTCGGCGGGCGTTGAGCTGCTGGTAGTCGATCGAAGCGAAGTCGATGGCCCTATCTCAGAATCTAGTGCCGGCCAATCTCAACTCCCACAGTAAGGTACCGGGACTGCTAGCGGCGGTAACCATCCCTTACGGAATCAGCAGCAGCTTCCCCGTCGTCTTTCGTCCTTCTAAATCGCGATGCGCTCTCTGCGCCTCGGCCAATGGATACGTATGCTCAATGCGCACTTTCAGCTTGCCGGCTGTGATCATGCTAAACACCGCACTGGACCGCGCTACCAACTCGTCCCGCGTTGCAATATGATTTGTCAGTGTGGGCCTGGTTATATAGAGCGATCCCTTTTGTGCCAGCGCCATCAGATCAAACGGCGGCACGGCTCCGCTCGACCCGCCGAACAGCACCATCATGCCGCGAGGCCGCAGGACGTTAAGTCCCTTTTCGAACGTTGTTTTGCCTACTGAATCGTAGACGACATCCACGCCCTTCCCATCAGTGAACCGTTTGGTTTCAGTTTCGAAGTCGGATTGCGTATACAGGATGACTTCGTTCGCACCCGCGTCGCGCGCGAGTTTCGCCTTTTGCTCGGTAGAAACCGTGGCCATCACGCGCGCGCCGATGTGGTGTGCCATCTGCACCAGCAGAAGGCCGACGCCTCCGGCCGCGGCATGAATCAGCGCCGTCTCGCCCTTTTTCAAGGGATACGTATCGTGCGACAGGTAGTGCGCCGTCATGCCTTGGAGCATAGCGGATGCAGCTTGAGGATCGCTCACTCCCTTCGGGATAGGGACTAACCGGTCGGCGGGCACGCCGGCGTATTCTGCGTAGGCTCCCTGCAGACCGCTCCAGGCGACACGATCTCCTACTTTCACTGACTTCACTTCGGCGCCGACGGCGGTCACCTCGCCAGCGCCCTCCTGGCCTGGGACAAACGGCAGCAGGGACTTGTAGCGTCCCTCGCGGAAGTAGAGATCGATAAAGTTCACGCCCGAGGCCGCTAACTTCACAAGGGCTTCGTTCGGCTTCGGTTGGGGAATCGGCAACTCCACCAACTCCATCACTTCCGGCCCACCCACTTGCTTGACTTGAATGGCTTTCATGTATGCGTTGGATTCGCGAAACTCAAGGCACGACTCTTGCGCCTATGCCGCTTACGAGTCGCGGCGCAGCTTAGGGGGTGCTTTGGGATTACCCGGATCCACTCCCGCCGCGGCCATGATAGCTTGCCCTAATTCTTCGGCAGAAACCGTGAAGCCCTGGCTCGGTCCAGAACTCCCGGGAGCCGGCTCTCCGCTCACAATCGTCGCGGCGACGAAGCGGTAGCCTCTTCCAACCACCGTCTGCAGATACTGCGGCTGGGCCGAATCGTCTTCCAGTGCCATGCGTATTTTGCGGATAGCCGTGTTGATTCCCTGTTCGACATCGACAAAAACATCCTTCCCCCAGAGTTCGTCGGCAATCTGTTCGCGGGTTACCAGTTGGCCTTTGTATTCCATCAGAAACATTAATAATTGCAGGGGAAGCCCCTCGAGTCGCACAGCAATGCCGTGCCGGTAGAGCTGAAAACGGCCAAAATCCAACTCGAATTCCGCGAAGCGTACCTTCTTCTCCGACACGAAAACACGCCTCCAGGCTGCTCATAATTCTGGTCTGCGGTTGGGGCCATGTCAAGCCATCGTGCCATTCTTCAGATCAATTCATACCGCTTCAGACTGGCTCCATGGACCTTTTTTCCATCCCGGTTCAAGATCGCAATCAGTTCGGGTCGAAAATCAGCTCTCGGAGGTGGTTTATGAAAAGCGCAAGATGGATGTTCACGATGGTGCTGATGCTATTGCCGGTCTTGGCAAGCGCTCAGCTAACTGGCGATCAGACGATCGTAACTCAGGTGCCGTTCGGTTTCATGGTGGCCAACAAGATCGTCCCTGCGGGTCAATGGATCGTGCAGCGGGCCCCTAGTCCGACCAAGGGGATATTGACGATTCGCAATGTTCACGCCGGAGCGGGGCTGTTTGCTTCAGCTTTGGTGGATGAAATGAAGGCGCCCGCAGAAAAGTATGCCCTGGTTTTCACTCGATACGGGGGCCAATACTTCCTGTCAGGGATCAAGTTAGAGGGCAGCAGAATCACTTATCGGCTGCCCGAGAGCAAAGCAGAAGTTGAGCTGCGCGCCCAAAACGTGGCCGGTGTCGAAGAGGTCCTGGTCGCGTCTCTGAAGTAGCACCATGCGGCCGCGCACGGGGTTCGGGAATCCTGGGGCGTATTCCCGAACCCTTAGCTTCGACTCACCGCGGCGACAATTGTGGATCAAACAAAAGCGGCTTAAGGATTTTCCTACTGTCGATAGTCTTGAGAGGCAACACTCGCGGTTGCTCGCCGTGCGGCCAATCGTCTGCGTTCGCGGCTGTCCTTAAGAACCTTGGGTTCGATTTAGTTTCCGCTTCCGCGCTTCCCATCAACATCGAAATTCCCAGAATCACGCTCACACCAAACTCGAAGGCTCTGCCCAACTCGTTTGATATAGTCGTGCTCGACCGTCATGTTTCCCAAAAAGAGCGGCCTTGATGTGTGCCGCGACTTGTGAACCGGAATGGCGAACTGATTCCGTTGTGAGCGCGAATATCGGCTAAGACATTTCGTCGCGCACACCCGGGTGACGTTTTTCCGCGATGAACTTTTGCGCGATCTGGGGATACAGCACTGAGTGTTCAGCCGCACCGTCGAGGTTCAGCTGGGCAGTTTGCGGCAGGAGATCGAGCCCGACGCGAAAAAGAAGCGCAATTAGTTTTGACCGTTCGAGATTTGGGTATAAATTCGTGGGCTAATAAACCGGAGGAAAAATTTTCATGGCAGAAAAAAGACCTCAGACTCTGGCTAATCACATGCGCCTCGATCCGCTGTTTCATTTTTTCCTGGCACCAGTCTTCGGCCTCTCTGCCATCGCCGCCACGGTCCAGTTTATCTGGCGCCCCAGCCTGCACTCGGCATGGTGGTTTGTCGTCGCGGTTGCTGCACTGGCCGCAATTACAAAGCTTCGTTTGTACGCGCTCCGCGTGCAGGACCGTGTCATTCGCCTGGAGGAACGATTGAGGTTAGCCGCGCTTTTGCCCGAGCCATTGCGTTCGCGGATTCCGGAACTAACCGAGGACCAACTCATTGCTCTGCGTTTTGCGTCGGATGTGGAACTACCTAAACTGACTGAGAAAACTCTGTCCGAAAAACTCTCCAGATCAGACATCAAGAAGGCGATCCAGGTCTGGCGGCCGGACTACTGGCGTGTCTGAGGGGCAGCCCAATTTGAGAAGAAGCGGTCGGCCGAGGGATATGTTTCAAACCTTTGGCAGGCTTTTCGTCGTCTGAATCAGGTGGGTACCACTCGGTTCGGTTCCGAAAGTAACTGATCACAGTACCTTTGCAGCGTTGACCCGAGGCCGACCGTGGCGTACGATTTCTTGATAGAACTCACAGAACTTTAACAGCACGGAGCAATCCGTATCTCATAGATAATTATGCGAGTTGCAAAACTCCAAGTGCGGATCGGTATCCTGTTCGTCGGGGCCTTCGCTTGTGCCTCCTGCCAGTCAGCGAGAAAGCCCGTCCCTTTACTGTCGGCGGAAAATGCTCCGGCACTAACCGCAGCACCCGACCCACCGAAACTGGCAAACCCGCAGGCCGCTCCCACAGCTTCCCAAGTAAATGCTCAACCGCAGACGCAACCTGCACCTCAGGCGGCGGCGAACGAACAGACCCCCGCGCAATCCGCACCACCGGGCTCTGAAGCGGTGCTGGATCTGATTAACCGGGTTGAAAAAGAATATCAATCAGGATTGGAGGCCTACCGGTCCGGACAAACGGACGCGGGGAAGCAATATTTCGACGACGCCTTCAACACATTACTGGAAAGCAATGTCGATATCCGCTCTGACGACCGGCTGGAAAAAGAGTTCGACCGCATCACGGAAGGCGTCAATCAACTGGATCTGCTTGGTTCAGATCCGGTTGGACCGGCTTCTGACTCGCAAGCGCAGAAGAGCGAGCCCGCACCCATCGATGAAACCAACGGCATCACTCCCTCCGCCGACCCAAATGTAAGGGCGAAAGCCCAGGCTGAGATCAAGTCAACTCGCTCCGACTTGCCGCTGATGATGACTGACCAGGTCGCCGGCTACATCAGCTATTTTTCCAATCGTGGACGGGGCACCTTCGAACGCGCTTTCGCCCGCTCCGGCCGCTACCACGACATGATGGTTTCAATTCTCAAGGAAGAGGGCGTTCCTCAGGATCTGATTTATTTGGCTCAAGCCGAGTCGGGATTTCATCCCCTGGCTGTTTCTCGCGTCGGAGCTCGCGGGATATGGCAGTTTATGGGTAGCCGGGCCCGCGGTTACGGCCTGCAGCACAACATGTGGGTGGATGATCGCCAGGATCCGGAGAAATCCACTCGTGCTGCCGCCCGTCACCTCAGAGATCTTTACGGGCAGTTCGGCGACTGGTATCTCGCCATGGCCGCCTACAACTCCGGACCGGGCACAGTGCAAGCTGCGGTCCGGCGGACCGGCTACGCCGATTTCTGGGAGCTCTACCGGCGCAATGTTCTCCCCAAGGAGACCCGCAACTACGTTCCCATTATTTTGGCCGTCACCATCATGACCAAGAATCTGTCGCAGTATGGTTTTGATGACGTCTCCATGGACGAACCGGCAACCTATGACAAAGTCTCGATCAGCTATCCCGTGGATTTGCGGCTTGTAGCGGAATGCGTGGATGCGACTCCCGCCCAACTACAGGAGCTGAATCCCAGCTTGTTGCGGATGACTACGCCGAAAGAAGGGAAATTCGACCTTCGCCTTCCGCCTGGGACTAAAGAACAGTATCAGACAGCCATCGCCTTGATTCCGAACGACATGCGGCTGTGGTGGCGATATCACAGAGTGCAGACGGGCGATACGTTGGCTTCCCTGGCGCGTTCTTATCGGGTCACCGCCAAGTCGATCGCTGCCGCCAATCACCTCGACCGCTCAGAGTTCGATGCCGAGGCCAAGGTGATCATTCCAGTCGCGCCTGGCAAACACCCGCCCAGCGATGAGGCGACGTACGCGAGGCGTATCACGCGCTACCGGGTCCACAAGGGCGACACAGTCGAGACTGTAGCCGAGAACTTCGGCGTTTCCGCCCAGATGGTGCGCCATTGGAATGGCCTGCCCCGCGGGGACAGCCTCCGTGGACGAAAGGTTCTCGCCCTGCACCTCCCGGTTACACCCAGCAGCGAAACGGCCTCCACGGGATCCCCAACATCAGCGACGCACGCCCGTAAGTCCGCGCAAACAGCATCCGCCAAACTTCCCGCTCACAAGCCGCCAAGACCGACAGAGTCGCCCGAAGGCACTTCCGAGCAAGCCGGCATGCTCCGTCACACGGTAAAATCCGGTGAAACCCTTTATTCGATTGCCACCGCGTACAAAACGACCGTTGCCGCCCTCAAGCGCAACAACGGCAACCTCGCCACCCTCCGGCCTGGCATGATCCTCGTCGTGCAGCCCAGCCGGTAAGGCTTCTCCCGACTCTTCCCATTCTTTTCACATGTGGTTCATCTGGCTGTCACGTTGCATTGATCCTCCTTTGCTATTTGTGGAGAGCTTTCTCAATCCCCCCGGAGGAAATCCATGAATTTGTCTCGTAGACTTCGCATCAGCATGCCGCTGTTAGTTCTAGTGCTGGCAGCCTCGTCGGCATTGTCCCAAACTCCCAGCAGTAGCAAACAAATTCAGCATGTGCTGCTCATCAGCGTCGATGGAATGCACGCAGTCGATTTCTTGAATTGTGCCAATGGCATCAGCACCGCCAGCAACGGCCAGCCGTTTTGCCCGGCGATTGCTGCGCTAGGAAATACTGGGATCAACTACGTCGCCGCCAGCACGTCAAAACCCTCCGATTCCTTCCCAGGTCTGATCGCCATCGTGACGGGTGGGAGCCCGGCCCTAACCGGCATCTATTACGACGTCGCTTATTCCAGGGATTTGGACGCCCCCGCGAAAACCACCGGAAACGGCCTTGGGGCCGGCCCCTGCACCCCCTTTGGGCCGCCAACGGGTACAACCACTGAGTATGAAGAAGGCATCGACATCGACCAGACAAAGGTGAACGGCGGCGCACCCGGGGCGGCGCTGACTGACGGCGGCATCGCTTCCATCGATACCAAGAGACTGGTTCGCGACCCCAGTAAAGGCTGCGCGCCCGTTCTCCCATGGGAGTTCGTCCGCGCCAATACCATCTTCAGCGTGATTCACGCCGCCGGCGGCTTCGCGGCATGGTCCGATAAGCACCCTGCGTACTCCGCCGTCGCCGCCGGCCTCGGACCGAGTGCGCTTGATGACTTCTACGGGCCTGAAATCAACTCTACCGTCATCGGCCTTCCCGGAGTCACAACTCCCACAGGCATCTCCTGCGCCTCAATCCGCGATAAAGGCTCCGATCTGACGGCCTGGACGAACAGCTTCGAGAACATTCAGTGCTACGACACTTTGAAGGTCAACGCGATCCTCAACCAGATCGACGGAAAAAGCCACCTCGGCAAACCTGCCAAGGTACCCACCATCTTCGGCATGAACTTTCAGGCGCTTAGCGTGGGCCAAAAGCTCATTGAAGCCAGCAACCATGTGACCGGAGGATATCTGGATGCTGCCGGCACGCCCAGCGCCGCGTTGATCAACGAATTCCAGTTCGTCGACGCCTCGATTGGGGCATTCGTCACCGAACTGAAGAAACAAGGGCTCTTTGATTCGACCCTGATCGTGATCACGGCCAAACACGGCCAGTCGCCCATCGATCCCAGTCGCTATGTCGGTCAAACGATTAATGGCACTTCCCCTGTCACCCTGCTTTCCAACGCGGGCTTCATTCCATTTTCTGAGTCCACCAACAACCCCACCGGAATTGGACCGACCGAAGATGATGTCTCGCTGGTTTGGCTCAAGAGCTCCTTCGATACGAACGACGCCGTCTCAATCCTCGAAGCGGACCCTTCCACCACGACCGGAATCGGACTGGGGCAGATCTATTACGGCCCTTCCCTGTTCCTTAACTTCAACGACCCAACCGTAGACCCCCGGACGCCGGATATCATCGTGACCCCGAATGTCGGCGTTACTTATTCCGGCAGCCACGCGAAACAGGCCGAACACGGCGGGTTCGCCCATGACGACACAAATGTCGTCCTTCTGCTGTCCAAGCCCAGCTTCCAACCCAGGACAGTGAGCACCGTAGTGGGTACCGCCCAAGTGGCGCCTACTATTCTGCACGCTTTGGGTATCAATCCGAACGCCCTGGATGCAGTGCGGGCGGAGGGAACTCCCGTCCTCCCGGCTGTTCAATTCTAACCAGTCCGTAGGGCTCGGGTCACTTAAGCGGACGCTCCTTCATGGGGCGTCCGCAAGCTCTGTTGTCGGTCTCAATACTCGCACTCCTGAGGAGGTTCACATGAAGGCAAAGAGTTTGTTACTGGCTGGACTGGCTGGACTGGCAGGACTGATCGGTCTGGCTGCGTCTATGCATTCCGTTGCTCCGGAAAAAAACACTGTCGGTTCGGGGAGGATCAAACATGTGCTGCTGTTGAGCATCGACGGCATGCACGCGGTGGATTTCTACAACTGTGCGAATGGGATTGCGGGCGTGAACGGTGGGGATCCGTACTGTCCGAATATGGCAATGCTCAGCCAGACTGGGATCAATTATGTGAATACAGAGTCCTCAAAACCTTCGGACTCTTTCCCGGGAATGGCCGCGCTGGCGTCGGGTGGCACACCGAAGACGACTGGCCTCTATTACGACGTCGCGTACGATCGTTCGCTCGATGCGCCTGCGAAGAAGACTGGTACTGGCTTAGCTGCCGGGCCGTGCGCACCTTTTCAGCTACCTACCGGAACAACCACCGATAACGACCAGGGCGTCGACCTTGACGATACCAAGCTGAACGGCGGCGCGCCCGGCGCAGCATTAACCGAAGGCGGTATCGCATCGCTCGATCCGCTGAAGCTGTCACGAGATCCCCAGGCCGGTTGCGCTCCTGTGTCTCCATGGAATTTCATCCGCACCAACACGATCTTCGGCGTGATCCATTCGGCCGGCGGATACACGGCCTGGATCGACAAGCACCCCTCCTACTCGTTTGTGGGTGGGCCTGGCGGTCACGGCCTGGATGATTATTTCGCGCCAGAAGTCAGCTCCACTGTGGTGGCACTACCCGGTGTCAAGACTTTGGACGGCGTGCCTTGCGACCCCATCCGCGATACGGTGAGTACGAGCGGCTGGAACAGCAGCTTCGCCAACATTCAATGTTATGACGCGATCAAAGTCTATGGGTTGCTGCACCAGATCGCGGGCAAAACCCACTCGGGTGCTCCGGCATCCATTCCAGCGGTCTTCGGCATGAACTTCCAGTCCGTGTACGTCGGAGAATCGGTAAACGAGGCAGGCGTGGCGGCAGGGGGTTACAAGAACGCGGCGGCTGTGCCCAGCACCCAATTGCAGAACGAGATCGAGTACGTAGACACCTGCATCGGCGAGATCGTCAACGGGCTGCAGCGGGCTGGAATCTATAACGACACGCTTGTGATCATCACCGCGAAGCATGGGGCTTCGCCGATCGACCCAACACGTTATGTGGCAGATGGCACGACCACTCCGGCGACGCTGCTGGGGGATCTCATCCCCTTCTCGGAATCGCCGCTCAACACCACAGGCATCGGCGCGACCGAAGACGACGTTTCGGTGCTGTGGCTGAAAAAGGGCGTGAAGGTGCAAACTGCGGTGGATATACTACGGGACAATGCAACAGCGATCGGGCTAGGGGAAATTTACTATGGGCCGACACTAGCGATCAACTATAACGTGGGCGGTCTTGATCCGGGACAGGATCCGCGTTCGCCGGACATTATCGTCACGCCGAACGTGGGGGTGACGTATTCGAACAGCACGTCAATGATCGAAGATCACGGCGGCTTCGCACACGACGATACCAACGTGATGCTGCTGGTGGCGAATCCGAGCTTTAAACCAGCGACGGTTTCGGCGACGGTCACAACCAGGCAGGTCGCTCCGACAATTCTTCGGGCATTGGGGCTGGATCCGACGGCGCTGGACGCTGTGCGAGCGGAAGGCACGCCGGTGCTGCCCGAGGTGACTGGGCAGACGGCAAAGTAGTCAGTCTCAACGTAGTCAGTCTCAAGGTAACCTGGCACCCCACCTTCAGCACGCTCAGGGCAGGCCTTTTCGCGTGGTTCGCGACAGGCTTGTCCTTCAGCGTGGCCGGAGAGTGGGGATTTTGACTTCTACCTGGTTACGTTTTCCCTTTCCTTTTCCCGTGCCGCTGTGATAACAGATGAATGGATTAACAGTATCTGCAGTCCTTGCGGGCGATACGGAACGTCGTGCTATAATCGCGCGCCGTTTGAGCACAAGTTTCTGGCGGTCTTTTAAGTTCTCGTTCCCGGCAGCCTTGCGCGGTGATTCCTGTGCCAGGAGGCCAAACAAGATCAGGAGGAGCAATGACGTCTTACGATCCAACACTTTACGCACGTGACGAAGAAGAGGATTTCGGCGATAGCGGCGCCTATAGCGAGTCGCTCGAAGAAGATTTCGAGGAGGAAGAAGAGGAAGAGGAAGAAGCCGGCGGGCCGGATCCGGAAATGAGTGAACCGGTGGCGTCAGCACCTCCTCCACCTCCCAAGCCCACCCCTCCCGCCGGTGGTGGTGGTCCCAGGAAACCGGCTGCGAAGAAGAAACAGCCGGCCAAGAAGAAACCAGCTCCGAGAAAAGCTGCTAAGAAAAAGGCTCCCAAGAAAGCTGCTAAGAAAGCGGCGAAGAAGCCGGCAAAGAAGAAAGCAACTAAGAAGAAAGCAACCAAGAAGAAAGCGGCCAAGAAGAAGGCCAAGAAAGGTCGCCGGTAGAGCACATATCGACCGCCAAGAACCGCGGCCTACACGCCGCGGTTCTCTTTCTTGGGCGCAACCCCAATATCTTCCGATACCGGCTCGCGTTACATTTCCGGACGGCATCTGGGGTATGGTTCTGGTCGCTCCCGGAACGACGCTTCCATGTACCTTTCACACTCACTGCGGACCTGTTTTTCTCTTCTTGTCTTAACTCTCGGCGCATACGCGCAGAACCCATCTTTTCCCAAGCAACCAGACACACCCAGGCATCCGGTTACCGAGCAATATCAGGGCACAAAAATCACCGACGATTACCGCTGGCTTGAGAACTGGAACGACCCCGCCGTTAAACAATGGAACTCCGCCGAGAACACTCGCACCAGAGAATACTTAGATCATCTGCCGCCACGGACCGCCATCAAGCGGCGCTTGCAGGAGTTGGTCGCCGCTTCCTCGGCCTCGCAGTTCAATCTGGAATTTCGCGGCGGAATTTTGTTCGCGATGAAATTCCAGCCGCATCACCAACACCCCATGCTGGTTGCCATGCATTCAGCAGACGACCCGGGCAGCGCGAAGGTGATCTTCGATCCCGATGCGGCCGGCGCCAAGGGATCGCTGTCAGTGGAGTTTTACACCCCTTCGCTCGATGGCAAGTATGTCGCCGTGGCGCTCTCTGAGGCCGGTTCAGAGGATTGCTCAGCTCACGTCTTCGAAGCTGACACCGGCAAACAACTTTCCGACGTCGTGCCGCGGGTCAACTTCGCAACCGGCGAAGGCAGCCTCGACTGGAAAGCCGACAACTCCGGCTTCTACTACACGCGGTATCCCCAGGGCGATGAGCGTCCTCCACAGGACGCAAATTTCTACCAACAAGTTTACTTTCATAAACTGGGCGCTGATGCCAAGCGGGACGAATATGTCATCGGGAAAGATTTCCCGCGCATCGCCGAAATTCAACTCCACACCAGCGACGATGGCCGCTGGCTGTTGGCAGCCGTTGCCAATGGCGACGGCGGCCAATTCGCACACTATGTAATGAATTCCGCGGGCCATTGGACACAGGTCACACATTTCGAGGACGAGGTTGTCTCAGTAAAATTCGGCGACGGCGAAGGAGCCGATAAGTCCGACGACTACCTCTATTTGCTGTCACGCAAAGATGCTCCTCGCGGCCAGATCCTCCGACTCCCCCTCGCGCATCCCGATCTTGCGCGGGCCAAGGTCCTCGTCTCCCAAAGCCCGGGTTCTGCGTCCGACGAGGAGAGGCGCGCTTCAATCGAGAACTTCGTGCCCACGATCGGTCACTTGTACGTGATCGACATCATGGGTGGTCCATCCCGCGTGCGGGTATTCGACCGTAAGGGCCGCGCCCTCGCCGCCCCGTCGCTTCCACTCATCTCATCTGTGGGCCAGGTTGTCTCAGTCGGCAAAGGCGATGTACTCTTCTACGCTTCCACGTATCTCGACCCGCCGGCCTGGTACCGTTTTGACGTGGCTATCGGAAAGTCCGCGCGTACGGCGCTTTCCCAGAGTTCGCCCATCAATTTCGATGACGCCGAAGTGGTTCGCGAATTTGCGGTCTCCAATGACGGCACGCGGGTGCCAATGAATGTCATCCGCCGCAAAGGCACAAAGCTCGACGGAGCGAATCCAACGCTGCTTTATGGTTACGGGGGATACAACATCAGCGAGAAGCCCTATTTCGCCGGCTTTCAGGGACGGCTGTGGCTCGACCAGGGCGGCGTCTACGTATTTGCGAACATTCGCGGCGGCGGCGAATATGGGGAACAGTGGCACCGGCAGGGCATGCTCACCCGCAAGCAAAATGTCTTTGACGATTTCATTGCCTGCGCGCAGCACCTGATCGAACGGAAATATACCTCGCCGGAGCATCTCGCCATCATGGGTGGAAGCAATGGCGGCTTACTCATGGGCGCGGCGCTTACTCAGCGTCCCGACTTATTCCGCGCCGTCGTTTCTTATGTGGGGATTTACGATATGCTTCGCGTCGAGCTCGATCCCAACGGCGCTTTTAATATCACCGAATTCGGCACCGTGAAAGATCCCCCTCAGTTCAAGGCCCTCCACGCCTACTCGCCGTACCATCATGTCAAAGATGGCACGGCTTACCCCGCAATTCTGTTCCTTACCGGGGAAAACGATCACCGCGTGAATCCCATGCAATCGCGCAAAATGACCGCTCGTTTGCAGGCGGCCAACAGTTCGGAACATCCAATCTTGTTGCGCACTACGGCGAGCGCCGGCCACGGGATGGGCACTGCGCTCGACGAAAGACTCGAACAGCAAGCCGATGTCTTCAGCTTCCTGCTTGATCAGTTGGGAATCAACTACACTGCGACCGGAAAATAACGGAGGGCCTGGCGAACCGGGTGATCGGACTCGAAAACCTATCGCTACCGGGTACTTGCTACTTCTTTCCTTCCACCGCTGCCCGGCACTTGCTATACAACTCGAGCAATTGCGCTGCGTATTCGTCAGGCTTCGACGCCGAACCGGTACCTTGAAACCCTACGCCGGACGACGTGGTTCGGCCGTACCCCGTGGTCATCGCAACGAACTTCATCAGATCGAGCGCAATGTCTTCATTACGACGTGCCCCCGCATGCAAGGCTGGACCTTCTTCCATGAGTCCTTCTCCTGAACCGGAAATATAAGGAAGTTGTTCTTCGTCTTCCATACTGCTGTGGTGCTCCGCAGAAGATGATAACAGGGCCGGCGTCGTCACGTGGGAGCGGTTATGCGAAGAATTGTCCTCGGTCACACACCGGTTGGCAATTGGAAATCTACGCGCGCGGTACGTCGCAACCGGAACATCCGCCACAACGATGTCGCGAACAAAAACGGCGAAGAATAAAATCCTGGAGCCGGTCGCGGAAACGTCACCACATCCACCGTGCGGCCTGGAATCGAGAAAAAAGTGTGGCCCAGGCCGTTGAGAAACATGACGATGACATAAAACCACGCGAACGGGCGCAAGCCGCGCATCCCGCGCGCCGCTATGGGAGTCAGGCAGAACAACACTGCGCAAACCAGCGTCACAGCTGTCAGCCAGTCGCGAAACTCATAGGCGGGTAGAGGAAACCAGCCCCAGCGCTCGCGCAGGATCGTGACGGTCGGGTTATAGACAGCCAGAAAGCCAGTGGAGGCCTGGTCGACAATATGCAGCGCAAACGCCACGCACAGCGCAAACCACGCACTGCAAAATCCCGATGCAGAAAGTGCAGGTGGTGGTTCCCTCATGAATGTCCGTCACCAGAATTTTCAATCACCGCCAGTCAAGAGGCAATCGAAAATCGGCCTTCAAACGCGCGCACGAATGACGGACGTGACACGACTTCGCCGTCGCAACCACCGCGGAACATGTCGGGCCGTGCATGCGCTAACGCGCCACTTCACTCATCAGCGCCAGCAGGTTTCCCTCGGAGTCTCGAAAGAACGTCATCCACAAGTCGTGCGTCGGCATTTTCGCGAGCAGGTGTGGCTCGTCCACGAAACTCACTGCACTTTCTTTTAGCTTGGCGTAGGCCGATTGAATATCGGGCACGGCAAAATACAGAACCGAACTGAGATGATCGAACTCAGGCTTCTCCGCGTGGTTCAGCATCAGCCGCACGCCGCCGCACTCGAAGAACGCCAGCCCCGGCGGCGCCTTGAAAAGCAGCTTCAGCCCCAGTACGTCCTGATAGAAGGCCGTTGCCCGTTCCACATCTTTGGCATTAATGGCGATCTGGCCCAGGCCAGTAATTCCAATTCCGGCTCCAGTTGGACTCATGTCTTGACTTCCTCCATTCAATTAGTTAGCATAGCTAACTATAATCGATGAAGAAAGTCAAGGAGGAAAATATCGGCGAGCGGCAGGAGACTGTGGCCGCCGCCGACCGTCTTCACTCCGTCGCAATTCATCTTTTGCGCCGGGTACGCAAGCAGGACGCCGCCAGCGGTGTCGGTCCCGCGCAACTGTCCGCGCTCTCCGTGCTGGTTTTTGCAGGAGCAAAAACGCTCGGTGAACTCGCCGCCGCCGAGCAGGTCAAGCCGCCTACCATGAGCCGCATCGTTGCCGGACTTGAGCGCAGCCGCCTAGTCGAAATCACCCGCGACTCCCACGACGCCCGCCGCATGCACATCCGTCCTGCCGCCAAAGGCATTCGCCTTCTGCAGGCAGGACGCCGGCGCCGTATCGAATATCTTGCAGCCCATCTCGATTCGCTGACCGGTAATGAGCTCGCCCAGCTCAATGCCGCCGCCGAAATCCTGGAAATGCTTCTGCGCAGCTGGCGATGACCACTCTTCTTACGAGGAAACTTCCGAATGCATTCCGGGTTGTGACACTTTAGAAAGTGTGCAAGCAGGCGATTTGATTCATCCCTTGGCTGCTATCGTTCTGTCCGCTGGAGGTTTATGCCCGCCAACGCGCTTCGCACTCCGGCCAGACTTTTCGCCGTCGGTGCCCTGCTCTCGGCCCTGACCCGCTGCGGCAGCAGCAACGCTCCCATCGTTTGCAACGCCCCCAGCAGCAGCAACAGCTCCATCTGCATCTGCGGCTCAGGAACCGGTGCGTGCCCCGTCAACCCCGGCCCAGAGTTTCTCTACGCCGCCGGCATCACTAGCACCGGCGGCCGCATTCTGGCCTTCAGCATTGATCGCAACAGCGGAGCGCTAACCCCAATCGGCTCCGTGCCAGGTCCTTCCGACCCCTTACCGACAGTCGGTCTGGCAGCGGTGAACAATCAATTCCTTTTCGCCTCTGACCGTTCCCAGTCGCAGCTGGACGGCTTCTCGATCGATCAAACAACGGGCGCGCTCACCACGATCGTGGGCTCCCCGTTTTCCACTGGTACCCTCGGCTTTCCCAGCAGCCTGGCCTCGCCGCCGGGCAGCAATTTTCTCTACGCATCAGACATCGGCTCGGTCGAAGCGTTTACCGTAAGCTCAGCCGGCGTGCCCTCAGCCATTTCCGGCTCCCCTTTCCCTTTAGGAAGCGGTCTTCTCGCAACCGCCCCCTCCGGGGGATTCCTGTACGCCGCCGACCCTCGCGGCCGCGTTGCAGCCTTCACGATTGGTTCCACCGGAGCGCTAACCCAAGTGCCGGGTTCGCCATTTACTATTCCGGGGCAAACCGACAGCCTGCCCACCGGCATCGTCGACAATGGATCCTACGTCGATACCACGCTGCCACTAACGAATCAGATCGCCGCGTTCTCTATCGTGAGCGGCACGGGAGCCCTCATCCCCGTGCCGGGTTCTCCCTTCGCTGCGGGCAATAGCCCCACCTCGATCGTCATCGCGAACGGCTTTCTTTACGCTCTCAACGCCGACTCGATCTCCGGCTACAGCGTTAATTCGAACAGCGGTGCGATCACCCCGCTTTCTGGTTCTCCTTTCGCCATTGTGGGACTTTCGATGGCCACCGATTCCCTCGGCCAATATATGTACGTCGCCGACGGCATCGGCATCCAAGCCTTCACCATCGATTCCACCGACGGCACTCTTGCTGCGGTGTCCGGCTCGCCTTATCCGGCGCTCGGTTCAGCGGTCTTGACCGTGATCCAGATTCCTCCTCTATAACGTTTGTTCGTTTTTCGTAACAAACCCAACCTCTTGGTTGCGAGGTCCCTCGGTCCGCTCTACTATTCGCGGCGCAGTCTTCGCGCAACGATGGGTAAGCCTTGACTTCCACCAGATGAACCGTTTCGCTCCCGTCGGTCACTACTCTACGACGGGGCTTTTACGGTGCTAGCCGTTCTGAAAGGAAAACCCATCTATGGCCGTCAGAAAACTTGATACACATCCTACCGACACAAGTGAAGAGCGTTGCGCTAACTACTGGCGCCAGCAAGCAATAGCAGGCCACAAGATTGAGGGCTACATGGCCCTGATGCCGTCTGGATCTTCGGCGGCTGCTACATCGGGCTGGCTTTGCCGAAGAGTGCGCAGCCTCAAACCAGCAACCAGCAAATGTGGTCCGTTCCTCCCTCGGGAACGGGCGGTGACGGAGCGCCGGGCTCCTGGGGCGGACACGCGGTCCCCCGTAGCCTTACTGTCGTTACCTGGGGCGCGCTCCAGACCATGACCTGGGGGTTTTGGGCGCCTGACTGCGATGAAGCCTAGCCATTCTCAGCCCCGATTATCTCAAGCAGAAGGGCGGTAAGACTGCCTCGCCGAACGGTTTTAATCTGACCCAACTCCAAGAAGACTTAGCGCCCTTGAAGTGAACGAACGATATCAAGAAGTATTCAGTGGACTTGGAATGCTGAGAGCGCCCATACGTCACTCACGTTTCTCTGTCGCCTTAAATGACTTCGCGTTCGATACCATAATCGTGCAGGAGGGGGGCACTGGAGTTACGTCGGCGGTGGTTTTCAGCTCATCCGCCGCGGCGCATGGGAGAAAATGATTGCCGCATATCCCGAGACTCGTTTCCGCAGTGTGCACAGCCCGCCCATGTCAGGCTCACGGCGGGATGCAGTGCAGAGTTCCAATCTCTTTGCACTCTTTGATTGCACGATCGATCCTGAGACAGGCGCATATCTCAGCGAGGATTATTCCTTTTGCCTCCGCTGGCGACAAATTGGCGGTGAGATTGGATTGATGCTGCGAGTAAACTCACGCACACCGGCCCTTACGACTTCGTCGGCGACCACACTTCACGCATCTGAAAATTGACGCTCCGACAACCGGCTCTTTTTTCAGCAGACGGCTTTAAGTCCCGAACTGTGCAAAAGTCAGGACGTGCCCGGCTGGATCTTTCACTCCGATCTCGCGTGCGCCGTAGAAAGCCTTTCGCTCCGGCATGACCACGCTGGCGCCTTTCGTGGCCGCGATCACATCATCCAGGCTATCGACCTCGATGTAGAGGAACGAAGGGCCCTTGGCATAACCCTGGGCTGAGAATGAACTATCCTTCTCGACGCTGGCATAGCTCTGATACATCAACTCGACTCCCGCCTTTTGCAGCGAAACGAACCCGATCTTGTTG
>Ga0073928_10000941_pt1 | contig 60165 bp, 48 predicted proteins | sample PaiPotPPA55metaG_FD_76969 | JGI IMG/M metagenome (GOLD analysis project Ga0073928, IMG submission 76969) | Iron sulfur acid spring bacterial and archeal communities from Banff, Canada, to study Microbial Dark Matter (Phase II) - Paint Pots PPA... ... | reverse complement strand
CCCACGATTCCCGCCATCATGAGAATCGGTATGAACACGGCGATGAGCGAGGTGCTCATCGAAAGAACGGTAAACCCGATTTCCTGCGAGCCCTTGAACGCGGCTTCGACGGGAGGCATCCCCTGTTCAAGATAGCGCGTGATGTTCTCGATGACGACGATGGCATCGTCGACGACGAAGCCGGTGGAGATGGTAAGGGCCATCAGGGACAAATTGTCGATGGAATAGCCGAGAAGATACATCACGCCCACGGTGCCAAGGAGCGAGACCGGAACGGCGATGGCGGGAATCGCGGTGGCCCAGAGATTCCGCAGGAACGCGAATATGACCAGGATTACGAGAATCACGGTGATCAGCAGCGTGATTTGAATGTCGGAAACGGAAGCTCGAATGGTTGTGGTGCGATCGAGTGCGACGGCCAGGGTGAGAGCACCGGGCAGTGAAGCTTTAATTTCGGGCAGCGCGGCGCGAATGCGATCGACCGTCCCGACGATGTTGGCCCCCGGTTGGCGCCAAACGATCAGCACGACGGCGGGAACGCTGTTCGAGAGGCCGGCGGTGTGGACATCTTCCACGGAGTCGTCCACGGTGGCTATATCGCGCAGGCGCACGGGAGCGCCGTTGTGATAAGCCACGATCAACGGCCTATAGTGAGCCGCGTCGAACAACTGGTCACTGTTCGTGATGGTCCAGCGAACCATGCCGTTCGCGAGAATGCCCTTGGGCGAATTGGCGTTCACCTGACCCAGAGCCGTTCGCAAATCCTCGAGACCCATGCCGTAGTTGGCGAGCGTAAGAGGATTGGCCTCGATGCGCACGGCCGGGCGAGCACTTCCGCCCACAATCACCTGGCCGACCCCGTCAACTTGCGAGAGCTTCTGGGCGATGATCGAATCGGAAACATCGTAAAGCTTGCTAAGCGGCAGAATGTCCGAGCTTACAGCGAGGATCATAACCGGGGCATCGGAAGGATTGCTTTTCCTGTACGTCGGCGCGCTCGGAAGATTCGCGGGCAATTGACCGGCGGCGGCGTTGATGGCGGCCTGCACGTCGCGAGCAGCCGCGTCAATACTTCGATTTAAATCGAACTGGAGGACGATGGAGGTGTTACCGAGAAGGCTCGACGAGGTCATCTGCGTCACGTTGGCGATGCGGCCGAATTGGCGCTCGAGAGGAGTCGCCACGGCGGAAGCCATCGTTTCGGGACTGGCGCCGGGCAGCGCAGCAGCAACCTGGATTGTAGGAAATTCCACCTGGGGAAGCGGCGCGACGGGCAGGAACCGGTAGGCGATGATCCCTGCCAGCATCACTGCCGCAGTCAACAGCGAAGTGCCAATGGGCCGCTTGATGAAGGCGGACGAGATATTCATGACAGTCAGTCGCCCGCGGCCTGGGGCTCGATTACATTTCCGACGCGATAGCGCGAGAGGCGGCGAGCCATGCGGTCAAACCAGAGATAGACGACGGGCGTGGTGAAAAGCGTAAGAACCTGACTCACCAGGAGCCCGCCGACGATGCTGATGCCCAACGGCCGGCGGAGTTCGGCTCCGGTGCCGCTGCCGAGCGCTAGAGGCAAGCCGCCGAGCAGCGCCGCCATAGTGGTCATCATGATCGGGCGAAATCGCAGCAAGCAAGCTTGATAGATGGCATCTTCGGGACTCTTGCCTTCCTTGCGTTCCGCGTCGAGTGCGAAATCGATCATCATGATGGCGTTCTTTTTCACGATGCCGATCAAAAGGATGATACCGATCAGCGCAATTACGCTGAGGTCCTGCCCGCAGATCATGAGCGCCAGAATTGCGCCGACACCGGCGGACGGCAATGTGGACAGAATCGTAATCGGATGGATGTAGCTTTCGTAGAGAACGCCCAGAACGATATATACGGTGACGAGCGCCGCGAGAATCAGGAGCGGTTCGCCCGCCAGGGCTGCCTGGAAAGCCTGCGCCGTGCCCTGAAAACTTGCATTGATGGAAATCGGCATGCCTATTTCGCGCTTGGCGGCGTTGATAGCATCGACGGCGTCGCCCAGAGAGACATTCGGAGCAGTGTCAAACGAAAGGGTTACGACCGGAAATTGGCCTTGGTGATTCACGGCGAGAGCTGCTGTCTTCTGCTGGAAGCGCGTGAACGCGCTCAATGGAACCTGCGTCCCGTTTGAGGATTTTACGTAGATAACTTTCAATGCATCTGGGTTCTGCGCGAACTGCGGATCGACCTGCAGGACAACGTGATACTGATTCAACTGAGTGAACATTGTGGAGACCTGCCGCTGACCAAACGCGTCGTAGAGCGTGTCGTCGATGGCCTGCGGAAGAATGCCGAGGCGCGAGGCTGTGTCGCGGTCGATGACGAGATTGGCTTCCAGGCCCTTGTCCTGCTGGTCGGTGGCAACGTCGCGGAGTTGAGGAAGCGACTGAAGCTTGGCAACGAGTTTAGGAGCCCATTGCGCGAGCTCGGCCCCATCGGCATCTTCGATGGAATATTGGTACTGAGTGCGGCTCACACGATCTTCGACGGTGAGGTCCTGCACGGGCTGCATGAAAAGCGTAATGCCGGCGACCTGCGCGAGTTCGGGCTGCAAGCGCCGGATTATCTCGGAAGCGCTCGAGCTTCGCTGCTCGAGAGGCTTCAAATTGATCTGAATGCGGCCGGCGTTGGGCGTCATATTGGTTCCGTCAACGCCGATGAAGGATGAAAGGCTCTCGACCTCGGGATCTTTCAGGATGACAGCCGCCAAGCTCTGCTGGCGGTCGGACATTTGCGAGAAAGAAACAGTTTGAGGAGCTTCGGAAATTCCGAGAATTACGCCGGTGTCTTGCACGGGGAAGAAGCCCTTGGGGACTATGTAATAGAGAAAAATCGTCAGCACCAGGGTCGCGGCGGTGACGAGGAGCGTGAGCGTCTGATGACGAAGAACTATTTTCACGCCCCGGCCATACATTTCGATGGTGCGCTCGAAGAAACGCTCCGAGGCGTGATACAGGCGACCCTGCTTGGCTGGTTCCTGGTGCCGCAACAGCCTGGCGCACATCATCGGCGTAAGAGTGAGCGAGACAAAAGCGGAAACGAGGATGGTTACGCCCAGCGTGACGGCAAATTCCCTGAAAAGCCGGCCCACAATGTCGCCCATGAACAGCAACGGGATCAGGACGGCGATCAGCGAAACCGTCAAAGATACGATCGTGAATCCGATCTGCTCGGAACCCAGCAGGGCGGCTTCGAGAGGCGGATGCCCTTGCTCGATAAATCGCGCGATGTTTTCGATCATCACGATCGCGTCGTCGACGACGAAGCCGGTGGAAATCGTAAGCGCCATCAGAGAAAGATTGTCGAGACTGTAGTTGAGCAGATACATCACGCCGAAGGTGCCGACGATGGAAAGAGGAACCGCAACGCTGGGAATGATGGTGGCCGAAACACTACGAAGGAACAGGAACATCACCATGACGACCAGCGCGATCGTAAGCACCAGCTCGAATTGGACGTCTTTTACGGACGCGCGAATCGTGGTGGTCAAATCCGTTAGCGTCTGGACCTTAATCGAGGACGGCAGCGTCGCCTGCAAGCGCGGAAGAAGCGATTTGATGCGGTCCACAACGCCGATGATGTTGGTCCCCGGCTGGCGCTGAATATTTACGATCACGGCGGGGGTCAAGTTCATCCAGGCGGCCTGGAGCTGGTTCTCGGCTCCGTCCGCGATGACGGCGACATCCGATAGCCGGATCGGCGCGCCGTTCCGGTAAGCGATGACGATGGGACGGTACGCATCGCTCGTCAGGAGTTGGTCGTTGGCCCCGATGGTGAAGGACTGCCGGGGGCCATCGAGATTTCCTTTGGCCTGGTCAACGTTCGCTGCCCCGAGCGCCGAACGCAAATCCTCGAGGCTTAAACCATAACCGGCAAGCGCACTGGGATTCGCGAGGACGCGAATCGCGGGTTTCTGACCACCTGAAATTGTCACAAGTCCGACGCCGGGGAGTTGTGAGATTTTCTGCGCAAGATTTGTGTCCGCGAGATCTTCTACCTTCGAAAGGGGCAAGGTATCAGAGGTTAGCGCCAGAGTGAGAACCGGTGTATCGGCCGGATTCACCTTGCTGTATATGGGGGGATTCGGCAGGTCTTTCGGCAAAAAGGTGGAAGCGGCGTTGATGGCGGCTTGCACTTGCTGTTCTGCGACGTCGATGTTTTGATTCAAATCGAATTGCAGAGTGATCACCGAACCGCCGAAAGAGCTTGTCGAAGTCATCTGATTCAGGCCTGGGACCTGGCCGAACTGACGCTCGAGAGGCGTGGTGACTGAAGAGGCCATCACGTCGGGACTTGCGCCGGGATAGAACGTCAGGACCTGAATCGTGGGGTAGTCGACTTGTGGAAGGGCCGAAACCGGGAGTTGGCGGTAAGCAACAATGCCGGTGAGGATTATGCCGACCATCAGCAGAGACGTCGCGACGGGCCGAAGTATGAACGGACGCGACGGGCTCACTGGTTCTGCCCTCCAGAGGCTGACCCCGATTGCCCGCGAGCGGGAGTTGCGGGACGGACAGTCACCTTTGCTCCGGCCTGAAGTTTATCTTGCCCGTCAATCACGACCTGCTCGCCCGCCGCCAAGCCTTGTTTGATGACGGCAATATTGCCCTCGGTGAAGTCTTCTTGAATCGAGCGGGCGTCTGCCGTGCCGTCGGGCTTGACGACGTAAGCGAACGAACCCTGCGTGCCGTGCTGGATTGCAGAAGCGGGAATTACCATGGCGTTCTTGCGAGTCGTGAGGAAGAGACGAATGTTCACAAACTGGTTCGGCCAGAGCGAGAGATCTTTGTTATCAAACACGGATTTTAGTTTCACCGTGCCAGTGGTTTGATCGATCTGGTTGTCGATGGTCACGAGCTTGCCATCCGCAAGTTTCGTCTTGTCGTCGCGACTGTAGGCTTCCACGGAGAGCTGCTTGTTGCGCATTTCCGCGACGACCTGCGGCAGATTGTCTTCCGGGAGAGTGAATATCACGGAAATCGGTTGGACCTGCGTAATCACCAGCATGCCATTGGCGTCAGCCGCATGAACGATGTTGCCCGCATCCACGAGGCGGAGGCCGACACGACCGCTAATCGGCGCGGTGATCCGGCTGTAGGTTATTTGCAGTTTTTGATTGTTGATCAGAGCCTTGTCAGACTGGATCGCGCCATCAAATCCGCCAACCGTGGCTTGCTGCGTATCCAACTGCTGACGCGCAATTACACCTGCCTGCCAAAGCTGCTGGAAGCGATTCAAATCGATCTTGGCGTCATCCTGAGATGCTTGGTCTTTTGCGAGTTGGCCTTGCGCTTGATCGAGCGCCACCTGGAAGGGGCGCGGATCAATTTCCGCGAGAACATCGCCTTCATGAACGAACTGTCCTTCCTTGAAATTCACTTTCATCAGCTGGCCGTCGACGCGGCTTTTCACTGTCACGGTGTTGAATGCGGCAACGGATCCGAGCTCGGTGACATAGAAGGGAACGTCGCGCGTCTGAACCGGAACGGCGGATACCGAGATCGCCGCGGGACCGGACTGGTTGGCAGCCACCGATGCCTGCGCGCGCGTTTTTGCGCGGTAGAAGTAGATAGCGCCGCCGATAAGCAAGAGGACAACGATCGCCCAAGTCCAGCCGCGTTTCTGCCTGGGCGGAGTGTCGCCGGCACGCGGTGCGCTCGGCGAAACTCGAATATCGTCCTTCCTCAATGTGTCAGAAACGGCCATCGATCGGTGACCTCGCTCGAGATAAACAACTTGGAAGTTAGACGTCTCCCGCGACCGCCAGGATACATCCAGACGAACACCGCCGGGACGTCCGTTATCCCGACTCTACTACCGGCGTGGGGATTGTTCACGTCATTTGGGTACCCGATACGGAGGATGTCCGAATCTTTTCGGATGCAGCCAGCATCGGATGTTGTTGACCGGAGTTACCGGTTCGGAGTAGCGTTTCCTTATGGATTGCTTGACCTGCGTTTCCGCTTGTATGCCGTGCCTCTGTTGTTGTCAGGCCCACGGCTGGCGCAGGGGTGCGATCCGACTAGTTTAGCTCTCACATAAAATCGGATTTAGGCGGCCCGCTCACCAGCAAGAACTGGTTAGCGGGTTTTTTGTTTTTGGAGCGCTTTTCGGGAGACTTTCATGGGAAGTGCGACGGAAATTGCGGCGGCCAAGGAGACGAAGGCGCAGCGAATCGAGCGGCTGAAGCTCGAAAAAAATCCGTGGGCGTGCTTCGAAGAGATCGAAGCGTTCGCGCGCCAAGGCCGCGATTCCGTCTTGCCGGAATGGGTCGGACTGTATTTCAGATGGTGGGGGATTTACTCGCAGGGCGACGGCGCGGGCGTGGTCGGCGGGAGCGGCGGTGAAGGAAAAGCTACGAAGTACTTCATGCTGCGTCTTCGCCTGCCAAATGGGCTGTTGCGCGCAAACCAGCTTCGCGCCATCGCGGATCTTGCCGAGCAATATGGAAGGTCCGTCGCGGACATCACCGTGCGGCAAAACATTCAGCTCCACTGGCTCACAATCGAAGACATTCCCCAAGTAATCGAGTCGCTTGGAAAAGTGGGCCTCACGCCGAAAGGCGCTTGCGGCGACGTTGCGCGCAATATCACGGGCTGCCCGCTGGCAGGAGTCGCAGCCGATGAATTGTGTGACGCTTCCGACCTGGTTCGAGAGGCAAACAAGATAATTTCAGGGAATGCGGACTTCTACAACCTTCCGCGCAAATTCAAAGTTTGCATAACCGGATGCCCCGTTTGGTGCTCGTATCCCGAGATTAATGATGTGGGGCTGACCGCGATCGAGCGATATCGACATGGCAGCCGCGAGGTCGGGTTCTCCGTGCGAGTTGGCGGAGGCTTGTCGGCCGATCCGCACTTCGCCGTCCGGCTTGACGCCTTTGTGCGGCGGGAGCAGGTGCTGTCTGTGGTTCGCGGTATCGCGGAGATTTTCCGGGAGCAGGACGTTTTGCGTGAAAACCGCGAACGTGCGCGGCTGAAACATCTCTTCACCCGTCACTCCTGGACTGGGGCGCAGTTCCTCGCCGAACTAAATGTGCGGCTGGGATTCGAACTGGATCCTGCCGAACAAGAATCTCCGCCCGTTGACATTTTCCGCGATCACACCGGTGTTCACCCCCAGAGGCAGCCGGGGCTGTTCTACGTGGGCGCATCGGTGTTGCGCGGGCGCATTACGCCAGATCAAATGCGAGCTGCCGCGGAGCTTTCTGAGAAATACGGGAGTGGTGAGCTGCGCACCACAAACATGCAAAATCTTCTCGTTATTAATGTCTCGCGGGTCGATATCGATGCGACCGTCCGTGGGCTTGACGACGCAGGCCTGAGGGTGACGGCCACACCTTTCTGGCGAGGCGCAGTTGCCTGCTCCGGCGCAGAGTTTTGCAAGCTGGCGCTCACGGAGACGAAAAGTTTTTCCCGCTGGCTCGTTGAAGAACTCGAGGAACGCATCCCCGGCTTCGATCAGCCCCTCAAACTGAACGTCACCGGCTGTCCCAACGCGTGCGGCCAGCATTCGATTGCCGACATCGGCCTCGAAGGCAAAAAAATAAGGCAAGGCAGCGATTTCGTGGATGCGTACTACTTCTGCCTCGGAGGCGCCGTTGGCGGACACCAACGCTTCGCGCGCCCCATCGGTTTCCGTTGTACGGCGCCTGAAGTTCCGGACGCGATTGAGCGGCTGCTTGGTTTTTACCTGGCAAACCGCGACGAAAATGAAAACCTTCGTACCTATTTCGCGCGCTTCTCAGATGCCGAGCTGCGCGAGCAATTGGCGGGAGCGGCGCTTGAAGCTGTCACTCGCGATGCACCCTCGGGGCCCATCCCTCACGGAATGGGAGACTGAAAATGCCCGCGCCTCTTTTCCCCGCCTTCATCAAACTTGCGGACCGCGCCTGCCTTGTGGTCGGCGCTGGAGAGGTGGCTGGGTCAAAAATGGAGTCGCTGCTGAATGCGGGCGCGCGCATAACAGTAGTGGCGCCGCTTGCGATTTCAAATATTGAGCGTCTCGCACGCTCCGGAACACTCGCCTGGCGGCAACGCGAGTTTCAGGCCGACGACCTGAACGAGGTTTTCCTCGTGATTGCCGCGGCTTCTTCGGGAGCCGTCAATCGCGCCGTTTATCTCGAAGCGCGGCGCCGCGGCGTTCTTTGCAATTCCGTGGACGATCCTCCGAACTGCGATTTTTATTTTCCTGCGGTGGTGCGCCGCGGCGATCTCCAGATTGCCATTTCAACGGCAGGAGAAAGTCCCGCGCTCGCGCAGCGAATTCGCCAGGAACTCGAGAAAAGCCTCGACGAAACACTCGGCGACCGGGTGCGCGAAATCGGAAGCCGTCGCCGCGAAATCATCGCTACACAGCCGCCGTCGCCCGAACGCACGCAACTTCTGCATCAGCTCGCAGGCGGCAACTATTTGAAGTCAGGAGCAAAGTCGTGAACAAACGCGTTGGAAAAGTTCATCTCGTAGGCGCAGGCCCGGGTGATCCTGATTTGCTGACCGTGAAGGCAAGCGCGCTGCTTCGTTCAGCGGACGCCGTCCTGCACGACGATCTAGTTCCTCCCCCAATCGTCGCTCTCGCTAACGCCCAAGCGATTGTCCTGAACGTCGGCAAGCGCAGCGGCGCCAAGAAAACCACCCAGGCCGAAATCAACAACTTAATGATCGCGTCCGCAAGACGCGGCATGAACGTGGTCCGGTTGAAGAGCGGAGACCCTGGCGTCTTCGGCCGCCTCAGCGAGGAGCTCGAAGCGCTTGAAGCGGCGGGCGTGCCATTCGAAGTGGTTCCGGGAGTAACCGCGGGACTGGCAGCTGCGGCATCGCTTAGCGCCTCTCTTACGGATCGCCGGAAAGGCTCGCGCGTTCTGATTGTGAGCGGCCATCACGCGCAGGAAAACGAGCGCGAGAACCAGAACGACTGGAGTGGCTTGGTTCGCGACGACGTAACGCTCGTCGTCTACATGCCGGGGCACGAGCTCGGTGCTTTCGCTCGTGAACTGCTCGCAGCAGGACTGCCGGCCGAAACTACCAGTGTAATTGTTGGCCGCGCGACTACGCCCGAAGAACGTCGTCATTGGACGACACTCGGTCAACTCCAGCATGCGCCTCGGATGACGGCGCCTACGATCTTGCTGATTGGCCGCTCGCTGGAACGCGCAGGCCGAGAAATCGACATCGAGAACGATGCCAGGGCGAATGACGGTCTGGCCGCACCCCTCAACCCAAAATTGCCGATTTCGAACTCGCCGCGGAAACCAGTGCTAATCCTGAAAGGAGCCTCGCACCTTGAGCAGTCAGCTGAAAGCAGCGCAAAAGGAAACAAGAAAATCGGTTTCAGACTTTCGATCGACGGCTGGGCCGTCACGCTCGCGTTCTTGTTGTCTTTTCTGGTCTGGGCGGGCCTGCTGAAACAAATTCCGTGGTAACGCGCGCACGACGGAAAGAATCTGGGAGGAATAACTAGATGGCCAGTTCGATTGCAGTCTCGCAGCCGTATCCGGATAATATTCTTCGCCGCGCGATTAGAATTCTGCCTGGACTGCTTCTATTGGTCGCTGTCGGGTACGCGGGAAAGTTCGTGGAGCGCTCAATCGCCGCTTACGGAAAAGCGCAACACATCTCACTGCCCAACATCGAATACGTGCTCTGGGCCATCGTCATCGGACTGGTGATTGCAAACACCACCGGAATTCCCGCCGCGTTCAAGCCCGGGCTCGCAACTTACGAATTCTGGCTGAAAACAGGAATCGTCCTGCTCGGCTCGCGTTTCTTGCTCGGTGACGTGCTGAAGCTGGGCGGAATCAGTCTAGCGTTGGTGGCAGTCGAAATTGCCGTTTCACTCCTTTTCATGACCGCCCTCGGCCGCGCGTTTAATCTAAAGCCCAAGTTGACGACGTTGCTGGCGGTTGGTTCGTCCATTTGCGGCGTGTCCGCGATTATCGCGACGCAGGGTGCGATTGACGCTGACGACGAAGATGCGTCGTTTGCGATCGCCGCGATTCTCACTCTTGGCGCGATTTCGCTGTTTGTATTTCCTCTCGTTGGACACTGGCTGCACCTGAGCGATCTGAGCTACGGCCTTTGGGCGGGCCTTGGCATCGACAATACTGCGGAAGTGACTGCCGCTGGCGCACTCTACTCGGATGCCGCGGCGAAAGTGGCGGTGCTCGCCAAAACGGCGCGCAACGCGATGATCGGCTTCGTAGTGCTCGGCTACGCGCTTTACTGGTCGCGCAAGGAGCGAACGGAAGGTGTCGGCAACAAGGCTGCTTTCCTCTGGAAGAAGTTCCCTAAATTCGTGCTCGGCTTTCTTTTCATCTCCGCGCTTGCAACGGCAGGCGTGTTTGCGAAACCGCAGCTGGCAAGCCTGGCGAATCTTTCGCGATGGGCGTTCTTGTTGACGTTCGCCGGGGTAGGCCTGCGCACGAACATCGGCGACATGCGCAAACAAGGCCTGCGCCCGTTCATCGTAGGGGCGCTCGGCGAAATTCTGATCGCATTTCTCACCCTCGGGCTTGTGTATGGCGCAAACCGCTTCCTGCACGCGTAGCACTCCTCGAAGCAGGGTTATAATCGCGCGGGCCGGAGACATCGGCTCTGAACGGTTTCATGTTGTCAGCCCATTCTCGGCTCTCGCCACGACAAATTCCATGCCCGTCGTGTTAAATTCAGCATGGAGTCTCGCTTGATGGTTGATCGCAAACGGCCGACGTTCGGTTGGATTGATGTCGTCTGGCTGATCTTTCTCCTCGGATTAGCGCTTCTGCCGCCGATCGACGAGGTTCATAAACAACTCACGCTCCTCGCCATTGGCATCCTGCAAATTTTCGAAGGCCGCCTGATCGCAAAACTGCCGGAGCGCGGTCCGGCATACAGCGTCATGCTGAAAATCCTGCTCGCCACGCTTCTTATCGACCACACCGGCGAATTGGGAATCAACAGCGACTACTATCCGGTCTACTACTTGCCCGTCGCCACGGCGGCGATTTACTTCGGCACTCTTGGCACTCTGGTGTGGACCGTGATCGCGTCCCTCGCCTACTGCTCGTTTCTGATTCCGGCAATCAAGATCGAAGACTACGAACTGACTCCCGAAGGCGCTAGCGTGCTTGCGACTCGGATTCTCTTCATTTTTCTCGCAGCGATCCTGATTAACCGGTTTGCAATGACCAGCAAACTCCAGACGCGCAAGTATCAGGAAATCTCGGAGACGCTCGAGGAGACGAATCGCCAGTTGCGCCGTGCGGAAGCTGATGCGCGGCGATCCGAGCGGCTAGCCGCGCTCGGCCAGATGTCCGCGGGACTTGCGCACGAAATCCGGAATCCGCTCGGTGTGATCAAGGGGTCAGCCGAGATGTTGGCGCAAAAGGTTCAAAACACGAATCCTCTGGCGAGCGAACTTGCCGGTTTCATCGGCTCCGAAGTGAACCGGCTGAACTCGTTGGTCGCTCGTTTCCTGGATTTCGCGCGGCCCTCGCATCTCGACCTTCGCCCCGCGAGGGTTCCGGAGATCGTTGATCGCGCCATAGAGGCGGTCCGGCATCAGTTTCCGGTGGCAAACGTTACGATTCAGCGGCGCTACGCCGACCATTTGCCTGACGTTCTTCTCGACAGCCAACTGTGCGAACAAGTCTTCGTAAACCTGGTGACGAACGCTTTTCAGGCCTCCGATGGCGGAGGTGCACGCGTAGAAATTGGAATTGAACCCGAAGAATCAAACGGGAAGCCGGGAGTTGGAGTAATGGTCGAAGACGATGGCCCAGGCGTCTCACCGGAATTGCGCGAGCAAATTTTCAATCCATTTTTTACGTCGAAAAAGGATGGCGTCGGATTAGGGCTTTCCATCGTCGCTAAAATCGTGGACGATCATCACGGCTGGATCAGGTTGGAGAGCGAAAATTCTCATGGGGCGCGTTTTCACGTGTTTTTTCCGGAGTCACCGAACGACTAGTCTAAGACCGTTTGATCTGGAGAGATGATTCTGAATTATGGCAACCGAAAAGCCGTCGATCCTGGTTGTTGAAGATGAAGCCAAGATGCGGCGCTTGCTTGAGTTGCAGCTCGCCGAAGAGGGCTTCCGCGCCCAGACGGCCCCCGACGCCGAGAGCGGCTTGAAACTGATCAACAAAGAGCCGTTCGACCTCGTCGTGACTGACTTCCGTCTGCCCGGGATGAGCGGCCTCGAATTTCTTCAGGCCGTAAAGCGCACGAACGCCAACCTTCCGATCATTATCATGACGGCGCACGGTACGGTGGAATCAGCGGTGGAAGCAATGAAGGTGGGCGCAAGCGACTACGTCCTAAAGCCATTTTCGCTCGCCGAGCTCATGCTGGTAATTCGCAAGGAACTCGGCACGCATCAGTTGCGCGAAGAAAATCGTTCGCTGCGCGAGGCTCTGGGTAAACGCTACGAATACAACAATATCGTCGCTCAAAGCGACAAAATGCAAGCGGTACTCGCGATGGTGGAGCGCGTCGCTCCGACAAACGCCACGGTGCTGCTCGGCGGCGAAAGCGGGGTCGGCAAAGATCTCATCGCCCGCGCCATTCACGAACATTCCACTCGCGCTCGCGGCCCTTACGTCAAGATTAACAGCACAGCCATCCCGGAGAATTTACTCGAGAGCGAGCTTTTCGGTTACGAGAAGGGCGCATTTTCCGGCGCTACTGCGGCCAAGCCCGGAAAATTCGAGCTCGCGGACAAAGGCACACTCTTCCTCGATGAAATCGGCGACGTGCCGGCTGCCACGCAAGTGAAACTCCTGCGCGTCCTCCAGGAAAAAGAATTCGAGCGCCTCGGCGGAACGAAAACGCTCAAGGTCGACGTCCGCCTGATCGCCGCAACCAATCGCGACCTGCGCGCCGCGCTTGAGGACGGCACGTTTCGCGAGGACCTCTTCTATCGCCTGAATGTCGTAGCGATCGACATTCCACCTCTCCGCGATCGGAAGGAAGATGTTCCAGCACTCGCGAATTTCTTCCTCGCGAAATACACGGCCGATGCGCAAAAGCGTTTACAGGGGATCACGCCGCAAGCGATGAATCGCCTCATGGATTTCCACTGGCCGGGAAACGCACGCGAACTCGAAAATATCATCCAGCGCGGAGTGATGCTTTCGTCAGGCACAATGCTCGATGTTGGCGACATTCATCTCGACGTTCCCTCTCCGCGGCCCAGTGTTGATGGCGCGGCCCCCACATTGCCGCCTGGAATGACCCTCGATCAATGGGAAGAGGAATTGATCCGCGAAGCTCTGCGCCGCGCTAACGGAAACAAGAGTCAGGCTGCGCGAGCACTCGGACTTTCACGCAACGCCCTGCGATATCGCCTCTCCAAAATCGGTGTATCCGATCCTCCGGAAAAAGAAGTTTAATCGAAATCTTTTGAAAATGTTGCGGCCGCTCGAATGGTTGAAATCCACCACCCTCGCGTCAAAACAACCAGTTAGCCGGCGTGAGTCTACCAGGTCGCATCCAATAGCCCCTTGTAATTAATTGATTATACGGCGTTTCCAAGGGCTCGACTGAAGCGGGGAATTTGGCATCAGCCCTGCATTAGTGTCGAATGAGCAGTTTGTCGGCTCTGTTCGCTTGCAGGGGGTGAGTTTTGAAAAAGCACTTCATAACTTTTATAGCTCTTACATTCATAACGGCGTCGGGCTTACCCGCATTCGCTCAGGATTCGCAGAATGCGCCGCCACCGCCGACAGCGTCCGTGCAGCCGGTGTCGGACACGCAACCGGATCAACCCGCGTCCGACACCGCGCAGCCGGGCGTAGCGCGCGTTAGTTTCATCCACGGGGATGTCTCTACTCAGCGCGACGACACGGGCCAGTGGTCGGCAGCGACTGTAAACACGCCGGTAGCGGTGGGCGACCGAGTTTCCACCGGCCAGCAGTCGCGCGCGGAATTGCAGCTCGACTTCGCGAACCTGTTGCGTATGTCGGGAGGGTCGACCGCAAAAATTGAGAATCTAAATCGCACTCAGATTCAGGTCCAGATCGGTCAGGGCCTCGTAACCTACTCTCTGTTAAAGGGCGGCGAAGCCGGAGTGGAAATTGACACGCCGAACGTCGCAATTCGGCCATCGCAGGGAGAAGGTGAGTTCCGCATCCTCGTGAATTCCGATTCTGAAACGCAAGTTACGGTGCGCCGAGGGTCCGCGGAAATCGTAACTCCGCAAGGCAGCACGCAAGTTGACACCGGGCAGATGATCACGATTCAAGGAACTGATAATCCCCAATATCAAACGAGCGAGGCAAATGCAGGCGACGACTGGGACCGGTTCGTCAGCGATCGCGACAACCTAATCACCCATGCTAAATCTTGGCAGCACACGAATCGTTACTACACTGGTACGCAAGATCTCGACAATTACGGCCATTGGGCGAACGAAGGGGACTACGGCCAGGTTTGGATACCTGACCAGGGACCTAACTGGGCTCCTTACAGCACCGGTCGCTGGGTTTACGAACCGTACTACGGCTGGACATGGACTTCCTACGAGCCATGGGGCTGGGCGCCATATCACTACGGCCGCTGGTTCATGTATGGCGGCAGCTGGGCTTGGTGGCCAGGGCCGATCGCGGCCTTTCCTGCCTACTATCCGATTTGGGCGCCAGCATACGTATCGTTCTTCGGATTCGGGCGTGGTTTTGGAGTTGGCTTCGGCTTTGGCGGATTCGGCAGCGTTGGTTGGCTCCCACTCGGGCCGGGCGACTGGTGCCACCCTTGGTGGGGCGGCTGGGGAGGTCGTGAGCGGTTTGGTGCTTTCGGCCGCGAGGGATTCCACGATGGTTTCCATGACGGATTCCGTCCGCTGGGCGAAGGAATACGCGGACGTCAGTTCTCAAACGTGCGCGACGCGGCCACCAACTCCCGCATTCGCGGTGGTATGACTACGATGGCCGGCAACCGCTTCGGACGTGAGGCTGTCGGGGGCAATCGCCAATCGGTCAGCGCATCTCAGTTCCGGCAAGCCAGCATGGTTGCGGGAAAAATGGGAGTCGCACCGGGGCGAGGCAGCTACAGTGCGTCCAACCGCGCGGCGAACCCATCAACAATCCGTAGCGGTTCAACAAACTCACAGCACTTCTTCAGCGCCTCAAGAACGAATGCTGCGAATCACACGCAATCGCCTCGTAGCGGCTCGGCCTCAGCTGCGCGCTCGAACGGATCTGCGCGCACGCAATCATCCGCTGGCGTGAGCCGCTCGCAATCGAACTCAAACGCTATTCGCGGAGGCGCCGGATCGGGATCGCAATCTTCGCGTCCCGGCGTCCATAGCTTTACGCCGCCATCGTCGTCCATGAATAATCGGAGCTCCGCCAGCAGCTCGAACCAAAGGGGATTCACGCCACCGGCTTCCAACCGAGGTTCCTCGGGAACGGCCACGAATCGGGGTGGACTTCGAAACGTCAATCCTCCGGCCCGTAATTCGCAGCCGTCTGGCTCGAACCGCGGCTTTACGCCGCCGCCGTCGGCCGGGAACCCCGGCGGATTTCGTAGCTTTGGTCCTCCGGCCCGAAGCTCGCAGCCATCCGGTGCGAACCGCGGGTTTACGCCGCCATCATCCGCTTCGCGCGGCGGCGGCTTCTCGCGTAGTTCCGGACGCCCGCAACTGAACATGCATCAGCCGATCGTGACTCCGCGCGGCGGCTCGAGGAATGGCGGTTCGAACGGCGGTTACCGCGGCGGATCGGGCGGTGCGCCGCGTGGCGGCGGAGCCGGCTCTCACCCGACCGGCGGCGGATCACACGGTGGTGGGTCTCACAAAGGTGGCCGTTAGGCGGCGCCGAGTTTTTTTGAAACGGGGAACAGGAATCTCGCCCAGGAGTCACTCCTGTTCCCTCAGTTCGTGCTAATCTAGAGGTCCAGTCGGAATTCGCGGGCTTAGAAAAAGCGAATCCGTCATTGCAAACTTCGAACCAGCCCCTCCTGATTCGTCGGTATGTAAGGCTCTTTAGTAATCGGTCGTCGATGTACCGGTCCCGGTCCCAAATGCAAACTTCGCGAAAGGGGTAACAATGAAGAAACGATTCTCGTTCCTACTCTATCTGGCGATTGCTGCGGCGCTATTTCTCGCGCTTCCCAGAATCGCCTCCGCTCAAGATGATGACAACAACGACCAAGACCCTCCGGGACGCGTCGCGCGCCTGAACTTCATCCAAGGCTCGATCTCCTTCCAGCCTTCGGGCGAGCAAGACTGGGTGCAGGCGAATGCGAACCGTCCGCTCACGACGGGCGACAACCTATGGGCCGATGCCGACTCGCGCGGCGAGCTCCATATCGGCGGCACTACCATTCGCATCTCCAGCCAAACTGGCATCTCGTTTCTAAACCTGAACGATCAGCAAGTCCAGATCCAGCTCGCGCAGGGCATCATCAACGTCCACGTGCGAGACATCGACCAAGACGAGGCATACGAAATCGACACGCCAAATCTCGCGTTTTCGATTCTCCGTCCGGGCGACTATCGTTTCGATGTCGATCCCGATGGCGGCACTACCGTCATCGTCGTGCGCTCCGGGCAGGGTGAAGTAACCGGCGGTGGACGCACTTACTCCGTCACACCCGGCCAGCGCGCCGTATTTTCCGGGTCCGATGAATTGTCCTATGACGTGCAGCCCGCGGGCGGCCTCGATCAATTCGACGGCTGGGCCCGTTCACGCGACGTGCGCGAAGATCATTCCGAGTCGGTTCGGTATGTTTCAAGAGATGTAATCGGCTACGAGGATCTCGACACATACGGACGCTGGCAGCCGGACCCCACGTATGGAAATGTCTGGATTCCGTCCAACGTCGAGGCCGGTTGGGCTCCCTACCACGACGGCCACTGGACCTTCATTTCGCCGTGGGGATGGACATGGGTTGAGGACGAGCCGTGGGGTTTCGCTCCGTTTCACTACGGTCGCTGGACGGTGATTGATGGCGGCGGATGGGGCTGGGTGCCCGGACCCGTTGCCGTAGTCGGCGTCCGCTCGCGGGTGTACTACGCACCTGCGCTCGTCGGATTCGTTGGCGGGGGAGGGGTCGGAGTAGCAATCGGATTCGGCGGCGGAGTCGGAGTGGCCTGGTTTCCTCTTGGGCCGCGCGACGTTTTCGTCCCGGCATATCACGTCAGCGAGCGCTACGTAACGAACATCAACGTGTCCAATACCACGGTGATTAATCGGGTAGAAATCACGAACGTCTACCGGAACGTCACGGTCAATCACGTGGCCGTGAACAATTTCACGTACCAGCACAATACGACTGCCGTGACGGCCGTTTCCCGCGACACTTTCGTGAACGCCCGCCCGGTGCGTAGCGCAACCATTCGGGTTTCGGCTGAAGAAATTCAGCGTCCGCAGGTTGCGCAGAATGCGCCGGCGCTCGCCCCCTCGCGCGTCAGCGTCGTCGGTCCGAGTGCGGCCGCAAGCCACACTCCGCCTCCCGCGCTGGCCAATCGAAAGTTGGTGACCAAAATGCCTCCCGCACCTGCGGCCACCCCCATAGGACGGCCGAGGCCTGCGGTTAATCCCGCTCTCGAACGCGCCAATGCGAGAACTAACGCCGGTGCAAGCGGAAATGTAAATACCAACGCAGCGCGCCCCGGCGCCACACCTCCGCCGGCCGCGGCCACGCGACCGGGCAACGTAGCGGAGCCGAACAGAACAAATAATCCGCCGAGCCGCCCGAACGAAAACCCGGCTCCGGCGAATCGCAACGTAACTCCCTCGGATCGGACCAATCCAACCGTCAACGAAAGATCCAATCCGCCTAATCGCGAAGCAGCACCGGCGAATCGTCCCAATGATAATCCGGCTCAGCCCAATCGCACGGTGACGCCGCCGAATCGTGAAGCAACGCCGGCCAATCGTCCCAACGATAACGCTGCTCAGCCCAATCGCAATGCGCCGCCACCGAACCGCACGAATCCAAATGCCACGGAGAATCCGCCGAAGCGCGAGGCACCGCCGGCAAATCGTCCCAATGACAATGCGGCTCAGCCGAATCGCAACGTGCCGCCGCCAAATCGCGCGAACGACAATGCGGCTCGTCCGCAACCGAATCAGCCGCGTCCGGAACCCGAAGCCAAGCCGCGTCCGGCGACGCCGCCTCCTACGGCGCGTCCGCAGCAGAAGCCGCCCGAACCTGAACCTAAACCGGAGGCTAAACCAAAGCCGAAACCGACCGACAAGGAAAAAAAGGATAATAAAGATAAAGAGAAGCCGTCCAGCCGTTAGGCTGTTGCTCGCCTATCGGTCCAGATGCGCCATGCCCTCTCTAATTGGAGGGCGGCTTGGGCTCTGTTGCGGCGGAAGGCGCGGAATCAGGCGTCGCGAGCGGCGCACCCGATACTGGCGCTGAAGCCGCTCGCTCGCGCTGTAAGGCGAGATAGGCGCGTCCGAACGCCGAGTGCTGCGTCCCCGCGGCGATCACTACTGCCTGCACGGCGTAGCGCCCCGTCGGCAGTTTGTCGAGAGGCAAACTGATCCTAAACGACGCGATCCGCGTTTTCGAATCCACCGTAGTCGGAGCAAGTAGCGGCGTGGAATTGATCTGCAATCCATTGCGAAAGAAAATCAGCCCCGCGCGCAAGGTAGAGGGATCAATGCTCTCGGACTTTTCGAATTTCGGTGGATAGTAAGCTTGGAAGAAAACGTACAGCGTCTGCTGCTGCGTGAAGACGCGCGTGACGCTCGGCACGATTCGCGTGCCTTCCATTTCAAGCGGGGTGCTCGTGAGTTTGGCGCGAGTGCCCTGCCCCTTCGTTTGCACCTCGGCCGTCTTCTGCACCGGAACGATCTGGCTCGATAGAAGCACGGAACTGAGGATGATTCGATTCGGCGGAAGCGGCGGGATCGCGATGTCCTGCTCGAACGTTCCGATTTTTCCGGTTTCATTCTCGCGTGCTACAAATTTCAAACGATAATTGCCCGGCGCTAAAATTACGCCGCCCTGATAGAGCAGGTTAGTTTGGCTCACCTGCTGAAACCGCTCGATATCGAGTTTTACATTGATTGTGTCTTGCAACTGCGCCACCGACCGTCCCGAGGGTTTTACCCGCACTTCCGCGGCGAAATCAAACGACGCTTCGCGACGGCCGTGCTTTTCCGCCCAATCAAGCGTGGCGGAAGAGAGCTTCGCGGAGATCGGAGCGTAAATTTGCTGGTCGTTCAAGCGAAACGTGGAAGTCTCGACGGCAATCGGCAGTTCGACGATAGGATTCTCCGAACTCATGGCGTCCGCAAGCTGGTGCTGGCGGTCTTCGTGCTGGAAATGCTGAAAATCGCGCGGCGCGTAGTATCCGGTGCGATAGCGTACGTGCGCCGCAGGCGCGTCCACCTTTACGCGAATCGGCCGCCAGCGGCCATCGTGCTTCACGCTCGGCCCAAGATAGTAGCCAAGCAAATAGTAGCCGCCATTTTCCTGCTCGATCTTTGGCAAAGCCTCGCTTAAGTCTCCGAGATCGAAAAACGCGCGCCCGCCCGTGTCCGAGGAGAGCGTGGCAAGCGTGTCGCGTGAATCTTGGCGCGAATCATTCTGGTGGTACACAGACGCGCCGCTGAACATCGAAGTTCCAGTAGCCGCGTTCGCGGTTACGTCGCCTCCCGGGATTTCGGCGAACAGTCCTCGAGCATCGATTGAATAGATCGAGACATCGGCGCGATTCGCCGCATCGGTGGCCGCGCGAAGTTCCGTGCGATTCTCTTCGCCCGTCTGCGTAATACCGCCGGAAAACTGAATCACTTCCTTCCTGCCAGGTATCGCCGCGAGAACGTTCACCAATCCCTGCACGGCCTCGAGCTTCTGGTCGGTGTTGAACGCGTTGAATTCCGTCTCATCGGCCGTAAAAGCCGCGCCGGTGTACTGCTGTACGTCGTATTCGCCGTTTTGCGCCGCGCCATAGAGAGGGTCGGAAAGCTGCGACATCACGTCCGGTGTCAATCGCTCCACTGCTTTCTCCAACGTCCCTCGATCGTTCGTGAAATCAGCCCACACCGTAAGCCGCGTTGCAAACGTGACCACCGAGACCAGGTCGGCGCTGGTCATTTGTTTCTGCACGAATTTCATCGCCGCATCGTGCGCGCGAAGAATATCGTCCGATTGCATCGACGTGAGATCGAAAAACAGCACCATCAGGCGATGATCCCGAACCTGCTCGCTGACGGCTTCGGCGTCCGCAGCCGCCACGGGTCGATCGATCCCTACAATAATCCGCGTCGAGTCACCGGCCGCCGCGGTTTCCATTTTCTCGATGTCCTGAAACGCAAAAATGGAAATCTTCTGCGGCTTCCCATCATCGCTCACGCTGAATTGCTCGGGCTTTAACCCCTTAACCGGCCTCCCTGCTTTATCCGTCACCTCCACATCGATGCGCACCAGATCCGAGGAAGCTCGCAGCACGCCACTCTGATTTGTCGGAGTGGGAGGAGGCGGCGGAACCGCCGTGTTAATCGGCGCAGGCGTCGGCTGCTGCTGTTCCTGTTGTGCAAACGCGCTCAGGATGCTCAAGGAAAGGCCCACGGCGAAAACCGCTATCGCAACGCCCTTAGCGCCGGTTCTCATCAAAAGTTAAACCTCAGCGTAACGTCCATCGTTCGCATCGAAGCCGCGCTTGTAACGCTCCCAAAAGTCGTCGAGCCCAGCCCCGTCGAAAGCCCGTTGAAATTTCCAGCGTTCGTCAGGTTTTGAACTTCCCAGCGAACTTCCAGCCTGTGCTGGTAGTCGCGGCTTCCGCCGAAAAGAATCGACTTCGCAAGCGACACGTTCCAAGTGAACGTGCACGGCCCTTCGATCGCGCCCCGCCGCTCGTTTCCGAACGCCCCCGTCGCAGGAACAGCAAACGCAGCCGTGTCGAAAAAATTCGAGGCCGTCCCGCCGCAAATTCCGGCGTTCGGATCGCCCACCTGGTTCGCGCGCTCGGAGAAATTCGATCCCGTGCCGGAATTATTCGCGGCGGTCCCGCTAAGCAGGGCCGTAAACGGCGTCCCCGTTTGCCAGGTAACGATATTTAGCAATCTCCAGTTCCCAAATGCCGTAGCCTCCCACCCGTGCGTCGCGAACCGGTGGCGTTCGCCGAGCGGAAGCTCGTACATCGAGAAGAACCGCAGCTGGTGCCGAATGTCGAACGATGACAGCCCGTGCTCTCCCCCAAAATTGAAATCCTGCTGCACTACAATCGGCGTAGTCCCGCCGATCGTGCTGGCGTTGTCGAGCGACTTGCCGTACGTGTAAATCGCCTGAAACAGAAATCCCTGCGTGAAGCGGTGGATCAACCGCACCTGCAGCGCGTTGTAAATCGAGTTCGCGCCGGATTGGTCGAAAAGAAAACTCGTCGCGTTAGGAATCCGGAAGTCGGTTTGTGTATTCAACTGGCTGGTGCCGGGCGGCGCCCGATTCGGCGCGCGCAAAAGATCGAGATCTGTCCCCTTCGTGCCCGTGTACGTGAGATCCAGGACCCAATTCTTGCTCAACGTGGTTTCCGTTCCCAGCATCCAGATCTGCGCGTAGCCATCTCGATAAAATGGATCGACGCCCGCGGTATTCAATATCCGGCTCGTGGTACCCGGCTGCGACGCCGGGAATCCATTTTCGAGAGTGAGAAACTGCACCGCGGTAGTCAAATTCGTCACCGCGGTATCGACGGGCGGCTGAAACGCCAGATAAGAAGTCGCCAGCGTGTTGTATATCGACTCGTTATAAAAAATCGAATAGCCTGCGCGCACCACTGTTTTCACTTTCAACGGCGGAAGCCACGCGAACCCGATTCGCGGCGCCCAATTTCCGTAATCGCCGTGAATCAGCGCGCGTGGGAACTGGCCGCTGAATGGTCCCGCGGCATTTGGCGTCACCTGTGCAACGGCCGTCGCCGCCGCATTCAAATCGAGATTCGCGATATTGTTGAACAGTTCGATAGGCGGCGTAACCGCTTCGTAGCGAATTCCGAATTGGAAAGTGAACTTTTTGTTTACCCGCCAGTCGTCCTGCGCGTAACCGATAAAATCCCAACTCCGGAAATACGCGTGCGAGTCGCCGAATCGCGTCGTCGTTTGGTACGGCAGCCCCAGCAGAAAATCGGCGAAGTCGTTTCCAGTCCCGGCGACAGGATTTCCACTCGCATCGAGCTGGCTGGTCATCAAGCCGGTAAACTGAAATTGCCCCCGGGGAATCGGATCGCTCTCCGGATTCAGCTCGATGCGCCGCACTTCGCCGCCGAATCGGAATGTGTGCTTCGCGCGCGTCCAGGAGACGTTGTCGAGAAGGCGCAGCGTTTGATTGCGCGTCAGCGTGGGCAGCGGATCGCCGAACCCCGAGAAGCTCGCGAAGCTCAGTTGCGGAAATCCAAAATCGATTGGACTGGCCGAGATGCCCGTGATCCCCGCTTCTCCCGCGATGTCGTTAACGAACGAATTGTCGCTTAAGATGCGAATGCGGCTGCGGCTCCAGTTTACGTGCGTGTCGTTGACGACTTTCGTCGTCCAATTTTGCGTCAATCCCAGATCAAAGTTTTGGCTTCGAGTCGCTTGCGTTCCCCCGACGTTCGCAAAATTGCCAAACGTGTCCTGGTGGCCGCCGCTGTAGTTGTACGCGGCGGAAACGCTGAATTTCGCGTTGATCGTGTGCAGCACGTGCGTGTTGATCGAATTATTGCTGACGGGCACCGATGCTTGCAGAAGATAGTTGAACCGCGAATTCGGCAGCGTCACGTTCGGCGTTGGAATGAATCCCAAAAGTGTGCTCGCCGCGCTGTCAAACGATCCCGCTGGAATCGCGTCGCCGGGGAATTCCGTGCGCGGGCCCGTCTGATTTTGTTGCGGAATAAAAATCGGAGTGCTGAAGATTCCCTTGCGCTCGTCGATCGTCGGCACCACCGAAAAAGTATTCACCGGGTTCTTCGCCGTCTCGTGCTGGAAGTTGACGAAGAAATATGTCTTGTCGCTTCCATCGTAAATGTGCGGAATCTTCAGCGGGCCTCCGATATTGGCCCCGGCGCGCTCATCGTAGTGCGCAATCTTCGGTGATTCAGCGCCGCTGATCGAATACGGCTTGGCGTCCCACACCGAGTTGTCGAAGCGATCGTAGAATCCAAAGCGAATCCTGTTCACCTGCTGCCGCAAGAAACGCCCGCCTCCCCCGCCGCCAAACGCTCCTCCGCTTCCGCCGCCGGGCGCTCCCTGACGACCGCCGCCGCCAAACCCCTGTCCGCCGCCATTTGGACCTCCTCCACCGCCGGCTCCTCCGTTCCCTCCAGGCGCTCCGGGCGCGACAGCATTCAACCCGCCAGCCTCCGGCCCTCCTCCTGGTCCGCCCGGGCCGCCAAACCCTCCGGAACCGCCGCCAGACAGTCCCTGGCCTACAGTGCCCTTCAGCAAAAACGAATCCGAAGAGGCTGCGCCGTCCTGTCCATTCGGGAGCGCGAGGGTCTGCTGCGCAGCGGCATTCGACGTTCCCGGGTTTTCGTCCTCCTGCCCGCCTGTTTCGCCGGTCAAGTTCGTCTGTTGGAATCCGCCGCGCGCAGCGTTGAACACTCCCTCACGTGCTTGCCCTCGGCCACCATTCCGGCCATTCTGCCCGCTCGCGCCCAAACCATTTGCGGATTGTCCGCCGGGGGGTTGCGCTCCGGTTGCGCCACCCGGCTTTCGACTGTCGGCTGCTGGTGCATTCCGCGGTTCTGGCGAGGATTCGCCAGACAGTTCCGCAAGTGTGGCGACGCGAAGTACAACATCGATCGAATGACTCGGTGCTGCCGGAATGTCCACCTCGAGTGATGTCGCAACAAATCCAAGCTGGTTCGCATCGACGCGATAGTGGCCCACGGGCAAGGCAGGAAAGTCATATTTGCCGGATTGGTCGGTCCAACTCGCCCAGCTCTTGTTCGTTGTCGTCTCGGTGAACCGCACCCCTGCGCCGGGAACAGCGCTGCCCTCGGTCGTCTTCACCTCACCCGTGCCCGAGTACGTCGCATCGGATGCTGCCGCCGCTTGATCGCGTTGAATTGCGGGCTGAGGCGAAGCCGGGGGAGTGGATGCTAGTGGCGCTGGCGCCGGCTGCTGCGCGAAGGTTGCAAACGCACCGGCGATGAAGAAAAAGAGCGAGAATGCCGCCGCACTTGGGATCGTGCGAATGAGAATCATGGTGACAATTCGTTCGGCCACGCTACGCCAACTCTTCTTCGACGCTCCCTGACGGCTCCGAGTTCCCCGCGTTGGAGCTCGTGGCAGAATAGAGTCCACGTTATCGGCGGCAATCGAACGATCTTGAATTAAGTCTGGCGGTCCTGGCCCGTTCCACAAGCACCGGAGGAGAGTAGGCGTCTCTTCCCCCCTTAGAAAATGACTCCGGAGCGGACCAGGGCCAAAGAACGGATTTCATCAATAGCTTCTGCCGCCACCGTTCGCAGGGTCGTATACAAACCGGAAAGTGACTGGCTGATTGAAGCGTGGATTGTCTATTCGGGTTGAGACGTAGAGTTGTTTGCCATGCGGAGACAACTCATATGTGCGAGTTGTCTTTCCGCCGCGATCGCTTTGCGTCACCACAACCAGCTGGCCGTCCTGCCATTCCGCCGAGGGTGCCGACGCATTCGACTCGTTCGCGGACTTCGCGTTCCCGGGATCCGTCGCCGAATACAGCGCTAGAACGTGGCCGCTCGAACCCGTAATTTTCGTCATTGAATCCGTCTGATCGATCGTCAGTTGTGAAAAGTCCTTTGACGTGTCGCCGCCCTGTCCGTACCCTCCTTCGCCGCCGGAACCTCCGTGGCCGCGGCCTCCGCCCATTCCGCCTCCGCCTCCCATACCGCCTCCGCCGCCCATGCCGCCTCCGCCTATACCTCCATAACCCCCGTGCCCGCCGCTGGAATTTCCGCTCGCCTGCTGCATGGCCTTGCGCGGATCGTCGCTTTCATCCTTGTTTTGCTTCCAGGTGCCCGCCAATTTTGGTTGGGCGGAAGGTTGGATAGGCGCGGGAGCTGGCGCGCTGTCCGTGGGCGGGTGGGAAGGCAGTGGTCCCGGACCGGCTTGCGCCCGTGCGGGCGCCGCCGGCCAGAACAACATCGTGGCGCCGCAACTGGCCAAAAACATTCGAAGTGCCACGGACATGCACAACCTGCGTGAGATTTTCATAAGATTGCTAAGCCTCCACCAGATATCTTCGGTCTTCCTTACGTTTGTTCCTTTCGCCATTCTTACTTAATTGCGCTTGAGAGCGTCCACAGTTCCACAGATTGCGCGATGCTCAAGCGGGACACTGTTAGAAGAGTTTACGAAGCGCTTCTCAGTGTTTGGCCTGGGGAGATGCGAGTTGCCCCACTGCGTAGACATCGACGCTTACTGACTTATCCACGCGAAGGATGAACGTGCTCGGATTCTTGAGCCCCCACTCCACATACGGCACCTCGAAGTGCGTTTCAATTTTCAGTTGGTTCCCGGCTGCATGCTCGACGGCGAACGTTAGCGTCAACTCGTGATCCCGCTCGCGGAGCCGGAATATGCCGGAAACCTGCACTTGAGAAGCTCCCCCCGGCGCCACCGCCCCTTGCACGTACTCTGGCGTGAAAGCAATCTCGGTGAATTTAGTGCTTTCGATGATTTCCTGATGCATTTTCTTGTCGCGTCCATCGCTTCCGCTGTCGCCGCTCGTTGCGTCGACAATCATCGCGCCGCTGGCCTTCCCGCTCGCGGTGTCGAAGTGAATCTCGCCGCTCTTGAGCTTGAACGTGCCGTGCACCGTATGCGCGGTGGCCGGCAACGTGAATTCGATTTTCGTTTGCGCCGGATCGAGAGTGAGAACGGATTCCTGCGCCGGCAAAACCGGAGCAACCGACAGAACTAAGAGGATCGCGCCAGGAATGCACGCCCGGAGAATTTGAAAACGGCCGGCCGGCTCCTTCATCGGGTCACGCGCGTAGAACTTGCCAGCCTAGTCCGAAGACTTCACGCATGTTGAGCTCGCCGGAAACAGTTTCGCCCGTATGAATCGAGACGACCCGCGCAAAGAGGCCCGCATTTCCGGAAAACAGCCGGAGCGCTTTTCTCCGCAGCCATGTTCTTTTGCTCATCTCCAGCAGCAGTTTCGTCACGCGCTCCGGCGTCAGCGTGATCCTTCGATGCGTCGACGCATATTGCATCGAATCGTTTCGTTCCAGCGCGTCGGCCAGTGCAAGCGCTTGCTGAAATCCGATACCCATTCCCTGTCCGGCAATCGCGTCCACGGTAAACGAAGCGTCCCCGACGAGTAAGACGCGCTCCGAGTGCACCGCGCGCGCCCTGCTGAGCGCAGTCACCGAACCGAGTTCTGCCGATGTAGCCTCGGCGCCGAGAAGTTTCTGCGCTACTGCCGGGAAAAATGTAAGGGCCGAGTCAAGCCGCAATCTCGAGTCTTTGGACAAAAATGCCACGCAGACTTCGTCGCGCGCCGTAGGCGTCACGAACATCTGGCATCTTTCCGCCCAGTAAACTTCAACCGCGTCCGTCCACGGCTCGATCTTGAAATGGCGACGAAATCCAAATCGCGCATGAATCGCGCGCCTCGAATCCAAGCCGGCCCATTTTCGGATACTCGAATTCTGTCCGTCGGCGCCGATCACCCACTTCGATAAAAATCTCTTCCCGGAGACGATGGCTCCATCAGGGTGCAATCCGGAAACTCGCGAGCCCCAGAGAAAAGAAACTCCCACTTGGGCGGCGCGATCCAGGAGTAACTGATGCAGCGAAGTCCGGCGCATTCCGAACGCCGCACCGCGAGGCAAGGCGCCCGTGGCGGAAAATTGGTCGTCTGCAAATCGGATGCCAGAAAGAGGGAATGCCAGGCCTGCGTGTAAATCGATTCCCAATACTCGAAGCGCTGAAACTGCTTCGGGAAGTAGTCCTTCGCCGCACGCCTTGTCGATGGGAGGTTTACGCGGATCGGCTACGGTGACTCGAAAACCTTTCAGGCTTGCGGCAATAGCCGCGGCAATTCCGGCAGGCCCCGCTCCAACCACCAGCACGTCTGCCCGAGTTGTCGGCAACTCGCACTCCTCACCACCGCAGCAGGACTAACTCCGAGCAGAAGCCCGGACCCATTGCGGCGAGAATGCTCAGTGTCCCCGGTGCTGGCCGCCGGTGAGTGTAAACATCCTCTAGAACTAAGAGTACAGAAGTGGACGAAATGTTGCCAACTTTCTTTAGGCAATCCCAGGACGCCGCAAGGTCTTTCTCGGTGATGTTCAGAGCCGTTGCGGTTGCTTCCAGCACTTTGGGCCCGCCCGTGTGCATCACCCAGCTCTTGATGTCGCTGCGTTTCAGGCCGTTCTCTGCCAAGAATCCATCCACGTCGTTGCCAAGATGTTTGATCACCGTGTCCGGAACTTCCGGAGAGAGCACGATTCGGAAGCCCTTCTCCGAAATGTCCCAGCCCATCACGCGCTCGGTGTTGGGATAGAGTTGAGACTTGGTCGCCAAAATTTCGGGCCCTTTCGATTCGCGTTTCGATCCCACGATGATCGCTGCTGCTGCCCCGTCGCCGAACAGCAGCGAGGAAATCAAGTGCGCCATCGAGAGGTCCTCTCGTTGCAGCGTGAGAGAGCACAGCTCAACGGACAACAGCGCCGCGGCTTGATCCGGGTAGCCGTGTACGTAATCCGCGGCGCGGGCAATTCCCGCCGCTCCCGCCACGCAGCCCAGCCCGAAGATCGGAATACGCTTGATGTTCGTCGAGAGCTTCATCTTGTTCACCAGCCGCGCGTCCAGCGACGGCGCCGCGATACCCGTAATCGACACCGTGAAGATCGCGCTCAGATCCTGCGGCTCGAGCCCGGCCTTCACCAACGCCCGGCAGAGCGCCTTCTCTCCAAGGTCCAACGCGTGCTCGATCCACGAATTGTTTGCCTCTCCCCAGTTCTGCATTTGCTCGTAGAACTCGATTGGATTCACGCAATAGCGGCCTTCCACCTTCATGCTGTCGTCCAGCCGGCCTAGAATCTCGGAATTGGGCAAGCGCTCCCGCCAATAATTCTTGAGAGCCCCCACAAGTACTTCCTGCTTGTAGTAGTGCTCGGGAAACGCGCTCGCAACGCTCGCAATCTTCATCAGTTGGGCTCCTAGTGTCTTGGTGCTTTGATCCCGGATGTCGCCGCTGGCTGCCGGGGAGGGCAAGAAAACCGACCCTGTATTCTATAGCCTACTACCCCTAAAATCTCATAGCTTGTTTTGTAATTTTCCCGCCGCGGACACCGAACCATACTTCGCGTTTCAGAATCTCCCGCGCGACTCCGCGCACGAAAATGACGCCGGCGACGAAGAATAAGAGGGGATATCCTCAGACTATATGCCTCAGGACGCCGCAAAAATCAAACAGAACTATGATTTAACACGGAATCTCGGGGAATGTTTCGTTCGTTTGGGAGGGAGGAGGCCCGGGCCTGTTGGGGGTGCAGACCCGGGTTTGGGGGTGAGGGACGCTGGGCCGGTAAACCTTTCAATAAAGTCTAAGGAGCGATTCGGCCGCTTAGTAATTCCAGCGCCGCAATATCATCATCGCCCGGAAAACAATCTGTAGCGCCAACACGATCAGGGTGTCGCGCACTGCTTCAATCCGTCCGGCAGTGAATGCCCGCTCGTGGATCTCGTGAAATCGCACTGCATCCACTGCTTCCCTGCTTTGATCCAAGCCGCTGCCCGCCACTGCGCTCATGGCAGTCTCCTAATTCACAACGTAGACCGGGTTGTCGTGCTCGACGGCCACTACCATCGATTTGAAGATGTCGACGTCCCAGCTGTCCGCGATGCGCAAGCGAACGACGTCGCCTGTTTCAGAAACCAGGCGTCCGCGCAGCGGAACGCGCAGAGTCCCTGCCAGCACTCTAAGAACCACGGGTTGCCCCATCCAGACTGCGTAGCCACCTTCCATGATCGACCCCCCTCTTGAGAAGCCACGTCCAACAACTGCATCTTCGGACAGGGGGCCGAACTGGCCAATGGTACAGGGGGCTAGAAATGGTGGGAGCAAAGTACTAGTAACACCGCATGCACTCCGTAGATGCTTCAAAACACACGCTTTTCTGCTAGTCTGGTCGATAGCGTCCCTGGCCGCGACCCATCGGCGGGCCAGATGGCAGAAATAGCGAGGGTATTCGCTCGATGCTCGAATTCCTGAAGCACCTTTTGGCGCGGCTTTACGATGTCCGCGGCCTGGTCGAGTGGGGCGGCACGCTGATGGTCTGCGTAATCGTCTTCATCGAAACCGGGATGTTCGTGGGGTTCTTCCTGCCCGGGGATTCGCTGCTGGTGACTGCGGGCGTGTTCGCCGGAGCCGGCCAGCTGAAACTGGCGTGGCTGCTGTCGCTGGTCACGCTGTGCGCGATAGCTGGAGACCAAGTTGGCTACTTCATCGGCTGGAAGGCTGGGCCGAGACTCTTCAAGCGCGAGGATTCCCGCTTCTTTAAGAAGCGCCACCTGGAGCGCGCGCAGAAGTTCTACGAAACCTATGGCGGAAAGACGATCATCTTCGCGCGATTCATACCCATCATTCGCACGTTCTGCCCGCCGGTGGCGGGCGCGGCGCGAATGAAGTACGCGCGCTACCTCACATACGACATCGTCGGCGGGATCGCCTGGGTGTGGGGCATGACTCTGCTCGGCTACACGCTGGGCCGCACCGTGCCGAATATAGACAAGCGCATTCACTACGTCATCGCGGTCGTAGTCGCGGTCTCGTTGATGCCCGCCGCTTATCAGGCCTGGAAAGCACACCGCGGCAAGAGAAGCGCCGTGCCGCTTAAGAACGCTAATCCTGAAAAAGACTAAAGTGCCAGACTCGCGAAGGAAACGAAGTTCCTGCCGCGAAAAACACGCCCGTGCGAAGTGCGATTTTTTTGCGGTTAGAACGGGAGCGCGCGTTGGTTTTGCGGGAGTTAAGGCCGTTTCTAATCGCCGAATTTCGCCATTAGAAACGAAGATTTTCGAACGAGGTTTTCCGGCACGGCTAGCGCCAAATGGAATTAGAAAGCTGTTTTGCGCAAACGAATTAATGGCCGATTTGCGCTGATTAGAAACGGACCCCATCGTCTGTTTGCAAGGAGTTACGCGGAATTCTAATTGGCAGGAGCGCCGATTAGAAATCGGGGCTTCGAGGGATTCATTCCCCAAGCTTCGCGCAATTCCGTTTAGGCCGGAGCTAAAGTTCCGAGGTGTGAAGTGCGAATTCGAGATCTGCGATATTTTGGCGATTAGAAATGCTGTCGACGTTGATGTAGCGAGGGTTAGGTGCGTTTCTAATTGCGGAATTTGGCGATTAGAAATGAGGATCGCCGGAACAAGATGGGAAGGCGCAATCGGCCTGCGGGTATGCGCAGGGCTGCGCGAGCCGCCGCGAGCGGCTCGATATCCGCCATGCGCCTGACCAATCATACTTCCTCGTATTCCGCCCAGGCTTCCCCTAGTGGGACCAAGGCGGTCCATTCCGCCCGCCAACGGCCACTCACGCGGCCAGCGGGCCATGTGTATTGGGCACCGGCGCGTGGTACAGACACACGTCGGCGCATGCCCCGTTTCGGGGCGACACACAATTAATTATTCAGGATACTGTGATTGTGACTTACCTTATTAGCACACAAAAAGCAGAATTTCAAGTGTTTTTTTCCGGTGAAAAAGGTCGCGGCGTGAATGAACTTCGGTGTGAACCGAGCGCACGAGTGTAAAGCAGTCACCCTACTCTTTTAAGCCCCCCGCGGAATTACCGACATGAAATGTTCTTCCCTTGTCAAAGGCTTCCTCGCGGAGATAGCATGCGCGCAATAGGGGAGGTTCTATGCCCGCAGCCGCGCCAATAACCGTGGTTGTTGTGATCAAAATTGTAATCTGGGGAATCGCGATCGTCATCGCGCTTTGTTTCCTTTGGGACGTAGGAAAGAAGATTTGGATTTTGATTACCAATCCGCCATGCAAATTGCAGAAACACATTCTCATGGGAGACGAATGCAAAGGGAGCTGCCCTGTTGCTGGAGCTATCTGCGTGGCGAGTGCTACAAGGCCATACTTTTGGGGCGCGTTCGGCGTGCAGGATGCGGCGTGCGCTTGTGGAGCAGCAGGAAGCGGAGTCGCCGGCGGAACGGGTGCACCTGTAATAGGAGGTTCCTCCACTATAAAGAAGGCAAAAGAGAGCTTGAAACCAGCCGACAAGCACACCGACGATACGAATGAGGCAATCGACGAGGCTGGGAAATAGGGCCGGCGCTGAACCCCGCGCCGTGCAGTTTTCAAGTTTGCCTGGGCGAGCAGGAGCCGTGCCAAGTGGCACCGATGCCGCAATCAGTCGGCTGGGCATTCCGGGTTGGTCCGCACCCGACTATGGGCTAGAAACGTCTATGGGCTTGGGAATGGGAATCGGTGAAATCGTTGGTTTCAACGTTTTCCGCGCTTCGAGCCTCTTGCCAAGATGCAGTCCCTTGTTCTTCTTTGCTTTCTTCGCGCTCATTTTCTTACTCCTGTCCAAACGAAAGTACTCGTCCCGGAATATTCCGTTTGACGAAATCCGATCTAGACTCCCACGACGGCCGGCGTCTAGCCTTACGCTGGCCCTTGATAAAAATGTTTGTAATTCATGCGATACCCGCAAGTCAACAGAACAGTTCATTCGCCGGCGCGAGGTTTGGCCGGTATTGTCCGCGAGCGGTTAGCCGTCAACAGACGAAAATGCACCCTTTCAGGACATCACGGTTTCAACCGAATGGTGAATGACCTCACGCCGGAAAGGTTCCAGTTGCCTCATTTCTCCACTCCGAAGAGGCGCTTAGACGCCATACCAACTGTGAATAGGCCTCAAATATTCATCTCTTCATCGCATGTTCACATAAATGTCTTTTTAGGGACTTAGCCTCGACTCGCCGCTCAGTACCGCAAGAACTGGAGAACGGAAAGCCATGAAAAAACTAACTGCGCTGGCCTTTATGCTCGCCGGATCAATATTATCGGGAATGGTCGCAGTTCCCGTTTTTGGGCAGTCTGCCGCTCCTCCCTACCAGCTGACCGTCTTTGCGAATGCTCCGACGGGCCTAAGCGCGCCCGATTCGATCGCTGTGCTTGGCGATCGTGTCTTCGTTGGATACGGTGATGGGCACGCGCCGGATGGTTCCGATGGCTTAAACAGCCAAGTCGTCGAATTTCGGATCGACGGAAGCGTGGCTCACATCTACACGGTGCCCGGCCATAGCGACGGACTAAAGATCGATCCGGCGACGCATCTTCTTTGGGCGCTTCAGAATGAAGATGCCAACGCCAATCTCGTGATCATTGATCCCGAAAGTCACCGACAGAGACTATTTACTTTCGGTCCGACGCAGCACGGCGGCGGGTACGATGACGTCGTTTTCCGCGGCTGCAGTGTTTTCATCAGCGCCTCGAACCCGGCTAACAACCCGAATGCCGGGCCAGCCATCGTCAGCGCCCGACTGGAAGGAAACATAGTCGCTGTCGAACCTGTGCTCTTGGGCAATGCCAGCGCCATAGATATACCCACCGACGCAACGAACCCACTGAACCTCCAGGATCCGGACTCTATGACGCTCGATCCTGAGGGCAACATCGTCCTCGACAGCCAGGCCGACGACGAATTAATTATTGTGAGCAATCCGGGAACACCCGATCAGCGCCTATTGCATCTCCCTTTGACGTTTCAGCCACCCAAGGGACCTATCGCCGCCATTGAAACCGACGACACTGCTTTTGTCACATCGAGCGAGGGATTTATTCTCTTCGCCGACAAAGGCTCGAACACCGTCTTTACGCTGAAAAAGAAAGCTTTCGCGCCAGGTGCAGCATACACGGCTGCGGACGGAGGCAAGTTGATTGGCACCATCGATCTAACTACCGGATTCATCACCACAATCGTGACTGGTTTGAAGAGTCCGGGAGGTCTGGTGTTCGTCGATACCTCGAAACACGACACAGACGATTCCCGGGAAGCAGACCGAAATTCTTGTCGCGATCGTGATCCAGGTTCGCACTAGCTTCACCTACACATAACTCTTCCAATCCGTATTTCGCGAGGTCAATAAGGCCACTGCTGATCTGGCATTAAGTCTGTTGTGCGGCAGGGCTTCCCTGCGATGCTAGTCAGGAGATGCTGAGGAATGCGCGCCCGAATGCACCCGGCCGCCGCAGTTAGTTTCGACGGACTACCATGCAGGTGATGTCGTCGTGCTGCGGGGCGGCGCCGACGAATTCATCGAGGTTTTGCATGATGTTGGAAAGCGTCAGCGAAGATCTTTCGGCGCCTGCGGCTTGAATACTGGAAACGAGGCGCGCCTCTCCGAAACCGGTTTTATCCTCGTTTCTGGCTTCCGTCACGCCATCGGTGTAGATCACCAATAAGTCATGTGGCTCCAGCCGAGTAAACCCGGTTTTGTAGCTTTCCTTGAGTTCGATGCCGAGGGGAATGTTGTCCGATACGAGCCGTTCGAAGGTTCCATTCTCGCGTTTAAGAATGGGGGGATTGTGACCGGCGCAAAGATAACTGAGATCCCCTGTTGCGGGATTCAACTCGGCGAGAAAGGCGGTTGTGAAACGTCCCGTTTGGCTGTTGGCACAGACCTGCCGGTTCAGACCTGATACCAGCTCGGAAAGAGAACCGCTGGCGCTGGCAAGCGCTCGCAAGCTGGCCTGAAATGTGGCCATCAACATGGCGGCAGGCACACTCTTGCCGGAAACATCGGCGACGGCGAGAAGCAGCGGGCCATCCGTGGTGCGGCGAAACGCGTCGTAGTAGTCTCCTCCGATCGTCTTGGCGGGGCGCGTGGCGAAGGCAATGTCGATCCCGGCCACCTCGGGCGCTCTGCGCGGCACCAGCCAGCGCTGGATTTCGCGGGCGATCTCGATGTCGCGCTTCATGGAGATGTGGTCGCCGAGGACGAGGACGAGAAGTATCAACACGCCAGCGAATGCCACGACGAATTCAATTTCCTGGGTAATGAACAAGAAATGAAAGTTCACAATGGCCAGAACCGCGAGGACCATGGTGAGAAGCAAGAACAACCGGCGGGGTGGAGACAGCTTTTTGAGTACACTCCAAAATAGCGCGCCGAAAATCTTGAACGGCCGCTTCCAAGAATGCTCGTGAGCGCTGGGACGCGCGCTGACGTCCTGCTTATACAGCCGCGAGCTTTCTCCGGCTTCCGACTTGAATTGGGTCCAGAGCTCCTCCATTTCGAGGCCCGCAGTGAGCCGCCGCCAGCCATCTTTGGAGTGCCACCACCCTCGCCTGGTGCGAATTCTCACTCGATTGAACGATGCCGCGATTTTGGTGCGAGCGGAGCGCAGAGATTGGCGTCTATCGAGAACCTCCGCAAGCCACGGCCGAACCGCCGGTTCCACAGGCATAGCGTTCCTTGTCGCGATACTCGCGACGGGCGATGTAGGAGCGTTTTCAGTAGAGCGTGTTGAACGCCAGGGAAACATCAGGTGAAGGCGGTATAGAACGGAGGACGAGCACCTAGTGGAGCTAGTTGAGGATGAATGCCCTGTTCTGGAACAGAACTGCCATCAACTCATGCAGGCCGTAAAAGCAAAACGGGGAGCCTGGCAGCTCCCCGTATTGCTTTTTCCGTAGCCCGCGACGTCGCCGAACAGCGCCGCCGACGGTGCGCACCGCAAGAGCGGTGTGTAAACGGGTGTCAAAGTTCTAGGCCCGGTGGAGTCATAAAGCTTTCCTCCGTGCGCTAGCGACTACAAGTTCGTTGTACGCCTCCGCGGAATTCGATGCAAGCGAAATTCTTGCGAAAATCGGGGGTGGAAACGAGGAGATTCAAGTGCGGGAAACCATAGATGAACACAGATAAAAATCTAAAACCGTGAGAGGGTGAAAAGCCGGGTATTGGACTGCAATGCGAAGACGAGTGCCGGGAAGGCTTACTTCAGGAAGAGGCCTTCGCGCAATTGGTCGCGCCCGACGAAAGTCTTAGAGGAACGGAACTGTCCGAACATGTCCAGCACTCCGCGATTCTGGAAAGTGCGCGCGTGGACTGCGAGCGTCGGCGCATTGAGAAGCTCGATGGACTGACTGTCGACGATGCGATAGCGGTGAAAGCGCTCCGGCGTGCGGTTGTGAAACATAGCTAGCACTGCTCCGCCGGGGCGAATCAGCTTGTAGAGGCGGTCCATCACGCGCGGCATCAGCTCGGCGTCAAAATAATCGAATAGATCCCACGCGAGGACGCCGATGAAATTCTCTTCGGGATACTGGCAGGCCGTCTCGAGAAACTTGTCGGCTAGCGTGGCCTGCGAAACTCTTTCGCCATCCGCGCCGACCGGCATCACGCGGAGCCGCTCTTCTTCACCCGCCATGAATTCTTTCCAGGAGCGCAGCAAATCTTCGGTGGAGATGCGGTAGCCTTTTTCTATGAAGAAATTCAGCGTGGCCTGAGACACCTGCCCGAGATCGAGAATGCGGGCGTTCTTGACGTCGCCGATCAGCCATAGAAATTCTTTCAGGCCATTGGAAACCCGCACATTCGGAGATGCGGGGGTGGCCACCGAGGGGCCAGGCTTCGATCGGACGGAAGAGGCCGATGCGCTTGTTGGAGAGATCGCCGGGGCGGAACGCGCTTTTGCGATCCAGTTCATCTTCCGACCTACTCCTCGGCACCGGGTACGGAAACAGCCGCGCCAACTGTTGCGTCTCTATTAGCCGTTTTGGAAGCCGCAGAATCGTTCCGCGTTTCGGCCGCGCGCGTCATATTGACTTTTCCACGCAGCTTCGCGCCATCGTCAATTCCGAGCCGCGGCGTTTGCAAAGATCCCTGCACGCGGCTAGATGCGCCGAGGTGGATGCGCTCGCTCGCTTTCAAATTGCCGCTGAGGGTTCCCTGAACATCAATTTCGCGAGCTTCGATGTCGGCGTTGACGCGCCCATTGGGACCCACGGTAACTTTTGCGTCGACGAACCGAATCTTGCCCTGCGTTTCTGCGTCGATATAGAGATCGGTGTTTCCAGAAATTTCGCCGTTAATTTTCAATCCAGAGCTGATCCGTGACTCGCCGGCATTCGCTTGCGCCGCGACAGGCCCCAAGGAAAAAGCGGGCGCTGGAGGTGACTGAATGGGTTCGACTTTTGGCGCGGGAGAAAAGGATTGCGCTGGGTTCGGCGCAGCTACCGGCGTCTGCGACGCCACTGAAGACGGCTTGCCCTCTGCAGGTTTACTCCACACGAAAAAACCTCCCCACTGATTCGCCGGACTCCAGTGCTGGGCTGGCAAGGCGTCCTAGTACGTGGCTGGACTATAGTACAGACACCCTATGGTGTAAACCGGTAATCCATTTAGAGCATACAACTTGGCACGAGTGCGCCGGGCAAATGCAACAGGCTTGCTTCCGTGGCTCGAACATCGTTGTGACGCAACTCCCACATGGCCACCAGGAGCCCGCCGGTCTCGTAAAAAAAGATCTTCACTCCAAGACGCGTGCGCCACCAACCGCTCGGATCGAATTCGGAATCATGCGCGGCGGAAACTTGCAACGCCGTTCCGGCGGGCAGCAAACGTTCGTAGATGTATCGCGCTCTCCTGGTGTGGTAGTTCGATGTGACTACCAAGACGCGCTTCCAGCCGTGAGACGCAACGAACTCGCTCACCGCCGCAGCTTCTTCGCGGGTATTTTCCGCTCGATTGGGGAATCGCACGACGGCGCTTTCCGGGACGCCGCGGTCTTTCAGATCGTGCTGCATCAATTCCGCCATGCTGGCGTAGGGCCGCAGATTTCGCCCGCTCGCGACCACGCGCGGCGCCCATCCCGCCTTGAACAACTCCGCCGCCCGGGCCGCTCGCTCGGCGTAATAATTGTCGTCGCTCAGCACAACGATCGCGTCAACATGCGCCGGAGGATCGTCTACCACCCAGAAATTCCCTGCGAGCCGCAGCAACGGATTTCGCGCGAGGTACAACGCGAACAAAATTGCGAGAGAGAAAATCAAAAACAGCAAGCGAAAGAAAATCCCGCCGCGCTGGCCATGGGCGGGACGGGCCACCACTGGCGAGATCCATCTCATCGGTCGGGATTGATGCCGCGCAAATCTTCGGCGGCCTGCTCAGGCAGCGTTCCGTTGAAATAGACTTCCTTGATGCTGTACGACTTGCTGCGCACCTCAACGATCGGCAAAATCTCAATGTGCCAGTGGTAGTCGCCCGCAATCGTGCGCCAGTAATCGCTCAACTCACCTTTGGTCTGCAGCGTATTCGGCGCGGTATGAACCACCAAGTGATAGCTCGACGAAAGCTTCAGCAGGCGGCGCAGCGTGCGCCCCAGCAAACTCGCCAGATGCCGCTGATTCTCTCCCGCCGAACGCGCCTCGAATTGATGATTGTGTGTTTTGGGCATCAGCCACACTTCGTACGGCACGCGCGACGCGTACGGGCAAAACGCGTAAAAGTCGCCCACGCTGTCCACGATGCGCTTCTTCTGCCGGACCTCCTGGCGCAGAATGTCGCAGAACGCGCACCGCTCCCGCGCGCGATACCATTCGCGCGCCGAGCGCAGCTCGTACAAAATGCGCCGCGGCACGAAGGTCGTCGCCGTCAGTTGCGAGTGCGAGTGCGGCCATTCTTCGCCCGCCAACGGCCCCTGATTTTTGAACACGGTGATGTATTTGAACCGCGCGTCGCGCTTCAAATCCGAAATTCGCGTGGCGTACGCTTCCAGGACGCGCTCGATTTCCTCGTCGGTCATCATCGCCAGCGAGCGATCGTGTTCTCGCGACTCGACGATAATTTCGTGCGCGCCGTTGGGCGCCATGCGGTCGTAGATTCCTTCCGCCGAGCGGCCTGGATCGCCTTCGATGTGATACAGCGGGCGAAAATGGGGAAACGCGCGGACCTGCCACGGCCCCTCGGCCGGCAAATCAAGAAGGACGCGTGTTTCGATCCGGTTCTCCGGGCAAAGCGGGCACGGATCGGCTGCGATCTTTTCCTCAGAGGGATGCCCGACCACCACCCAACTGCGCGTGATCGGGTCTTTACGCAGTTCCATTAAGAGGCCTCATATTTCGCTCGGATGCTGCTCGTGAAAAATTCAAGACGACATCTTATAACGCGCCGCGCGTAACGGAAAGGCAAGCTCATGAGATAAATTGCGGGTTGGAAACTTTCTAGCGAGTGTAATGCGCGGGAGTGGGTCCGACTTCAAGGCGATGACGATCCCAAATCGCGCCTTCGCGGCTGTAATGCGCCATCTCGAAATCCTGAGTCAATTCGAGGCAATCGGTGGGGCAGGCGTCTTCGCACAACCCGCAAAACATGCAGCGCGAAGTGTCGTACGTGAAAGTCGTCAGGACCTTGCGGCGCGTCGCGTCGTCGCGCACCCAGCCGACAACGATCAAATTCTCGGGGCAAGCCAGCGCACACAAATTGCAGGAAATGCAGAGCGATTCGCCAGTCTCAGGATTGATGTTCAGCCGCGGAGCGCCGCGATAGCGTTCCGCCACCATGGGGCGCTCTTGCGGATACTGCTCCGTAGTGACGTTCTTCGGAGCCTGGTACCGGAAGGTGACCCACATCCCTTTGAGCAAATCCACGAGGAAAATTCGGCGCAGGGCTTCTCTCATCGAAATGTAGTTTGACTTCTCCTCTTAACGTTGTCAAGGAGGGTCAGGGAGGAGTCAAGCAAGCGTCGAGCCAGTCTCGACGATGCCCGTTTTCGAAACATTGGCAAAATTGCATCTCAATATCGAAGCGATAGGCGGCACGAGGGCGATAGCTGCACCGTACGGCGAACAATGGTGGAACTTTTCCAGCTCCCTTGCGTACAACAGGGTGAGGCCGCGCGTGCGACGCTGCGAACGCGCCAAAACGTAAAGTCCGCCGGAGGCGAATTGATGGGTTCTCTGGGTAGCCAGCTCAGGCAGGTGTTTCGCAGGCTCGGTCGCACGCCTATGTTCACAGCGATCACGCTTGTCACGCTTGCGGTGGGAATTGGCGCGAACACCGCAATTTTCAGCGTGATCGAGAGCGTTGTGCTGGAGCCGCTGGCGTATCCTCATTCCGAGCAACTGGTCGACGTTTCGCATACGGCTCCAGGCTTGAATATCAAGAACATTGGCGCATCACCCTCCAACTATTTCATTTATCGCGAACAGGGCCGCGCGATCCAGGACATCGGCCTCTATCAGGGAAACTCCGTCAGCGTCACGGGCGTAGCCGAGCCCGAACAGGTGCCAGCCCTGAACGTGACGGACGGAATGCTTCCGCTGCTGGGCGTGCCGCCGGCAATCGGACGAGGGTTCAATCGCGACGACGATTCCCCGAGCGGTCCCGACGTGGTGATGATCACTTACGGCTACTGGCAACGAAAATTCGGCGGCGATCCTTCAGCGATCGGCCGGTCGATTATCGTCGATGGCAAATCGCAACAAATCATCGGCGTGATGCCGAAGACGTTTCACTTCCTCGATCGCGAGGACCCCGCGATGTTCCTACCTCTGAAGTTCGACCGCACCAAAGTGGTCCTCGGGAATTTCAGTTACGGGGCTGTCGCCAGACTCAAACCGGGAGCGACCATCGCCGAGCTGAACGCCGACGTCGCGCGCATGCTTCCCATTGTCTTTCACAGTTTCCCTCCGTTTCCGGGAGTCAGTCTCAAACAGTTTGAAGACGTGCATTTGGGACCAAATCTCATCCCGCTGAAACAGTTTGTCATTGGCGACGTCAGCAAACTTCTGTGGGTTCTAATGGGCGCGATAGGCTTAGTGCTCTTGATCGCCTGCGCGAATGTAGCTAATTTGCTCCTGGTCCGTGTAGAAGGGCGCCGCCAGGAATTGGGCATTCGCTCCGCGTTAGGCGCCAGCCGCAGCCGCATCACGATTGAATTGCTGTTTGAGAGCACGGTGCTTGGGCTGTTGGGAAGCGCGCTTGGACTGGCTCTCGCTTACGGCGGGTTGCGTGTTCTCATTGCGATGGCTCCTGATGGTCTTCCCCGCCTCAATGAAATCGGAATACATGCTCCGGTTTTGCTGTTCACTCTGTTGGTTTCGCTTCTCGCCAGCATGCTGTTTGGCTCGGTTTCCGTCCTCAAATTTGCGGGCGCAAGTCTTGCCACCGGCCTACGGGAGGGGGGACGTACGCTCAGTCAGAGCCGCGAACGCCATCGCGCCCGCAGCACGCTAGTGATCGTTCAGGTGGCTCTGGCCCTCGTCCTCTTGATTTGCTCCGGTTTGATGATTCGCACGTTTCGCGCTTTGACGCACGTACAGCCGGGATTCACTCGCCCAGCCGAAGTGCAAACGTTCAGCCTGTCCATTACGGAGACGGAAGTCCCTGATTCCGAGCAGGTGGTGCGAATGTTTGAAGCGATTCAACACAAGATCGAGGCGGTTCCCGGCGTCTCGTCCGTAGCTCTCTCCACCAGCATTCCCCTCGATGGGAATCGCAACTCGGATCCAATATTTGCTCAGGACCATCCTTATGCTGAAGGGCAGCTTCCTCCGTTGCGCCGGTTCAAGTTCGTGGCACCGGCATTTCTAGGCACACTCGGCACACCGCTGATCGCGGGACGGGATTTCACGTGGACGGACGTTTACAACCGGGCTCCCGTCGCTCTGGTCTCTGAAAACTTGGCTCGCGAGTATTGGCACGACCCTGTCAACGCCATCGGCAAGCGAATCCGCGCCATCGCACCGCAAGACTGGACCGAAGTCGTTGGCGTTGTGTCGAACGTTTACGACGATGGCGTCGACCAGGATGCGTCCAGCACCGTGTATTGGCCCGTGCTCATGAAGAGCTTCGAGGGCAAGGACAATTTCGTGGCTCGCGGACTCTCCATCGCAATTCGCAGCCCGCGCGCGGGATCGCAAACCCTGATGCACGATGTTCAACAAGCGGTTTGGTCGGTCGACGCAAATCTTCCGCTCGCCGACGTTCGAACGCTCGATTACTACTACCAGAAATCCATGGCGCGCACTTCGTTCACTCTTGTGATGCTTGCGGTGGCGGGCGGCATGGCGCTGCTGCTTGGAACGATCGGTCTCTACGGCGTAATCGCCTACTCGGTCTCGCAGCGCACTCGCGAAATCGGCATTCGCATGGCGCTCGGCGCGCAGCAACGCGAGCTAACGAAAATGTTCGTTCGCCATGGACTAACATTGGCGGGAATCGGAGTTGCCTGCGGCTTGATCGCAGCCTTCGCGCTAATGCGCCTGCTATCCTCATTGCTATTCCACGTAAGCCCAGTTGACCCGCTGACGTACGCCGCTGTTTCACTCGGTCTAGTTGCAGCGGCGATGCTGGCCAGTTACATCCCGTCACGCCGCGCCGCCAGCATCGACCCAGTCGAGGCCCTGCGCGCGGACTAGGCTCGAGCTTCCGCTTCCGTTAGCCGTGCTATGCTCGCTTACTGGCAAGATTGCGATGAAAATTTCCCCAACCGATCTTGAATTCATGCGTGCGGCCCTCCAGGAAGGGCGCGACGCCGCGTCGCGCGGCGAAATTCCCGTCGGCGCAGCGGTCGCGATCCAGGGGCATATCATCTCGCGCTCGGGCAACCGCACGATCACCGACACTGATCCCACGGGCCACGCCGAAATAATTGCTTTGCGCGAAGCCGCGCTCCGAGTGGGAAATTACCGCCTCGCTGATGCGACGCTCTACGTGACGATCGAGCCCTGCGCGATGTGCGCCGGTGCCATGATTCAGGCGCGCATCCAGCGACTGGTCTACGGCGCGGACGATACAAAAGGCGGCGCAGTAAAATCCTGCTTCACGATGCTCGATCACCCGCAGCTCAATCACACTGTCGAATTCACCTCCGGCATCCTCGCCGAAGAATCCGCGGCGCTGCTGAAAGATTTCTTTGCCGCCCGCCGCTGACGCGCAGCGCCGCAAAGCCTTGTATACTGGGTGGATAAATAATCCAAACGGGAGCAACCCACATGGCTGACCCAACTAAAGAAGAATTGCTGGCTCGCATCGCCGAACTGGAAAAGCAGTCGGGTTCAAAGCGCAGCGGAAGCCTCGAATTTCGCGTCGGCGAAAAAGGCGGCGTAAGCGTCTACGGCCTCGGCCGCTTTCCAGTAACGCTTTATTACGAGCAGTGGATCCGCTTGCTTGACGTCGCGGACCGCCTGCGCACCTTCCTCGAAGAAAACAAGGGCAGGCTAAAACTGAAAGACCAGGCCTGAGCTTCGGTTGTCTCGTGCGGCTCGCGGTGTCCGCCTCGCGAGCCAGGTTCGCGGGTATTGTTCGCGCCGAGTGGCTCAAAATATCGGCTCGAAACTGTTCCGCCCGGGGTTCGACTTTCAGAGACGCACCACTGCTCCGCTGTCCTCCAAGTAATTGCGATCGCGAGCTTTGCTTACCGATTTTTTCTTAACATGAACGCTTGAAATCCTTCCCGGAACGTGGCTAGCTAGAATGTGGAGTATGTGAAGGTATGCGGACGATAGAAGGAGTGACATATGGTAGCGGGGTCTCGGCGGCCGCGATAGCCCGGGTCGCGGAATTCGCGCGTCCCCGCGCTTCGACAAAGCGCCAGCCTTACCTCGTCGATGACGCTGAAGCTGTTCTCACCCACGGAGCAGTCGCTGATCGCTGCGTTTCTAATCGCCAAATGCAGCCGATTAGAAATGGGCTTAACCCCCGCAGAATCAGCGCGCAAACGATTTCTAATCGCCAAAAAACAGCAGCTGAGAGTTTTCCCGAATTCAGTCATTTCAATGCGCGCCTCGACAGAAATTCGGTGGTTTCGACCCCGATCGCGGTTTGGGTCTTGGCTGCGCTGCTTTTGCTTTTCGCCGGTTCCCTGCCCGCCCAGACCAGCGCAGCGAAGCCCGACGAGCCTCGCGCCGATCTGCTCAAACGGCTGAGTGGTTCGCTCAACGATCTTACCTCGCGCGTTTCTCCCTCGGTCGTGCAGGTGCTCGTCACCGGCCTGCGCGCCTTGGATCAAAAAGACTCGGACGAAGCCGCATTGATCGGCCGCCAACGAAGTCTCGCGTCCGGCGTGATCGTCGATCCCGACGGTTACATCATCACGAACGCACACGTGGTGAAAGGTGCGCAGCGCGTTCGCGTCATCTTAACGTCCGCTTCGCACGAAGAATCTCAAGTTCGCGCGACGCTCGGCGAGCATCTGCCGCCGATGGAAGCGAAAGTTGTGGGGGTGGCACCCGCTTACGATCTCGCTCTCCTTAAGATTGACGCGAAGGGACTGCCCGCCATGGTTTTCGCCGATTACTGGAAGCTGCAAAAAGGGCAGCTCGTGCTGGCCTTTGGAAATCCGGAAGGCCTTGAAAATTCTGTGACGCTCGGTATTGTGAGCGCCGTCGCGCGGCAGGCCGATCCTTCCCATCCGTTCGTTTTCATTCAGACTGACGCCCCGATCAATCCCGGGAATAGCGGAGGCGCTTTGGTGAATACCGATGGCGAACTCGTCGGCATCAACACCTTTATCCTTAGCGAATCCGGCGGGAGCCAGGGACTTGGCTTCGCAATTCCGAGCAGCGTGGTGAGCTTCGTCTACGGACAACTTCGCAAGAAGGGGCACGTTCATCACAGCATCATCGGCGTCACGCTCCAGGAAATCTCACCCGATCTTGCTGCTGGTCTGAATCTGCAAAAACGGCGGGGGGTGATCGTTGCCGATGTAACCCCCGGGGGCCCGTCGGAAAAAGCGGGAATGAAAATTCAGGATGTGCTATTGAGCCTGGACGGCAGCCCTGTCGGCAGCGTTGCGCTCGCGGAGATGGTGATTTCCACGCGCCCGGGCGACGCAATCGTGAGAGCGGAAGTCCTGCGCGGAAGCGAAAAACTGACTCTGGAAATTCCCGTGACGCAGGAACGCGACGACGTCGATCGTATGGCGGACCTGATGGATCCTACGAAGTCGCTGGTCTCGAAGCTTGGAATTTTCGGCGTCGAAATCAACGACAAACTGGCCGAAGAAATGGAAGACAGTCTGCGCGTCCCCTCGGGTGTCGTTGTGGCCGCGATCGCCGCCAACACGCTCGGCGCCGACACGGGCCTCCAAGCCGGAGATGTGATTCACGCCGTCAACGCGAAGCACATCGAAACTCTCGAAGCCCTGCGCGCAGCTCTCGAAGCAATCCCTCCCCGTGGCTCGGTTGTGCTGCAGATCGAGCGCGAGAGCAAATATGAATACCTTGCCTTCGAGCTCGATTGACAGCAGTTCAGTCATCTAAAAACAAAAGCGACTGATTTGCAGTCTGCGCAAGAAACCCCCAATACGAAGCTCGGGTTGTTCGCCTACGGGGCGTTTGTTAAGCTAAGAGGCGGAGAGGTGTCTGAGCGGTCGAAAGAGCTCGCCTCGAAAGCGAGTGTTGGGGAAACTCAACCGTGGGTTCGAATCCCACCCTCTCCGCCATTCGAGCAGTATCGTTTCCGCAAAAAGCAATCTTCACAATCAACGTGGAATTCATCTATGAGGCTTTGTGCGCGGGACGGCGAGCCACTGGCCCGCCAATCTTGTCGAGCGTCGCCTGCGCGGGCACTTTCCATGGCGTGTTGAGCGAAACGGCTTCGGTGAGGATGGTACGCGCTTCGTCGGTGCGCTGCATCTTGGCGAGCGTGAACCCTAGGCGATAAAGGTTGCGCGCGTAACTGACGGTATCGGATTTGAGGAGCGGACTTGCCTTCTGGAACGCATCGACAGCAGGCGCGTTCTTGGTTTTCGTTACGAGCACCTGGCCGAGCGAAGAGTACGCGAGCCCTTTTTGAAGGGCGATCTGCTGCTGCCACTGCGCATCGGGAATGTTGTCGGGCTTCTTGGCTTGCGCGAGAAGGTCGAGCGCTTTCTGCGCATCGGCGGCAGCCTTGTCGAGTTCCTTCCCAGCGCCGCTCCAGTAATCCGCGAGGAGCAATAGCATCGAAATATTGTTTGTGTCCGACACGAGAATGGCCTGCGCGGTCTCGAGCATCTTGGGATTGTTCTGCGCTTGCTGATAGGCGACAGCAGTCTGTTCTCGAACGCTCCCTGCATATGGCGCATCCGGAAATGCGGCTAGATAACGCTCGAATAACTTCGCGCGAGCGGCGGGATCGGGGGTTTTGAAAGCCGCGTTCGCGAGCGCGTACTCGATGTAAGAAATATCATTCTGCGCGTTCTTGATGCCTTCCGCTTTTGTGTTCGCCCAATCTTCGGCCGAAACGTCTGCGGGCGCCGGAGCGGCCTTGAAGCGGACGAAGATTGCGTTCGCTCTTTCACCGACAGAGAAGAGCTTTACGGTGTCACCCTGCTCTTCGGCGGCGTGGACCATGATCACCGCGGCGGAGAAGCCGTCGGGGTCGAGCGCCAGGATTTTCTCGCCATACTCGAGAGCTTTGGCGTAGTTTTTTTGCGCGAAGTAGGTCTGCTGGTAAAGCTGGTCCGCGAGCAGGATCATGTCGTTGTTGCCGCTAAAATCAGTGGTGAATTTATCGAGTAGAGCTACTTTGTCTGGTCCGTCCGGAGCGGCGTAGATTTCGGAGACCGCTTTGTCTTCGGGGGTGCCTGCCGAGACTGATATTTTTTTGCCGATTTGCGCCGACGCTGCCGCGCCACAACCTAGGAAAACCGCGAAAATAATCAACGAACGCTTCATATAGGCCTCCCGGTGCAGATGATGGCTGCTTAAGATCGAAGCGCGTTCGACTTTTCCATCCCCAGATGCGTGCCCGTAACTTCCGCGCCCCGAGATGAACAGAGCCAGCGCGCTCACGTTTAGCTTTCGCGCGTCTTGGCGCGCAACGGAAGAAAGCGAGGCACGCGCCGGCAGTACGCTTCGTAAGTTGCGCCGAAGCGGGCGCGCATTTCGTGTTCCTCGAGTGCAATCGCCACGAGGGTCAGCAGCGCCCACACCGCTGCTGCGGTCCACATCACGCGTGTGCCCGCAATCAAACATGCGCCGAGAATCGCGAGAAACGAACCGGCATAACGCGGATGGCGAATGTGAGCGTAAATTCCCTGACGCACGATTTCTCCGCCACCCGACAATTCGGTGGAACCCACGAGCCGCGCTGTACCGAGGTCACCCTTCACGCGCCAGAAAATCCAACCCTCGAAAACGATGAGCGCTAGGCCGAGCACCACTTCCCACGCAGGTGGCCAGTCGCTGCGGAAAAGTCGACGCCAAAAAATGACGAGGCATGGTGTTACGGGTGCCCACGACAGCAGAAGCCCGGTGATGTAACCCGCCTTGCGGTGACGCCGCCAGAAACTCACCTGCGGATGCACAACGAACCAGTACAGAGGAATCGGCAGTTGCAGAAAAAGGACAACTGCCGCGAGCCAGCCGAGAGGTGTCACGCGCGCATCTTAACGGAACCGGCGCACCGGCGTACATATTTTTTGCCTTGCGAAAGACCATTGACGATTGGGCGATTTCGATGGACGATTCCGGCGCAGGAATTTGCAATGGAGGTACCGGATGCTCAAGTCCACACCCTGGGGAAAGATTGAGAAGGAGCAGTTGAATCCCGTTATCACGCGCCAGATGATGAGCGGCGAAGACGGGACGATCGGCCGGGTTCTATTGTCGAGCGGAGCCATCGTACCGCGACACTCGCATCGCAGCGAGCAGTACACAATGATCCTCTCGGGCGCGCTGAAATTCGTTTTCGACGATTGCGAGACGATCGTTCACGCCGGGGAGGTCCTCCTCATTCCGGCGAACGTCCCGCACGCTGCTGAAGCTCTCGAAGATACGGAGGACATCGATTTCTTTGCGCCGCGCCGCGAGGATTGGATTGCGAAAGACGACGCGTATCTGCGCGGGGGAGCGAAGAAAGGCTAATCATGGACCTTGGACTGAAGGGAAAGGTAGCGATTGTCGCAGCGGCCAGCAAAGGGTTGGGCCGCGCGGTAGCGGAGGAGTTTGCGAAAGAAGGGTGCGAAGTTGCGATCTGTGCGCGTACAGCCACGGACGTGGAGCAGGCGGCGCGTGAAATCGAGAAAACGAACGGCCGCGCGGTTTTGTGCGAGGCGATGGACGTTACCAACGCGGGGGCGGTCCGGCGCTTCGTGGATACCGTTGAGAGGAAATTCGGCCGCGTGGACATTTGCGTCACCAACGCGGGCGGGCCACCGGCCAAGAGGTTCCTCGATATCACGCTGGAGGATTGGCGCACAGCGGTCGAGCTGACATTATTGAGCAGCGTTTACTTCGCGCGAGAGGTGCTTCCACGAATGCAGCGAAAGCGTTGGGGGCGATTCATCACGATCACTTCGGTTTCCGTCAAACAGCCGATCAATGGACTGCTGCTTTCGAACTCCTTGCGCGCTGGAGTGACGGGGCTCGCGAAAACTCTTGCGAACGAATTCGGGGCCGATGGAATTACCGTCAACAACGTTTGCCCGGGCTATACGCTCACCGAGCGCCTCGATGAGCTCGCCGAAAGCCAGGCGCGCGACGCTGGAGTGCCGCGCGCCGATATTTTCAAGTCGTGGGCCTCGGAGATTCCCATCGGCCGGCTCGCGCGACCGGAAGAATTTGCCGCGCTGGTTACATTTCTCGCCTCCGAACGCGCCAGTTCGATCAATGGAACGTCCATCGCGGTCGATGGCGGCTGGGTGAAAGGCCTTCTCTGAATTTAGCCGTATGGACTACACCAGAACGGAACGTCGCGTGCCTTTGCTCAATCGATTTACGGCGATAACAGCACGCGGAGATCGCGAAGATTATTCCCCGTTGGGCCTGTGACGATGGCGTCGCCGAGGCGCGCGAAGAAATTGTAGGCGTCGCTGCGGCGGAGAAAATCAGCGACATCTAGGCCCATGCTATTGGCGCGCGATATGGATTCTCCGTCCGCGACAGCTCCCGCTGCGGTACTGTTGCCGTCAACGCCGTCAGTTCCGGCGCTCAAAATTGCGATTCGCTTTCCAGCAATTTTCGAGACGCACGCGAGTACGAACGCTGAATTGCGCCCTCCGACTCCATCGCCGGTGACCGGGCTGCTGACTTCGCCGTCGGCGAGAATCGCGACAGGTCTGCCGGGATTCGCATGCTTCAGTTTTGCAAGCTCCGCTAACAAGTGATCGGCCGATTTTTCGAGCGGCCAGTTGTCCGTTGCGTTGTCGCAGAGGCAAACATAGCCTTCCGCTTCGCAGGCGTGGTGCGCGGCATGCATCAACTCGTGCTCTCCGAGAAGCAATTCAAAAGGCGCGCGAGAGAATGCCGGGTCGCCATCCTTCGGAGTTTCTTGCAGCGCGCGGTTTTCGAAGACAGCGCGAATCGATGCGGGCATTTTCGGGACAATGCGAAAGTCGCGGGCAACGCGGTAGGCGTCTTCAATAGTTGTGGGGTCAGGCAGCGTGGGGCCCGAGCCGAGCGCGGACTCGTGACCTTCGGGCACATCTGTCACACCCAACGTAAGCTTCCATGAATTCGGAGCAGCGGCGGCGAGCCGGCCACCCTTCGTTGCGGAAAGGTGTTTGCGGATCGCATTGATTTCCTGGATCGGCGCGCCGCAAGTGACGAGCACGGAGTTCAACTTCTGGAAATCTTCAAGCGTTACGGCCGGATCGAGCGGCTGTTCGACCAAAACGGAACCGCCTCCGGAGAGAAGAAAGACAATTAGGGTGCGTTCGTTGCAGCCATGCAGCAGATCGAGGATCGCGCGGCCCGCCGCGAAGCTTTCGGCGTTTGGCAGAGGATGTCCGCCGACGAACGTTTGCCATCCTGGCAGCTTACGCGGCGGCTTTGTCGGAAGGGACAGAATCCCGCGAAGCTGGAAATCAGGCGCGAGAATGCTGGTGAATCCTTCCGCCATAGCGAATGAAGCCTTGCCGTAGGCGATTGCGACGATTTCGCGAAATTCCCGGAGGTCGACTATGCGACCCGCGGCTTGGATGCGCGGACCGTCGCGGTCGAGTTTGCGCGCGAGCGTCGCCGGAATGTCGATCGCTTCGAGCGTCTTTAGAAAAACGCGCTGGGCGATTTGTTTCACGCCTTTGCGAGCACCTCGGCATTAAGTGCGTTGGGGGGACGCTTGCCCTGGAAAAATGCGACCACGTTGTTTGCGGCCATTACCGCCATTTTCGTGCGTGTTTCGAGCGAGGCGCTGGCGATATGCGGCGTTAGGATGACGTCTTTGCGGGCAATCAGATTCGGGTGGACTTTAGGTTCGAATTCGAAGACATCGAGTGCTGCACCTGCGATTTTTTTGTTCCCGAGCGCTTCGGCAAGGGCGGCTTCGTCCACGACGGGCCCGCGTGAGGTGTTCACGAGATACGCGGTGCGTTTCATCTTTTCGAGATTGTCCTTTGAAATCAAATGCCGCGTGTCCGGAAGCAGCGGGACGTGCAAACTGATGAAATCCGATTCGCGGAAAAGGCGATCGCGATCGACGAATTCGGCGTGCAGCTCCTTTTCGACTTCGATGGGAGCGCGGACAGCGTCGCTATAAAGGACGCGCATATTGAATCCCAGCGAGCGGCGCGCAACGCCGCGGCCGATGCGGCCGAATCCCAGAACACCAAGCGTTTTGCCCCAAATATCGCCGCCGCAAAGCTGATCGAGATCCCAGCCGGGCCACGTGCCTGACCGCAACCAGGCCTCACCTTCGCCAACTCGGCGCGCGATCGCCATCAAGAGCGTCCAAGCAAAATCAGCGGTCGTGTCGTCCAGCACGCCAGGAGTGTTTGTCGCGACAACTTTATGCGCGGTGCAGGCGGCGACGTCGATGTTGTCGTATCCGACTGAAACGGTTGCAGCCACTCGAAGATTCGGCGCTGCGGCGAGGAGTTCGTCATCAACTTTTTCGGTGAGGAGGCAGACGAGAGCGTCTTTGTCCGAGACGCGCTTGAGGAGTTCGGCGCGAGAGATGCGCTCGGGCGGCGTCCAGTAGTCCATCAGGAAATTTTCATCGAGAATGGCGCGCGCCTCTGGAAAAAGCGGCCGCGTCGAGAGCACCGTCGGCTTGCCCACAGCACACCTCGTATGCTGAATGCAGAGATCGAAAAGATGTGGGTAGCATACCACCGAAAAACGGGTGCGCGCCCTTTGCGCTGCGATCGAGCAACGGGATTTTCGCGCGCCCGCTCCGTAAGGTAGACTCAGTTCCGCAACTAGACCCGCTGAGCAAGCGGCCCGCGATTTGCAGCTGAGCTTCAGGTTTCAAGCGTTTTCGCGAGGTTATTCAATGGAAACTGCCCCTACGGCGGCGGAACTGAACCGCCGGTTTGAAATACCTGGAATCGCGAGAGTGATCGAGGGCAACGGTGGATTAGCTAAGGTCGTCGCCACGTCGCCTTTTGCCCCAGGAGAAATGTATTTGCAGGGAGCACATGTTACGTCGTGGAAGCCTGCGGGCGCGGCGGAAGTGCTGTTTGTGAGCGCGCAGTCACGCTGGGAGAACGGGGTGGCAATTCGCGGCGGCGTACCGATATGCTTTCCGTGGTTTGGCGGCAAGGCCGACGATTCCAAGGCGCCGTCACACGGATTCGTGCGCGCTAAAACCTGGCAACTCGACGCGATTGAGCAGAGTGGCGGAACGGTGATGGTAACCATGTCGACGGCGAGCGACGAGAGCACGAAGAAATGGTGGCCCGCCGACTTTCACCTCCAGCATCGTGTAGCGTTCGGCCGGGAGCTCCACATGGAACTCGTGCTAACGAATACCGGGGCAACGGCGTTGCGTTTTGAGGAAGCGCTTCACACCTACTTTCGCATAGGAGATATCGAGAAGGCGCGCGTGCGGGGACTCGATGGAGTGCGGTACACGGACAAGACCGATTCGAGGAAGGTGAAGGTGCAGCAGGGCGATGTGGTGATTACCTCAGAAACAGATCGCGAATATTTGAACACGCCGCATCTTGCGGAATTGGACGATCCGGCCATGGGCCGCGGGATTCGAATCACCAACGAGAATTCGCTGACGACCGTGGTGTGGAACCCTTGGGCGCAAAAGGCTCAGGCGCTGGCCGATTTGCGGGATGACGAATGGACGCAGATGATTTGCGTTGAAACCTGCAACGTTTCAGAATTTGCGGTGGATCTGGCACCGGGCCGAGAACACATCATGAAATCCATGATCTCCGTTTCCAAATCGTGACGATCTACGCGTTCATCTCCGCCAGTGTTGACGGGTACGAGAGAGGGCGACTATAGTTGCGTGCAGCCTCAGGAACAGCGCGGCTCGAATGGACACGCGACTCCTCCACGATCTGAATAATCTGCTGGGCAAAGACGGTGTGTTGCACGCCTCAGAGGACTTAATCCTCTATGAAAATGACGGCTCCGTTGAAACCGGGCGGCCTACCTACGTGGTTTTCCCGCGCAATACTTTCGACGTGGCTGGAATCGTTAGGCTGGCAAATCAACACCAAGTACCAATGATTGGGCGCGGAGCGGGGACCGGGTTGTCCGGCGGCGCAGTGGCTCGCAAGGGTGGAATTCTGACGGTTTTTTCGCGCATGAATCGCGTTCTGAGCGTGGACGTGGACAACCTGCGCGCTGTTGTACAGCCGGGCGTCGTAAACGCGGATCTAAGTCTGGCCGTAGCGCATCTTGGGCTCTATTACGTGCCTGATCCTTCGAGCCAGAAGGCGTGCACGATTGGCGGCAACGTTTCGGAGAATTCCGGCGGGCCGCACACGCTCGCGTATGGCGTAACGACGAATCACGTTCTTGCGATGGAAGTTGTGCTGCCGACCGGCGAAGTCATCCGATTGGGCAGCACGCCTCTCGATCCTCCCGGCTACGACTTGATGGGGCTTTTCGTCGGTTCCGAGGGGACGCTTGCGCTTGTCACCGAAATAACGGTGAAGCTGACGCGGCTCCCTGAAACGGTGAAGACTCTACTTGCGATTTTCGATCGCGTCGACGACGCAACCGAGACGGTCGCTGAACTCACGGCGCGCGGCATCACGCCGGCCGCTTGCGAGATGCTCGATGGGTGGACGATTCGGGCAGTGGAGGATTACGTTCACGCTGGATTTCCCATGGATGCAGCGGCTGTATTGCTGTTTGACCTCGACGGACTGCGCGAAGCGGTGGAGGTTGACGCTGAGGGAGTGGCGGAAGTTTGCAAGCTGCACCGCGCGCGCGAGGTTCGCCTGGCGCGCGATGCACGCGAACGGGACTTGCTGTGGAAAGGACGCAAGAACGCATTTGGCGCCGTGGGCCGGATTTCGCCGACGTACTACGTGCAAGACGGCGTGATCCCGCGCACGAAGCTCCCCGCGACCCTTAAACGCATCGAAGAGATCGGGAAAAAGTATGGCTTCGAGATCGGCAACATTTTTCACGCCGGAGACGGCAATCTGCACCCGATTATTCCATTCGACTCGCGGGATGAAGCGCAGTTTCGCCGCGCGGTGCAGAGCGCCGATGAAATTATTCAATTTTGTGTTGAAATGGGAGGTTCGATCACCGGCGAGCACGGCGTCGGAATGGAGAAAGACCGGCTGATGCCGCTGATGTTTTCCGAGGCCGACCTCGATATGATGCGGCACATTCGTGACGCCTTTAATCCAAAGGGCCTTCTCAATCCCGAAAAGATCTTCCCGAACACGAAGGGCTGTGGCGAAATCCGGGTTGGCAGTTTAACGACTGCTCCGGCGGCGCGCGAATGAGCACCGCGACGAAAATCCTGCCGTCCCGCCTCGCTGACATTGCCGGACCAACACAAGTGGTCAACGATCCGACCGACCTGCCCGCGTATGGCATCGACGGAAAGATTCCGGCGGCGGCGGTGCGGCCTGGATCGACGGAAGAAGTTGTCGAAATCGTGAAATTCGCGGCAGCCGAGAAACTGGCCGTGATTGTTTCTGGCGCTCGCACGAAGCTCAACATGGGACTGCCGCCGCGGCAATATGATCTCGCATTGGACATGACGCGACTCGATCGCGTTGTTGCGTGCGACCCGGGCGATTTGACCGTTGCCGTCGAAGCGGGGATCCCGCTGAAGAAATTGGCCGGCGTGCTCGCCGAACACAAACAGTTCCTGCCTCTTGCGGTTCCGTATTTCGATCGAGCGACGGTGGGCGGTACGATTGCGTCTGGCGTCGATACTCCGCTGCGGCAGTTCTACGGGACCGCGCGTGACTATCTGCTCGGCGTCGAATACGTAACCGGTGAAGGCATCCTTGCAAAGAGCGGCGGACGCGTCGTCAAGAACGTCACGGGCTACGATTTACACAAATTGATGATTGGATCGCTGGGAACGCTGGGCGTCGTTCTTCGGATCAATTTCCGGATGTTTACTTTGCCCGAGAAGACCCGCGCGTTTGTGGCGCTGTTCGAGAGCGCCGGGCGGGCGCTCGATATGCGGCATCGCATGGCGCAATCGTCCCTCACGCCAAGCACGCTCGACGTGTTCAGTCCGAGCGTGGCGGACCTGCTCTCGAGCGATGTGGCGGTGCGATACGGCTCCGGCGCGTTTCCTGCGAACCTGCTATCGAACGAGCATTGGGCGCTTACGACTGGATACGCGGGAAATGACAAAGTGCTTGCTCGCTACACAGTGGAGCTAAGCCGCATGGCGCAAGAAGCGGGCGCCGTGCGCGTGAAAGAGTTAGGTCCGGAGGAGGTGCCGGCTGCGTTCAGCCGCAAGCGAGAGTTTATTCCCATTGCGCTCGAATCGTCCCCAGCGACGACGATCCTGAAAATCAGTGTGTTGCCGATGCGCATGAAGGAAATGCTCGAAGCGGTCGCAAGAATCGCGGAGAGCAATTCCGTTCCCTGGGCAGCGATGGCGCGGGGCCTAGGGGTGATTTTTGTCGCGCTGCTGCCGAACGAGAAGAACGAAGAATGGAGGCGCCGCGTCACGCTGGCGGCGGATCAGACGATCTCTGCTTGCGGCGGTCTCGAGGGCAACGCCACGGTTCCCTGGTGTCCTAGCGAATGGAAGAGCGCGATGAAAATCTGGGGCCTCGAGCGGGCAGACGTTGCGCAGATGCAGAAGGTGAAAAAAATCTTCGATCCCGCCGGCGTCCTTAGCCCGGGACGGTTCATGGGGGGACTCTGAGAGATGGCCGGCGTCCCTCCTATCACGCACGAAGAGGCGCAACGCGAATTCCAGCAAACGTTGAGCGGCTTTTCTGCGAAAGACAAACCCGAGTACGAAGATTACTCGCACTGCATTCACTGTGGGCTGTGCCTCAATCAGTGTCCCACCTACCGGCTCTGGGGGAATGAAGCGGATTCCCCGCGCGGACGGATCCGCCAGATGCTTCTGGTGGACCAGGGACGACTCGAACTTGGCAGTTCATTTGTGACGCACATCGATCGCTGCCTCGATTGCCGCGCGTGTGAAACGGCATGCCCGGCCGGAGTGCAATACGGCAAGCTGGTCGAAATGGCGCGGGCGCAGATCGAACAGAAATACAAGCGGCCGTTCATGTCTCGGGTTCTGCGCGATTTGGTCTACCGCAATTTCCTTCCATATCCCAGACGAATCGCTGCGGCGGCGCGTCTGCTGAAGTTTTACGAGAAATCGGGACTCAGGGCCATCGCACGCGGTACCGGTATTTTGCATCTTTTCGGAATGCGGGAACGCGAGCGGTTGATGCCGAAAATCGACTCGAAATTCTTCTTTGGTGAGTTGGGCAAGACGTTCCCGGCACAGGGTACGCCACGGGCGCGCGTCGCTTTTTTTGCTGGATGCATCGCGCAGGTAATGTTCAGCGAACTCAACCGCGCGACCGTTCGCGTGCTTCAGGCGAACGGCTGCGAGGTAGTGGTTCCCGCCGGACAGACCTGTTGCGGCGCGCTGGCGGCTCACGCGGGTGTGCGCGACGTGGCGCGCGCTCTGGCGCGCACGAATCTGGATGCGTTCCTTTCGGAAGACTTCGACGCCATCATTACCAACTCGGCGGGCTGCGGCTCCACGCTTAAGGAATACACGCATCTGTTCCCAACGGGCGACGCGTCGCGCGAGCAGGCCGAAAAATTCGAGCGAAAGATGCGTGACGTTACGGAGTTTCTGGCAGACCTTGGACTATCCGCGCCGCTCCGGCAGACGCCACTGCGCGCAACCTATCAGGACTCCTGCCACCTGGTGCACGGGCAGAAGGTCCGCGAAGCCCCGCGAAAATTAATTCGCGCCGTGCCGGGCGTTGAATTGGTTGAAATGCCGCTCTCGGATATTTGCTGCGGCGCGGCAGGCGTCTACAACATCACGGAAACGGAAGCGTCACTCGATCTACTCGAACGCAAGATGGATTCGGTGCAGCAGACGAAAGCGCAGGTGATCGTTACCGCCAATCCAGGCTGCATCATTCAGCTTCGTGCCGGAGCTGCCGCGCGCGGCACGGGCCAGGAAGTTCTCCACGTCATCGAACTCCTCGATCGCGCGTCAAAACCCGCCTGAGGTCAAAAACCTCCGAGGAACAATAAAGGGAGGCTTGCGGGCGGAGCGTGGTGGTGTTCCGCCCGCAAGTACAGCTCACGGGGTGAGACAACTTCTTTTCACGGAGTGAGACAACTCCGTCGCGCCAAGCGGATCACTGCGGCTGTTGAGAATGCCGCATTCCGCCGCCGCGTCTCGGGCCGCCTTCCTGCACTGTATAGTCGGCCGGCACTTGGAACATTGTTGCGGCAGGCTCCTGACGCTGAATGTTGGTTAACTGCGAAACGGTCTCGCCGCGAAACGGATCGTTGCGCTTCGTCATAACAACCATTTGAAGGTCGGGCGAATACCATTTTTCAGTGACGCTGGTGATGGGCTTCTCATTGCCAATCTTGCCGGCCGGAATCGTGCGCGTGTAGCGAGTGCCTTCGGCCGAGATACCATTGATCATTTGCGTGCCGAGGGATGTGGTGACAACTTCCTTTTGATGTTGCTTCCACGCTGCGCCATTCGGGCCGTTCCCTCCACCGGAATTCTTCACGCCATGCCATCCATTTGGAGAAGGTGTCATCTTGTTCGCTGATTTTTTGTCAGGATGGATAACGTAGTGAACGCCAGCCACCGGATCGTTGATAAACACAACATGAGGGGCCGCCTGACCGGAGGCTGCAAACGGTCCGATGGCGGATAGAGTCATGTCGCGATGCGTACGCCCCTGACTATCGCGCGCGACCGCGCCGGTTGTACTGTTCTGGATGCGGTTGCCATCGGCAAGCATTTGCGTAGATTGCGAAGAGAACGTCGCGCTAAAGGGAACGCCCGTTATCGCCTTGCCGCCGAGGCCATGTTCGAAGCCCACAAATCCGACATCGTCAAAGCTCGTCATCGGCCCAGAGCCAGCCCTCTCGAAATAGGACTGCCCTTCCCGCGGAGGCGGTGGCGCCGCATCGGAAGCCGATTGAGCGCGCGCTATGCCGCCAGCGAATAGCAAAGCCGCCGACGCTGCGACCAAACTGAACCACTTGCTGCACTTTCTCATGAAAGGATCCTCCAATAATTTCCAGTTATTTCAAGTCTTCAAAAACTAGTCGTTAAGACTTTCCTGCGAAACTAGCCGAATTGCTTGGGGTGTTCCATCGTCGCTCACCACGAGATCCGCTGGAATCTCGCTGATATCCGAAACGTCCGCGGTGGGAAAACCGAGTGACGCAAGAGCCGCTGGAGAGAGTACGACACGCACAACAGCGCCGCCTTCCAGGGCTGCCGGGTCGTCCGCATACGGTAGAGGAGTAAACGCAATCGCGTCGTCGATTTCTCCGGAAGCTGGGATGCCATTGACTTCAGTTTCAGAGAACGCCGAAGGCCGTTCAATCGCGCCCGCATCGCGCGCCGCACCTGGGAATCGAAAAATTCCTCGATGCAGCGAAATACCAAGCGCCATCACAAGCAATGCCGCAGCGCCGAGCACGGAAAGTTGCCATTGAAGCCGTCGCCGCGCAGCGATGCCGTTTTGTCTCCGGAATTCCTGCAGCAAAGCAGCCTCCACGCGCGGAGGAGCTGTGCGAGTTGCGTCGTGCGCCGCCAGGGAACGCAGCGAAAAGTCGAGTGACTCTGATTCCGTAAGCAGTCTCGCACAGCGATCGCACGCTTCCGCGTGTGCAAGCGCGACTTCACGAAGCATCGATCCTTGCGTGCCAGGACGGTCGAGGTCGGGCAACGCCTCTTCAAACTGCGGGCAATCGATTCGAATCGACTCTTTTCTCATTAGAGCGCCACCTTATCGCCGTCGGACGCGATCTGTGACTTCAAAAGCTCCGCAAGGAATAGTCGCGCACATTCGTCACACAATTCCGCGTGCGCCAGCGCAGTTCCGGAAACCGCTGCCCCTCGCGTTGAGACAGAATCCAGGCCTTCAACGACCTGTTCAAATTGAGCGCAATCCATGCTCATTGCCTTAGCGATCGTTTTCACGCCGACCCCCGGCCGCGGACGCGCGACGCAACGCCGGCCGCTGAGTTTCACGAAGTTTTTCGAGCAGTAAAACGCGCGCTCGATGAAGCCGGGAGCGGATCGTGCCTACGGGGCACTCAAGAGCGGCGGCAGCTTCCTCATAATTCATCTCTTCCAACTCGCAAAGAATGACGACTTCACGGTAATTCTCGGGCAGCGTGGCGATCGCTTGCCGCACGCGGCTCGAAGTTTCCACGGATTCGAATTCATCGTGGCCGTAGCGTGCGCCGTTCGGGCTGCCGTTCGACGACGTATGGCTGCCGGCAAGAAGCACGTTCAAATCGTCTTCGCCGTCCGGCAGCGGAACTGCCTGGCGATCTTGCGCCCATCGCTTCCGGAGATGATTTCGCGCCACGCCAAACAGGTAAGCGCCGAGAGTCCCGCGCTGGGGGGCAAATCGTTTTGCGTCGCGTATAAAAGTCATGAAAGCTTCTTGCGTCACGTCTTCCGCCACCGCCGGATTTCCGCTCATGTGCAAGGCGTATCGGTAAAGGGCCGGATGCTTCGAGCGATAGAGAAGCGCAAACGCCTCCTCGTCGCCGGATAGAATCCTGCGAAACAGCCCGTCTTCCGCGAACTCTGTGGCTATCGTCATGTCTCCAGCGTTGGACGGCCGGCCACCGTTCGCGTTACATCCAGTATTCCGGTGGGACGGGCAGAAAGTTCCCGAGATATGTGCGCCAGGCAGGGCGGGTAAACAAACCCGATAAGATCAATCTGCGGAGTCGGAGGGGTGCATCATTTTGGCAGCCATTTTGACCACGAGGCTTCGGGGCGCAAGTCGCTGGCTTTCCATCATCAGAAGGTTCATGGCGCCGGAGATAACGCGGCTCTTTCCTTTTGCGAGTGCCGCCAAACCAACGCGAGCAACTTTTTCGGACGTCTCCGCCACTCGAAACAGACGAGCAGGTTGCTGCGCTACTTCAGCGAACTCGGTGGACGTCGATCCCGGACATAGCGCGCACACCCGAACGCCGAATGGCCGCACTTCCTCGGCGATTCCCTCGGCGAACAAAAGATCGAAGGCCTTCGTGGCAGCGTATGCGGAGTTGAACGGTACCGGCTGGTAGGCGGCGACTGAGGAAACGATCAGAATGTCGCCATGGCGTCGCTCCACCATGGCGGGGAGATATATTCGAGTCAAGTGTGCGACGGCGGAGCAATTCACCTGAATCATTTCCATAATTTTCGCCGCAGGAATCTCGTGCGCATAGCCGAAAGCGCCGAATCCGGCATTATTTACCAACAATTCGACTTCGATACCCTTCTGCGTTGTAAACGCTTGGATCTCCTCGGGTGCTTCCGGGCGAATTAGGTCGACGGTAAAAACTTCGACCTGGATCTTGTGCTGCGATGTTAATTCCGTCGCGAGCTTTTGCAGGCGGTCGACTCGACGAGCCGTTAGCACGAGGTGCGCGCCTCCGGCAGCCAGTTGCTCGGCGAGTGCCCAGCCGATTCCGGCGCTGGCGCCAGTGATAAGTGCCCATTTCCCGGCCCAGTTTTTCGCCGCATCCTTGCGCGAATTCTTTGCCACAAGCGCCTCCGTCGATCCGAAGGCATCAAACCACACTTAGGAATGGGGCGAAAGTGCGAAAATTGGAAGGCAGTCTAGGCGCGATCGGCAGGCGGACCGGCGATGGAATGCGTCGCGGAAACCCAGGCCCCGCTGTTCTTAGCGTAGCCGGATCAAGGTAACGAAATGGTAGGAGTTCTGGACGGGAGTTCGCCCAAAGGGGTCGAAGGCCTAAACATCAAGAAACAACGTCACAAATTCGTGCGGAAGACCGGCTGCAGGCTGTGAAGCGCCTGTAAAGGCCCGGCAGATTCAAAGTTTCAGTTAAACTTAAATACGATTCCCGCCGAAACTCTCGGGCTGAACTGGTATGTGCCGAAGTAGTGGGAGCCGATCACGTCGCCTTCAATTCGATACGCCCAGCGCTGGTGATGGGCGTTAATGTCAACTCCCGCACCCAGTTCATACGCGAAGGCGCCCTGAGGACCAGCGGCGGTCTGGGGCGTAAAATGAGTGTGCCCCAGCAGCCCGTGTCCCCAAACTTCCAGCCCGCGCGGTGCCGACCACCGGAAACGCGGACCGCCCCCGCCAAACAAGAAATGTGCGGGAACGCCGGACTGGGTTCCAAATGCTGCGGCGAACTCGCCGTCGGCCCCAATCCAGTCTTTGAAATAATAGACCAGCGAGAAATTGAAGCCGTTCATGTTTTGCGTAATCGAGGGCAGTTCGTAGAACCGGATAAAACTGTAGCCACCCGACACTTGCCAGGCATACTCCTCGAACACTCCCGTCACGGCTTGCGGCATCGCCGGTTCCGCAGGAGACGCGAACGCTGGCGTAGAAGATGTTAGCCCGAGCACAGGAGCGACGGGCGATAGCAGATTCACCTGCGGCAGGTTGATGGCCGGGGCGTTCGAAGTGGCATCGCCGGTAGACGTGCTAAACGTGCCATACGACGGATAACTCCCCGAACCTGACTGTGCACTGGCCGCGAATGCGGAAAACAGGAGAACAGCAAAGAGAGAGAATATGTATCGCATCACTTAACCCCCAAGCGCGATTCGCCTACTCATGAAAAACCCCAACCTCATTAAACAGAGGAAGCAGGCGGCTGTCCACAATTTTCAGCACGACTTGCGCCTTGAAACCACTCTTCGCCCGGGCGAAGTGCCTATTCGTCTCACGGGACCACGATCTCCCCTAGTCCCTGCCCAGTCCCCTTTCATAAACTCTTGACTCCGGTGTAAGTTTTGTTATTCTTTCATTGCTGCCGTTACTGGCAGCGCTTATCAAGAGTGGCTGAGGGTACAGGCCCTGCGACGCCACAGCAACCTGGTCCATGTGCCAAGGTGCTAATTCCTGCCCAGTATGGGGAGAGATAAGATCGT
>Ga0073928_10000939_pt1 | contig 60221 bp, 65 predicted proteins | sample PaiPotPPA55metaG_FD_76969 | JGI IMG/M metagenome (GOLD analysis project Ga0073928, IMG submission 76969) | Iron sulfur acid spring bacterial and archeal communities from Banff, Canada, to study Microbial Dark Matter (Phase II) - Paint Pots PPA... ... | reverse complement strand
TCGCCTCACGCATCAGCCTCCGTACCAATAGCCCGCATTATATCCATATCCCGGCCCCACATCGGTCTCGCTCCGAAGGGTCATAGAGTGTACCGATTGAAAGAAGGGGCGAGGGATGAGGGGCGAGGGGAAGGCAACCCGGTGTTCGCCGTGTTTTCGCCGCGACGAAAACACCCCCTACCCCTACCGTGTATTAGAGCGACCTCCGAGTTAGTGTTTTCAGTCATTTGCGTCGATTTCTAATCCCGTTTACATGTCAGGGTTTGTCCGTGGCCGGTCATGTCCTAGCCTCCGGCTGCAGGTTATCATGCGGTACTAAATTGTCAAGACCCAGTACCGTAAGAAAGCGGGTCGAGGTTCAGATTTCGGGGTTGAAAGTCGGCGCACGGTCTTGCTATACAGGAGACGACCCCACAGGGAGTGATTGGCCGGTTCTGATGAGCCTCTCATCAATTCGTCAATGCGCGCGAAGGGTTCGGTTCTGTCTTTCGCTCATCGCGGTCCTGGGATTCCTGGCCGCTCCGCGGGCCAGCGCTCAGCAAGCTGAAATTAATAGCCTCGGAGATGTCGCGGCGAAAATGGCGCAAAGCCTCCGGTCCTCGAACCAAAAGAAGGTGGCTGTTTTCGATTTCGTGGGACCGGGCCAGGCGATCACCGCTCTCGGGACGAAGCTAGCTGACGATTTCTCGCGCGCCCTTTCTCAATCGGGCGCGCATCTCCGCGTGGAAGATCGCCGCGAAGTGGCGGAGCGTATGAAGAAAATGTACGTCGGTCCCGAGGACTCGCTTGATTCAGAATCCGTCCTAGCGTTCGCCGCGGTCCTCAAGCTCGATGCGGCGGTGCTCGGAACGATTGCGCGCGATGGCGATCAGCTGAAGATTTCAGTTCGCGCTATGCGAATCGGCGGCAAGGGCGGCGACGTCATCGACAGCAGAAACGCCACGGTCGCCATCTCCGACGAAAGCGCGAAGCTGATTGAGACTGTCATCGCGCGTCCCGAAACGGATGAGGGTGTTGACAAGAGTTTTCCAGCAGCAGGCGAAAGTGGGCTTTCATTTCCCCGGTGCGTGTATTGCCCAGCCGCCGAATACTCAGAACCAGCGAGACAAGCGAAGTTCCAAGGCACGGTCGTCCTGAGCGCGGTGGTGACCGTGGATGGTGAAGCTTCCCACATCAAGGTGATGAAACGCCTCCCCTACGGCCTCACTAATAAAGCGATTGAAACTATTCAGCAGTGGAGATTCGCACCCGCGAAAGATTCTGACGGCAAGCCGGTAGCGGTGAGGCAAATCATCGAGTGAGCTTTCACCTGTACTGATGACTACGTGGCTGCGAAGCGCCGATTCGTCGAGACAGCTCGAATGCGATCTCGATCTAGGAAACTGAGGCGCTAGAGGCTTCGCCCGAGAAGACTGCGAGGTGAGCGGCGGTGGGTCTTGTGTGGTTGATCCAGATTTCTGCGGCGATCATCTGCAAGGTGAAACCGATCCAGAAGGCGGTACCGAAGAATTCTTTCGGGTGGGGCGTGTGGCCGCGCATCACGGCGGCTGCGAAGAACGTTCCCATGATTGGGCGGATTGTGGCGACGGCAAGTCCAATCGCATAGCCGCGAATCATCCACTCGCGGTGCGCCGCGAACTCTTGGTGAAGCGCGTGCCACAAGCCTTTTGCGAGCGCGAGCAGGAAGAAAGTTCCGAACAGAGTGATGGCCGCCTTCTCGTCCACACCTCCGACGGTTTTTCCGAAAGCCATGGTAAGACCGGTGATTCCGACGACGGCGCTGGCAGCCAGAAAGATGCGTCCCGACCAGTGGTGAAACCGCGGATGTTTCGCGCGCAGGCTTCTCACGAACTGCAAAGGGCCCAGCACCATGAAGAGAGCGGCCGGCAGAACGTGCGCAAGCGTCAGGGTGCGGTGATTGGCGAAGTGAGCGTCGAGATCCGCTGCCGGGCCGGTCTGCGCGCTGAGCGTTCCGGGCTTGAAAAGCACGAGGGTTCGGCGCGTCGCGACCGCAAGCCCGATAAAGGCGAGAAGGATCACGGCGGTCCAGAGGAATCCTACGAGCGCGCGATTTGGAGTCATGACCCGCGGTGCCTCCTCTTAGAGATACGCAGGTGAGGGCCGATTTGTAACCGCCTGGGTGGCACTTGATTGATCGTCACCTCCACGGAGCCGAAGCCTGGCATTGCGTGCTGTGCCAATAGGAGGAGGCGCGCATGAAGCGGTATAGCGGGGTTATCGTCACTGTTTTCGGCGTTGCTAACTTTTTTTTTGCGGTGCGAGGTGGGTGGTTCGTATACGAGACTGTCCGCAACTACCACCAAGCAACGGCGAGGCTATCCAAACCCGTTCCGGTCACCCATAGTTTCGTGGTCACTTTTTTCGCAATGACTTCGATCAACGTCGCCTTTCTTGCTCTTCTGGTCTGCGCGGGCGTGCTCCTGCTCCGGTTTCGGAGAAGTGCGTTACGTTTTGCATCGCTGTGTTTGCTGCGGAGATCACCTACTGGGTTACTGAAGGACTACTCGGAATGACCGACGTGTCATGGTTCAAAGACGTGGGTGCCGCGGCAGGAGTGGGGAACATGGGGTCTTGCCCCGCAAATCCTAACCGGATACCCGTTAATTGGTGTCGTCATCCTGGTCCTCGTTCGCCGAAGCCTGCGAGGTGAGTAGTTGTGTCGGCGGATGGCGCGCCCTTTCGCTTCTAGAATCGACGCAAGCATCAACCCTGTGAAATGAAAGAGCCGGCGGGACGCCGGCGCTACGACGAACGCCGCGCGAACGAGAGTCACGGTGGGAAGTTCGAGGAAGTCCACAGCACAAAGCCGCGGTGTTTAGCTAACGGCTTTTTTCGCCCCTGCCCTAACTTTCGCCCAACGCTTCTTGGCGGCTTTCGAAATCTTCGCTCTGGCAGCGGCAGAGAGGACGCGTTTCTTGGCTCTTGAGAAGTCGCGGCCCGCCGAATTACCCAGCGCTTTCGCCGCGGCTCTCACCCCCTTCAACTGGTTCTGTAACTTGCCCAATTGTCCTTCGAGCTTGCGTTCTTCGCGCTTAATCGCAGATCGAATGTCCATGAGTCCTCCGGCAGAGAGTCTATCGTAAAGGTGGCTTGGGTGACTAGCTAGCACCAGGAAAGAGAAGCGACCCCAAAGCGAAAAGCAGATCCCTCACCCCGGCTTTCTTGAGCTCAGGGTTTACAAGTGCAAACCCTGAAACCCGCCGCGGGGATTCGGGATGACAAGTGGCGAGCGCTACTATGACACTTGAGGCATCGTCCGAGGAGAAGAGGTGGAACGGACCAAGGATCTGGTCCGTTCGCTCCCCGCGATGCTGGAGGAAGTTCACGAGCAGGAAGGCCAGCAAAACCTTCGAGTCGTTGTCCTACCGCAGGTGACTAATTACCTGCGGCTGCTTTCGATTCGTTCCGAGGTGAATTCTTCCGCAACACAGCAATCAAGTGACGGCCGGATGCAGGAACCTCGATTTTCCCACCTAACACGATTTCCTTTGCAGTGAGCTTGCGGCCATAAACGTCGGCGGTGGCGTCGTCATCGGGACGAAGCGTGGAACCCTCCAGCGAAATGCCGGCAAAGACACCGCGTGCACGGGAGTAGCTGAGGATCTCGGCACGCATCCATGCGTCGGTGTCGGCGGAAGCGGTACGACCCACCGGGCCCGCCGCGACGGAAGCATCCCCGCCCAGCTTGACTTTACTGCTAAGAATCGACTCCGCGCCTCTGCGATTCATGATCAACAAAACGAGATCGGTAGCTTCTCCGCCGATTTGAAAGCCAATGCTGCCACCCTCAAGCGCATACATTGCCGGTGCGCCCCACGGTCCGTTGAATTCCGAGCCGGTGCGGCAAACCATCGCACCGCGACCGTAACTTGCGCCAACAACGAAGGCCGCCTTGAGAACGGACGGAAAAACGATCACGCATTCTGCTTTTTCCATGACCTCTTGAGGGATATTCTCCGGTGTGTTCATGATTTCCTGCATCACGACGCCGGAATTTTCGAGGCGTTTCTGTTCTTTGTTTTGGTCCTGCGCAAAAATTGGCGCTGTTGCGACCAGACCTAAACACGCAACGAGAATTGAGTTGCGCAGAACTGTGTCAAGTATTGCAACTTTACGTATCATCGCTGACCTCCATGATCAGAATTGCGGCCGCGGAGGTCGTACTCTCCGAAACCATTGTGAGGCGCTTTAGACCACGCCATTAGCCGGGGGGAAGCCGTGCGATAAAGCCATCGTCCGTATATCCCCGACCGAAAACTTCCGTTACGTCTTTTTCGCGCCAGCAATAAGCAGGGCAATTCCTCCAACGAGCGCGAGGCCTCCCAGGATCGGCGGAAGTGGTATTCGCTCCGTCTTATCTTCGGTCGCATGAATCGGCCCAAGATCCAGGACCTTTTCCCGATGGGTGTAGGTAATGCCCTGGTAGGCGAGGGCCAGCGCACCCAAAACCACCAGCACAATCCCGATTAAGGAGATCGATTTCATATATCCCAGTGTCCACGACTAGGAGAATCTCCCTCACTCACCTCTCACTACCTTTTCTTTGAAACAGGCTTGAAGCCGAGGCGGTCAGGGTGAAGCGCGTGGATCAATCCGCGAGTTCACTACACGGGAGAATAGTAGAGGGGTTCAGCGAAGTAGTCTGTTCACTTGTGCACACAAGTGGGTTGGCCCCGAGACGCAAGGTGACATCAAATACCAAGTGTGACTTGCCGGAGCTGCGGGTCGCGAGCCAATTCGGAATGGCGGTCTGCGTCCAGCCAGGTGGAATGATGGGTGGGGCGGGCCATGTGTTCACTTCAGCACACATCTCAATCGTCGTTTGGCGCCCAAAAAATGGAGAGGCACGTCAACGGTTGGAGATTGCACTGGCGGAGGGGCCGATCTGGCGGGCGTGGACAATGAATCGTTTGGGAGCCGGGCCTACGTAGTAGAAAGGGAAGCAGGTAATGAGGGTCAAGGTCTTTGCGCTGGACGGCTGCAGAATCTGAACGTCAGTGGGCAATACCACCTGAGTGGATTCCACTTGATACTGGAACTCTCCATCGGGCGTCTTGATCGTAATCGCGTCGCCTGGTTGAATCGTGCGCAAGGGGCGAAAGAAACTGTCGCGATGCCCGGCGAGTGTGACGTTACCCGGCTGGCCGGGTAGAGCCGTTTCGGGAAGATGACCCACAGCAAGGCGCAACACCCTGGATGACTCCCCCTGGACGACGATGGTTTGGAGATCGAGGCGAGGAATCTTCATCTCACCTATCACGTCACCTACCGCCACGGCGCGAGGCCCTTGGACCGGGCGCATATTGGAGAGTCTAGATTCCTCGACCGCTTGATACACCCGCGCGTCCGCGACGATGTAGGTGGCGTACCCAAGTCCTAGAATGCCGCCGGCCAAGAAGAAATAATATGCCGCACGAAGAAGCAGCGATTTCCGAAGCTTCTTTGCGATGGAGCGAGGAGCGTTCACTTTGCGCTCTTCGCCGCCTGCGCGGACGACGATTTTTCTTCGGCTCCGGCATAGCCGGACCGGGTTCGAACATGAATCTTGCCGTGGCCGGGAGCAGCGATCTTCACTTCTATCTTTCGAAAAGCGTGAGGATTGTTCGCTTTCTCGGGCGTGAAGCCAAGGGTGTACTGTTCGCGAAGATCGCGGGCGATCCGCGTCGAGATAGCTGTAACAGTATTTGCCGGGTCCGGAAAGTAGGCGACGCCTCCTGTAGCTTTGGAGAAGTGGCGAAGCACACCCGGGTCTTCCTCTCCCACGTCGGTGACTAGCCCGATGGAATAAATGAGCACCTGGGATTGCTGGGCGAGCGAGAGAACCTGCGAGAATTTCTGCTGACTGGCGTTGTCTCCTCCGTCGCTGACGATGATCAAAGCTTTCCTGTCGCAGTGGCCGAGGCGCAAGTGGAGGAGGCCTTCCGCGACAGCGTCGTAAAGGGCGGTTCGTCCGCGGGCGCGGACGGAGAAGAGTGCTTTTCCGAGTTCTGCGGGGTCGTTGGTGAAGGCTTTTCCGCCGAGCAACTCAACCGAAACGTCATCATTGAAATCCACAACGAACATCTCGTCTTGAGGGTTGCTGGAGTGCGCGAAGGCGGAAACAGCGGCGGCTACTTCGGGAAGCTTCGGGCCCATGCTGCGACTGTGGTCGACGATCAGGCCTACCGTGACGGGAGTATCTCCCTGCTGAAACGAAGTGACTTTTTGCAGGCGCCCGTCCTCGTATACACGAAAATTCTGCTGACTCAGCCCCGATACAACGTTTCCCTTGGCGTCCGTTACATTGACGGGCAGGACGACCAAATCCGTGTTGGAGGAAATTGTGGACTGGCCGGCCGTCGAAGGTGTCGAAGGTGGAGGGAGAGATTGGGGCGATTGGGAGTAGCCACCAAGACGGCAAACGAGAAGCAGGGCGGCAATGAGAAAGCCGGCTCGAACAAGCGTGGGCTTGTGAGATGGGATCGTGAGTTTCACGGGCTAAATCTCCTCGCGCCGCGGGGAAGTGACCACATCCGCGGCGCACTGGAGTTTCGTCAGGCTGTGAGCTTAGCTCGCGAGTCGCTTCAGCGTGAACGCGACGCCGAGCGATACAAAACCGAGCAGCGCGATGAGTGGAACTGTGCTGGCCGTCCGCGGCAGCTCCGCTGGTGCTACGGCTGGTGCTGGAGTCGCCTCTTGTACCGGCGCAGGAGTGGCTGCGACTGGTGCAGGGGCCGGGTCCTGAGCGACGGTGGCCGGCGGAGCCGTCTGGATCGCTTCGGTTACCGGCACTTCTTTTTGTTCCGGGGTCTCCGCGACAATCGGCGTCGCTGTCAGGTCGGTTGTATCAGCGGCGAGTGCGGGTACCGCTTCATTCGACGCCAGAGCTAACTCAACGGCGCGCTTCTTCGGGTAAACAAATTCCTGACCGAAGTTATCGCCCGGATAAAACCAAGCCTGAGAGCTTCCGGGTTATCGCCCGAGCGCTCTGCGAACTTAACCACGGTGTCGCCGGTGGGCTGGAGGCGGTAGTTGTTGATGGCCAGAACCGTGGCGAAGATGTGAGTGTCGTCTGCGTTGAAGACCTGGACGATGTGACGGTCGGACGGCGATTCGGCCAGCTTGAAGGTGTACGTCCCGGCGGGCAGAATTTGCCCGGGGATTTCGATCGGTTGACTGAACGTCATCACGGTCTTTTTGTTCCATTCATCGGCCCGGACGGTTGATAGCGACATTGCGCCTAGTATAGAGAGTGCAGCGACAACCAGAACTGTCTTTACGATTTTCATTTCCGTTTTCCTCCTGAGAGAGAATAAGAGTTACTCGTTCCTATTGCAGTTTACGGTTAGCTGATGGGAACGGCTTTCTTCACGCAAGACGTTAGTTCTATTGGGCCATGCAGTCTGTGCACTTGTGCACACAATGTGAATCTAAGTGGGCGATTACTTTGCGGGGCTGGCGGCGAGAGTAGGAACGGGAGTGACTAGTTTCAACTGATCGAGCGATGTAAGCACGCTTTGCCATTGAGTCGCGTCTTTCTTTGTGTCGATCGCCATGGAGAGGTCGGAATAGAAGTGCAGGATATCGTCACGAAGCTCGGGCGTAGTCAGATCGAACTTGCGCTGCGTCAATTGAGCTAACAACTTTGCGTAGGTGTCGTCCGTCAGAGGGTATTCAGCCGCCACGGTCTGGTTGCCGCTGTCAAGATCGCAATTGGGGAGTTCGAGAGTGGAGGTGCGAACTTCCTCGAGAAAAACGCGGTATCGGTCGACGGTGGAATTGATGCTCTTGAAATACAGGTCTTCGGTCTGCGCCGTGGGATTATTAAACGCCAGCGCCTTGAAAGGACCAATTTTGGGCATGTATCGGAGGATCACTGCCCAGACGCGAGTGCCGAAATCGGCCTTCGTGTAGTCTTTTCCCCACTCTTTCTCATAATCGGAGCGCGAGAGGCGGTAGAGGAACTTCTTTTTCGAAAAGTCGGGCGTCTCCTTCATCATGTCTTTCTTGTGGGTCCGCAGCGCGATCTGGGTCATTTGCGGGATCATCCGGCTGATAGCAAAGCGATAGGAACCGATTGCGAGATCCTCGTGGGCGAGGACGTCTTTGAGCTCGACTCCGTAAACGATAGGGAACGTACGCTCGAGCAGAGGCTTCGATACCTGGAATCCGATGAAATCGTGATACTGCTGCGAGGCATAACGATTCTTCGCGACTTGCACCATGTCGAATCCGAACTCCGTCTTTAGGTGCGCGGTGTGGTCCTGCGCGTACCTGACGGAGTCGCCGTACTTCGCCCGCAGTTTCGGATATTCGATCGCAACCGACTGATTGACAGCGGGGTGGCCCGTAATGTCAGAGGCATAGTGTGCGAGAGCGCCCAGGGCGAACGCGTACTCGTTGGCATCCTGGCTCTCGAGGAGTAATTCGCGGACGAAATCTCCGCTGCGAACGTAGTGCACTAAGTTGCTGAATTCCACACTCCCGAACGGGTAGTAGCCGAGGTCCTGGATAACCGCGCCCCCATAGGCGTAGCCATGCGCCTCCTTCAATTGGTCCTCCGATAAGTCCGGGAATCGCTCGAGGAGGAGGAGCCGGATCTCACCGGTCCACAGAAGGTCCACGATCTCCTCGTGTGTGAGAACAGAATATGCGAAGGAGGAGCCACCGGACATCAACACGATTAGGAGGAGCACCAACACGCGAATGTACAAAAGACGCGCGGCGCCCGGAAATGCGGCCGGAGATGAGTGGACCCTAACTCGGTTTTCTGAGTTCATTTACGAGCTTCCTGGCCTCTCTCATTCTTTCCTTGTAGTAAGTAGGGCCTATGAGGACTTCTTTGCCACCCAACTGCACGCGTTCCTTGGTGCCTTCTTTCGACAAAAACAGGGCCAGCGCGATGTATGTCTTGATTTCCTTTTCCAGAAACTTCACTGCTTGCCGCTTAGACTCATCCATTTTTCACCTCAGGCAGCGAACTGATGTCGCAGCTCGAAAGCAAGAAAGGCTCGACTCTTCGCCGAGCCTCCGTCGACGCGGAGCGCTCACGCAAGCGCGAGCGCGTGGCGAAAGTTCCGCCAAGAACATGAAAGGGTCATGCTTCCTAGATGCGGCCGAGAAGCAAAAGTACGACCACGATGAGCAGGAGCAGTCCCACGCCCCCCGTCGGGCCATAACCCCAACCGCGGCTATGCCCCCACCGGGGCAGTACACCGAGAAGCGCCATCACCAAAAATACGATCAGTATCGTTCCTAGCATTGTTCTCTCCTATTTTAACGATTCAGCAAGTTGCCGTTCTCCCAAGACTGCCGGGGCGACCTTGTATGAATTGAGTCGCCACTAAAGCTGGATGGGTGAAGTTAGATCACGACGCCAATGGAAACTCGAGCGCCGGAATAGCGACGCGCTTTTTGTTCTCCGGTCCGCCGACATGGCATCCAGGTTTTCTCACAATGGTTCATCCGCTTTGAGTTAAGTCCCAATGCGGATGTGGGATAGCGAATGAAAAAGTCCGAAAATGTTCAGCAGCCACAAAACTACGGCGATCACCACGACTGCGTTCAGGATGGACTTAATCGTTCCCTGCATTGGTATCAAGTTGACCAGCCAAAGCAGAACTCCCACAACGATCAGCGCTACCAAGATTTGCATTAAAGGCATTGGCTATCTCTTCTCTTCGCAGGCAGACACTCCGACCGATCCAAGGCGATGCACCGAATCTCTCTGTGATCTAAGGACTGCTAGTACCGGATGGAGTGGGAAGGAACCTGCGATCTCCAGTGTCGTTCGAAGGGAAGCTGTTGGACTTGTTTTCGCCTTGGTCCGCTAGCTTCACCCACAGCTCCACATCTTAGAAGGGGAAACGGCAAGCGTCTGTTCACTTGTGCACACCTTCGCACGCTGAATCCGGATTTTGGACGATGGCCGCAGGCAAGAGTTGCCTTACCGGGCGAACGATTAGCGGAGTGCCAAAGGCGAGCGTAACTGCGGAGGCATCAATTCGTCATCGCCAGCATCAGGCAACGTTGCCTCCAGCCAGAAGGCACACCCCGAATGAGGAAGGGGTAGAACGGGTAGCAAACTTTCCGTTTAGCGTGTTTATTCGGTCTTGCGCACGTTCCAAACGTATAAGAAGTTTTCGTCCGTGGCTGTTGCGACATTACGCTTGGCGTTTCGGGTAGCGCGATTCAACGCTGAACGGACGTTTTCTTTGCTGTCCCCCAGTTCGGCCAAAGGCACCTTGAGGGCTGCACCGTCCTTGAGCTGGTCCAGGTCGCGCAGAATCATGGAAACAATCACCTTGTGTTTGCCATTTCGTGAACGCGGAACTTCGCCCAACTCCATCGTCTTGAAATGGGATACGGCTCGGTTCGTTTTCAATCTGCTCCTCCAGACCGCAAACGTATAACTAACGCTACCCATTAGTATCATACGCGTGGACGACGTACAACAGAAATTATACAGACATAAAGCTGCCCGCCCAAGTCGAGGACATCAAGGGAAACTGATTCCGGTCGCGCTAACGCCCCGCCTCCCTCCTAAAAGGGCTTTTTTGATACGAACGACAAGCAAAAGATTCTCCCCGTATCACGGGAGGACTGCTACGGTACGTGCAGCTAATCGCGACTGGAATGCGAAACGGGGAAACACATTTCGAGCAGGTTCCAACCGAGGTGGTCAAGAACATCGTCCGGCAGGCTGCAGCGCTGGCAGCAATGCTGGAGGAATCGCCTGCGCTAGCCTCGGAGCCAAAACACCCAGCCGCTGAGGTCGTGCGCTGGAAGCCAAGGGCGCGGAGCGGGGAGCGCCGAACATGAACCCAGAGTTCCCAAGCGATCTGACGATCGAAGACAAAGCGAGGCTTTGAGAATGCCGCAGGCAGCCGCGCAAAATGCTAAACCAACGTCCGGGAAGAAGGCCGCTTTTGATTTACAGGGTTTCCTTGATACCGGGGGTGTGTCCAGGAAAGTTGCGGAGTTTAAGAAGAAGGAAACGATCTTCTCGCAGGGCGATCCGGCCAGGAACGTCCTATACATTCAAAAGGGCGGCGTGAGGCTCTCGGTAGTGAACGAAACCGGAAAAGAGGCCGTCGTGGCGGTTTTAGGACCGGGCGATTTCTTCGGCGAGGGATGCCTGGCGGGTCAGCCGATTCGGATAGGGACCGCCAGCGCAATTACGGCGACGACCGCACTCATAATTGAAAAAAAAGAGATGATTCGCGTCCTCCACGTTGAACACGCGTTTTCCGATCGTTTCATCTCCTACATGCTTTCGAGAAACATCCGAATCGAAGAAGATTTGGTGGATCAGCTCTTTAATTCGAGCGAGAAGCGGCTGGCCCGGACGCTGTTGCTGCTGGCCCGTTACGGCACGGAAGATAAACCGCAAATGTTGCTGCCCAAAATATCGCAGGAGATGCTTGCGGAAATGGTGGGCACAACGCGCTCACGCGTGAATTTCTTCATGAACAAATTCAGAAAACTGGGCTTCATCAAGTACAACGGCGGGCTTCAGATCAACACATCGCTTTTGAGCGTTGTCCTGCACGACTAAGGCCCGCCGGTCTTTAGCGGTCTTTGTTTAGTCCCGGTCCGGATGGCTGTGGCGCCAATTCCAATAATGTCTCTGCTCTCTGTGGTTCTGATGGTTGTACTCACGATATTCCCTGCGCTGCTCCGCCAGGTAGCGCCGGTAGGCGCGGTCCTCGCGGTCGTCCCAGTTGTGGTAATCACGATGGTCCCGATCGTAGACTCGGACCTGTACGCCGGCGTCCTGGGCCTTGGCAGGGGCTACAATCAGGGCTGGAGCAATAATGACTGAAGCCAAGATCAGTGAGCCGATATATCGATGTATACGTCGCATGATGTAATCCTCCAATTCCGAGATTCAGAATCCTGCAGCCCTAACTATGTACGCCTTGGCTCGCGGTGTATGTTCCATACCGCACTACTTCAAAACTAGAATCTCGACCGATGGAACCACCAACGATTTTGGACTCCGTCTGCGCCAGCAGCCCGGCTTGTTACACCGAGAGAAGGCGTCCGAAAAACGACCTATAGCGGCGCAGCGCGAGGCGGAGATCCTCGGTGGAGACATTCTCACCGCGCTCCCAGTGGGCCTCGAGTTTCGTTCTTTCGGCCGCGAATGTTTCGGCCAAGCGCTTCGTTGTCACCGCGACGAGACCATCGGCCTCCTCGACGGCTCGTCGAGGCTCATCAACAAAACTCACCTGGACTGCATCCCATCGGGCGCGAAAATCCTTCGCTTCGTCGGGCGAAAGGAGCGGCGCGGCCTGTTCATCCATAGCCGGAGCAGTTGCGGCTCCAGCGGATGAGGCGCCGCCAGCGCCGAAGCTCGGAGCTGCGACAGCTTGCACCTCGGGTCGCGGACCGACACCGGTCGAAGCCGCGGTCGTAACCCCTGCGTCTGTTTCTTGTTCATCCAGCTTGATTGCTTCGTTCATTTCGATTGCTCCTCTCGTATCTTGCACTTCCAACGGCCTGACACACTTTTCGTTTCTGAACGCTCATGTCGTTTGAAAAAGGCTTTATGATGCCGCTGCAGCGCGCGCCACTTCTGGCTCGCTGACCAGTTCATCAAAAAGGGTCCGGTAGTGGATCATGGCCTGGCGCAATTCTTCCGTGCTGGCCTGCCCACGAGTTTGACGCGTGGCGATTTCGTGCGCGGAGCGGTAATTTTCCAGAACCAACGGATGGTCGACGGAAATATCCGCGGCGCGTTGCTCAAAGTCACTTACGGGATATCCACGTGTTGCCATCACGTCGCCCAGCAACTGATCGGCCTCCGTCACCGCACCTCCGGGACCGTCAACGAACCGGGCCTGGACCCTGCGCCAGGACTCAACGAAGCGAGCACGATCGCCCGCACCGAGCGTCCGAATGTGAAGACCCTCCACGCGATCGGAGCGCTTATCGAGCGCCGCTTCCGCTTTCCGCTGGCCTCCGCCCTCTTTCACCGCGCGGGTATATTCGGCGCCACCAAACTGAGTGCGTAATCTTGCCGTTCGACGTTTACGTGCAGAAAGCCAAATACCGATGCCGACAGCCACAATCACGACGACTGCGATGACTATGGCTATTTGTGTCGTGCTTACCGCTGAGAAATTCATGTGCTATCTCCAGTTTTCCATCGATTTCTAGACCCAAATATTTGAACGAAAATCCAAGAGGCGTGACGGGTGGGTTGCGCGAGGGATTTCCAAGTCACGGCTTCTCGACAACTTTTTCCACCTTGCCGATTTTGTTTTGAATCTTCCCGCCAATCTTTTCGCCAATGCCTTCGCCTTCCAAGTCGGCATCGTTTGTGAGCCGCCCTACCTTTTCTTTGATCTTGCCCTTTACTTCATGAATCTTGCCTTCAATCTCATTCTCGGTACTTGGCTTCATTTTGTTGTGTCCTCTGAAATGGTTTCAATTCCGTATCCCTTGGTGGTCACCTTTACTCTAAGGTTTTCCGGCCGACTCTGCGGAGTTCCGATGGGCATCTTGCGACCACTCGAAAGCTTTCTTGGCGTGTTCCAACGCCTGCCTGGAAAGCTCGTGTCCTGTGAGGTGATCTCCCTTACCGTGAGACGCGAGGGCAGCGCGGTGCGCGTGAGCGGCGAGCTCATGCATTTCGGCTGCTCTTTGGTGTGAGTCATATTGCATAGTGTTTCCCTTCGATCGATGACCGAGTCGCCCGATGCGACTAACGCAAGCAGGATCCTCGAACGCGAAACATGATCTTCGCGTTGGGGACCATTCTAGACGCTTGCCGTGCGGCCCCTCATGAAATGCACCAGAAGCAGTATCACTCCCACGACCAGGGCAACGTGAATGAACGCGCTGGTTACGTGAAATGCGAAGAATCCAAGCAACCAAAGAACAATTAGAACTGCGGCGATTACCCCAAGCATTGTTTTTCTCCTTGTGATTGTGCGATCTCGTTTTTCCCTAACTGCACTGGAGCCTCTTCGTAGGGTGGACGAATAACGCAGAGACGACATTAGTGAGAGAGAGAACGGACATCTGTACCGTTGTGAACACTTTTAAAATTTTGATTTCAAATTCGTGCGATCGAGGCGCGACGATTCGAGAGGACACGACGGCAGGGGCAAGCTCTTACATTTTCAGGGAGAAAAATGAGCGACTGGATGGCGCGACAAGAAGACGCAAATGCCGCTACGCGATCAAATCGAGCCGAACCTTTCGCCGACTAATATCGCGATCAGCAGATCTCGCGCCGTCGGGTCAAGAATCCGACGCCAGCGAGGCCGAGCAGCAAGAGGGAAAACGATCCAGGTTCTGGTACACCGACAGTGGGCGTGAGGTCTTTTTTTGGATCTTTGTCGCTGTCAGTGCGCCTGTCTCGGTGTCCATTCGTACGCCACGCTCCCGCGACGTGCAAAACAGAGGACGCGAGCTTATGGGAATCAACTTGACCCATGCTGGCAGCCTGAAGGCTTGTGTCCGGCAGTGAGCGACGGAGCTTGTCTTTGGATTCGTAAAACACCCAGCCTCCAAAATCGAAAGAGTCGTTCGCGTGAACGCTGGGGCTGAGCGCCAATTCGGGCGTGAGATCCGCCAGGGATTCCGATTGCAGAGGAGCATTCATCAGCAGGCCGGAACCACCCGTCGCTTTCGCGGGAACAAGTTGCTCTTCCGCAGACGCATCGTTCGTGTCAAAGGTGTCGATGAGCACTAACACTGACTGCACCGGCTCTGCCGGAAAACCTGAAACCAAGGGCGCATTGAGGTTCAGGTCTGGGTGGTGCGCCGCCTTCACGGGGCTTTCAATGTTCGATGATTCTTTCACGACGTCGGTATACGAGATTTTGTCGGCCCAAACCGGGGCCGCCGTAATCACGATGGCTCCGCAAAGAAGTAAGGTTGGTCTGAACTTCATAGGATTCTCCCGGGATTCGAATACAAAATTCTCCGTGCACCCCGATACTGAGCGCCGGCATGATTACAGTCTGTTCAATTCTGCACATATTGATCGGTTCGCTTTGTATTCGCGCTTCCGTCCGAGGCGTGATGACTAAGTTTCGAGGTGGTGCGAGGGGCTTGCTCGTTTTGAGATTAGTTTAGGAAAGCGGGCGGCTGGAGCCCATACCTTCGGAATGACCTATGTGCATGAAAGCGCCCGTTGTCATCGGCGCGCGTCTCGTCGTCACGCCTGATTGCAATTGCGGCCAGACACGCCGCGCGCTGAATCAATTGAGATTCCTCAAAAGAAGGGCTGCGCGCAACGCAGCAGTACATCTCCAGCGATCCCAGGAGTTCGTCGTTTTCGGCAAGAACGCCCGCAGAACAAAAAGTGTACAAGCCGAAATGCTTTGCATTAGTGGCAACGACGGCGAGATCGGTTACATCGTCCTCCGGGAAGGAAATGAGAGAAACGACGTTGCCAATATCGCAATCCAGGACGCTGCAGATTTTATTCAGGACTTCTGCGAGAGGTGCACGGGCCGAGATAGATTGAAGCAGTTGTTCTTCCGAGCTCAACAGGTATTGGATTCTCTCGTCACGATTGCCGCGCGTCTTGCGCTTTTGTGGCCTGTTGCGCGAGCCGAAATCATATTGCTTCATCTGAGATCCCCCGTTTCAGGCCAAGTTCAGAACCAATAAAACAAATCGCCGCAGCCCGAATCTGGAAAGGCAGTTACGAGATATGGCCCGCACGAGCAACTCTTGGCTGCTTTTCTTTCATCCCGTAGAGTGCCCTGTCCGCGGCGTATAGAAGACTTCCGATGCTATCGGCGTCCTTCGGATAGGTTGCAACTCCCACGCTGACGGAAAGCGCCGGTTCCTCGGTATCTTTCGCAAGCAGATCGCAGATGCGCGTTGCCACCAGTGTGGCGGCGACTACGCCGGTCTCGGGCAAAACCAAAGCAAACTCGTCCCCCCCTTGCCGCGCGGCGGTGTCTACGGACCGGCAGCAGTCCGCCAGGATCTGCCCAAGCCGGCACAGCGCCCTGTTTCCGGCCAAATGCCCAAAGCGGTCGTTGATCTCTTTCAATCCATCGAGATCCAGCAAAAGGAGCGAGAATTCGCGATCGGTGCGCTTCGATCGACTGATTTCAGCGTGCAAAACTTCGAAGAGCCGGCGATGATTGGCCAAGCCGGTGAGCGAATCGCTCAACGCCTGGCGGCGCAGATGATCCTCAAGGGCGCGCTGCTCGGTGATGTCAACCGCGATGATTTCATGGCCTGCAAAATCTCCACGCTCGTCAAAGATGCCGCGACCGCTGAGCCTGGCTTTCAGAGTGGTGCCGTTTTTCCGCTTCCACTCTATTTCGACCGGCGCGATTGGAACTGACTCGGGAGCGCCTCGCGCCAGCGGTTTCACCTGACCGAGATCGAAGACGATCTCAGACGTACGGTTCGCCGCCAAGAGTTCCGCCTTGGAGGAATAACCAAGCATGCCGAGGAAAGCATCGTTGACGTCGAGAATCTTGCCGTCCGCATCACACCGGCATATTCCGTACGCGGGATTCTCCACCAGCGCTCGATACAGCGATTGCGAATGCCGCAAAGCTTTTTCGGCCTCTTCCAGCTCTGCGCGCAGTTTCTTTTCATTCAAGAGGCGGCGAACAGCCATCGGCAATTGGGCGAGATACTCGCGTTCGACGTAATCGAAAGCGCCATGACCGGCTAACTCCGCCAGGGACTCACTTCCCATCGCAGTGGTCACGAACAGCAGAGGGATTTCCTGCACCGTTTGATGGAGAAGTTGCAAAGCTTGGGATCCATCCCAACTCGGGCTGGGATACTCGGCCAAGACCACATCATAAGAGTGGGAGTTGAGCTGTTCTATGCATGGCGCCAGGGCGGATACGACGTCAGCGGCAACAACGAATTGCGCTTTCTTCAGCTCTTCCACGCAGGTCGCAACTACGTTTGCTTCGCGGTGAACGAAAAGGACGCGGATAGGACGGCGCCTGTGAGAAGCCGCGCCCTCCGCCGGGAAGGTGGCCGGATCCGACTGCAAATCGCGCTGAGCCAGGTTTGACATAGGAGCCCCTCACATGGACGACCGAGTCCGTCCGCGAGAATCCGGATGAGCGGCTGCGAGGTTGACCTTTTCCGGCTACACCATATGCCGATGCGACACACGAATCTGTACCGTTTTGAACACTTACGATGTTTAGAAACTGTCACCAGGTATGCCTGATTCTGACCACTTTTGTCTTTACCTGACCTGTTGAAGGCTCTTAAATGATTAATGATGACTAATTAAGGAGGCTAATCATTTTGTGGTGCTTTGTTGTGCGGAAAATCGGGCGATGGCGGCGCGGATTGTACTTAAGAAGCTTGGTGGATCTCAGAGCACTCCGAGCCGAGGAATTGACAGGGCCGGCTTCGGCGCTCTTCGAGGTGGAGCTTTTACGCGGTGAGGACGCGGCCCGGGAAACGAACGCTGCGAGACTTATTCTCAACGTGATAGTTCGTGTTCACGGGTCGTGGACCAAGTTCGCGGAGGACATTTTCCTCATCAGGTTGAGCGGCAGCAGTCCCTCCGCCATCTAGGACCGCCGGGCGCAACAATCCGGCGGCGCGGCGCGCAAGCTCGGTGCGATTCTCAACGCCAAACTTGCTCAAGAGAGAGGAGATGTGGAACTTGACGGTGCGGACGGTGATGTTCAGCTTGGAGGCGATCTCTTTGTTTGCGCGGTTGCAAAGGACGGAGTGCAGGATTTCCTTTTGGCGAGGACTCAAGGATGCCGGGCCGGATACCGCGCGACCTTCTTCGAGAAGATATGTGGCGCGGGTAACGAGCTTGCCCACGAAATCCTTATCGGCGGGAACGAGAACGGTGAAGTCGTTCGGATCGTGACCTCGAACCAGGCACTGCATCGCTAGCAGGCCCGCGACGCGGTCGAGACTGCAGTCGGAGTCGGCCAAGGAGCCTGCGCGAAATTGCGCCACCCCCGTGGTCTTCTCACAGAAAACAAAGAAGCTAGGTTGTGTTTCCACCTTCTTTCCTGCTGCGTGAACCAACTTCGAAAAAACGCGAACTTTCTTCACGATCAGCCTCGTGTCTGCTTGCCCAGGACGCAATCGGCGAAGCTATTGGGTTTTGACTTCATTTTTTGCTTTCTCGACCGGCGAGCCAGGGTCGCCGCCTTGAAAGCGGGAACTACCAGCTTCTTTTGAAACGACCGTGAGTTTTGGCCGTTCCCGGAAGCTGAACTGCGCGCGTGAGGAACTGGGATCCCCCCGAAACTCTCGAACGGTGGCAGTTGCCGTGCCAAACTACGACGGGTTTTTCAAACGGCTGACAGTAGGGAAGATACCTTAGATAAGTCATACAGCATTTACCTGATTGCAGGTAGAAAATTCCTTTAGTCAGAAAAATTTCCTCACGTGGTTGCTAGGTCGCGGTGGTGATTGTGGCGGTTGCGCTCGCCGGTTCGCGTTACTACTACTTCCGTCGCGAGTGGCAGCAGGCGCGAAACTGCTGCCGTTCGCGCTAACCAGAATGCGCACGGTAATGACCGGGGATGACAACGTCAAAAGCACACGCTGCGGCGGGATGGGTGCGCGTGGCGAGGAGATGGCTAGGCAGAGTGGAGGGCGGAGGTGAGTTGGGTGCGCCAAGCGGGGAGGGCGAAGGCGAAGGTTGCCGCGAAGCGGGAGTTGGAGAGGACCGAGTAGGCGGGGCGGCGGGCCGGAGTGGGGTAGTCCTGCGTGGTGATGGGGATGACGCGTTTCGCTATGAGGGGGCGGTTGCCGGTGGCAGCGGCGAACCAGGGGATGTCGCGCGGGAGTTGGGCGCATTCGTCGAGGATTGTGGTGGCGAATTCGTGCCAGGTGGTTTGGCCCGAGGCGGTCATGTTGTGGGTGCCGGTGAAGTCTGCGAGGAAGGCGAACGGATTTGGTGAAGCGGGCACAGCATGCTGTGCCCCTACGGGGAAAAGGCGTGCGTGATCGAGAACGCGAACGGTGGCTTGGGCGATTTCGCGGCTTGATGTGGGCGCGCCGAACTGGTCGCTGACGATGCGGAGCTCTTCGCGTTCGGCGGCGAGGCGCAGAATCGTGAGCAGGAAATTTTTCCCCGAGGTTGCGTAGACCCATGCGGTGCGAAAAATCAGATGGGGAATGCCTGCGGCGCGGATCGCTTCTTCGCCGGCAAGTTTGGTCCTTCCGTAGACGCTGACTGGATTCGTAGGATCGTCCTCTGAGTAGGGAGTGCGCTTGGCACCGTCGAAAACGTAGTCGGTGGAATAGTGGACGAGGGCGGCTCCGATTTTCTTCGCTTCTTCCGCGATTACCGCAGGCGCGTCCGCGTTGACGGCGCGCGCGAGCGGCTCTTCTTTTTCGGCTCGGTCGACGGCGGTGTATGCGGCGGCGTTGACAATCAGCGAGGGGCGTGCGTCGCGGATGGCGCGGCGGATGTCGTCCGTGTTCGATAGATCGAGTTCCTTCCGGCCCAGAGCGGTTACTTCGCCCAAGCGCGGAAGGAGTTGGGCGAGTTCGGAGCCGACCTGGCCATTCCTGCCGGTGAGCAAGATTCGCGGCGTCATTTGTAGAGGGGGAGAAATTCGCGAGGGACTTGCGAAAGCTTGGCGAACTTCAAATCTTTTTCAGACACGATTGGCGAGGAGACGCCCCACGAGATGTTCAGATCGGGATCGCTCCACAAGACGCCGTGCTCGTCGTCGCGATCGTAGAAGTCGCTGCACTTGTAGAGGAACTGGACGTTTTCGGTGAGCGCGAGAAATCCGTGCGCAAAGCCGGCGGGGACATAGACCATGTTGTGAGCGCTCGCGGAGAGAGTGACGCCAGCCCATTTGCCGAAGGTTGGGGAGCCGAGGCGAATGTCGACGGCGACGTCCAGGGCTTCGCCTTCGACTACGCGGCAAAGCTTCGCCTGGGGGCGTTTCAACTGGTAGTGGAGGCCCCGGAGGGTCCCGGCGGCGGAGCGGGAATGGTTATCCTGCACAAACGAGTCGGTGACACCGAGCGCTTTGAACTTTGCCTGGTGGTACGTTTCCATGAAGAAGCCCCGTGGGTCCTGAAACACGGCGGGCCGGAACTCAAAGACCCCGGGAAGTGAGGTCTCAATTCGTTGCATTGGGGTCCTTGGACTTGCCGCGCGATTATTGCCCAGGGGAGCCTTCAGTCGCAAGGGGTGACAGCCGTTAAGGACAGGTGGCGCGGCGGTGGCGATTCTTGCCCGGCGGGTACAGGCGCGGCCCTGTTCCTTCGGTACAGTTTCGAAAGGGAAGCTTTCCGGTTACGGGAATTAGCGTAACTGGCGTATTTTCATCTTGTTACAATTTATTGTTACTACTTTGCGACCCTCACCTGCCCCAGTACCGAGTTCAGGTTCCGCATGAACGCGTGAACAGGAGAACATCACTGCTCCATCTTTAGCCTGCCGTCCAGTAGATGGGGGTCTCGGGCGGTCCCTACACTGTGCGTGTTATGAAACTGCTCACGCAGAGTGGAGTCGGGCGCCGAATGGCGCGGATCTCCCAAGCTACTGATAAGTCTAACCTTAGTTTTCTCAGAAACGCCTTCACCGCGCTTGCTTTGCTGGGCGCAATCGCAATTAGCTGCGGTCTATCCGCTTGTGCCGGCTACACCAGCGCGGCCGGGACGGTGACGCAAGACCCCAAGACTGGGGTACTTAGCGCCAGTTCTGGCAGCGTGAGCTTTGGGAATGTGGCGGTGGGGAGTACAACGACGCTGAGCGCGAGCCTTACCAATGTGGGCACGGCGGCGGTGAATATCTCTCAGGCGACGATTTCGGGGACGGGGTTTACGGTTGTGGGGGCGAGCCCGTCGGGGTCGGTCGCAGTGGGTCAAAGTGTTACGGTGACGATCCAATTTGCGCCGCAGTCCACGGGTGCCGCCAGCGGGACATTCTCAGTCACCAGTGACGCGTCGAATTCGCCGGCTTCGGTTTCGCTGACGGGGACGGGAATGCAGCCAGGCTTAACGGTTGCTCCGTTGTCATTGAGTTTCGGCAGCGTAAATGTTGGTGGCAGCGCTTCACAGAATCTAACGGTAACGAACTCGAGCAGCGCGATTATAACGATTTCCGGCGCCACGGCGACGGGTGCGGGAATCACGGTGAATGGGGTTTTCCCACAGACACTCAACGCTGGGGCGAGCACGACGTTGGAGGTGCAATTTGCGCCTACAGTTTCGGGAAAGGCTTCCGGGAGTGTCGCGATCGCGAACACGGCGCCTGGCTCCCCGACCATCGTGGCTGTGAGCGGAACCGCCACCCAGGCTGAAATAGCGGTAACCCCGTCGAGCGTCAGCTTCGGCAACGTCGCGACGGGCAACACAAACTCGCAGCCGATCAAGATTTCGAACGGCGGTAATGCGACCCTGACGATTTCGCAAATCACCATGACCGGCGGTGGAAACGGGTTTAGCACGATCCTTTCAACCCCGCTTGCAATTCAGCCAAACCAATCTGCGAGCTTCAACGCAACGTTCACCCCCACCTCCACCGGAAGCGTTTCGGCGTCGATTTTTCTGGTCAGCAATGCACCGAACTCGCCGCTTACGATCAACCTCACCGGTACCGGCGCGGCGGTAACGCGGACGCTGAGCGCAAGCAGTTCGAGCCTGAGTTTTGGGAACGTAAACGATGGAAGCCAAACTTCTAAGACGGTCACGCTGACAAATACCGGGAATTCAAACGTCACCATTTCGAACGTAAGTGTCGCAGGAACAGGGTTCGGCGCGTCAGGCGTGCAGGCCGGCTTGATGCTGACTCCCAACCAGACGGCGACTCTGGCGGTATCGTTCGATCCGACTTCCCCCGGGGCAGTGAGTGGAAGCGCGACCGTAAGCAGCAACGCGACAAATTCTCCGGCGTCGATCGGGTTGTCCGGCACGGGGGTGGCCGTTACTTTGCACTCGGTGGGGCTTTCGTGGACCGCCAGCTCGACATCGGGCGTGGTGGGTTACTACGTCTACCGGGGTACGAGCCCGGGCTCATACACAAGGGTGACTTCTTCGACGGTGGCATCCACGTCTTACGGCGACTCAAGCGTTACATCGGGGCAGAACATTACCTACTACTACGTGGTGACGGCGGTAGACGGGAGCGGAGTGGAGAGCAGCGACTCGACCCCCGCGACCGTGACTGTGCCATAGAACGGTGGCTCGATAGTAGGGAGGGAACCGCGAACGACGGTCCCTCACAGCGCGTGCAGGACCCATGAGCGCTGCCAAAATGCGACGGAAAGCCGCGAATGGCACTGGTCTTATGACCAGTTTGGCACACCTGTACCATAAGTGTCCCTTGGTCCAGTAGTTTCCCACAAACCACTCATTCCACACTGCGAACGCGGCGGGGGTCAGATTCGCGCGTGTGCGCCGCAATCACACATTCAGGTGGGAACTTTGTCCTCGCTCGATTTTGCGAAGATTACGGTTGTCTGCCTCGCAAGCTTCGGTATGGCGGCCTGCATTGGAGTGACTGGTAAACCAAACGTAAAGACTGCCGCAGCGGGATTTGCACTGCTGGATATAACGCCTCTAACGGTGAATTTCGGGAATGTTGCGGCGGGTAGCACAGCGCAACAGGGCGTGAATATCGTCAACACGGGAACGGCGAGCGCGAAAATCACGCGGATTACGATGAAAGGCAGCGGATTCAGCGTGAACGGAATTTCCGTTCCGCTCACGATCGAGGCGGGGGGAAGTGCGAACTTCATGGCAGATTTCGTGCCGGGATCAACTGGCGCGGCGAGCGGAAGCATCTCTCTGGTCACGGATGCGAACAGTTCTCCCATTGTTATCGGTCTCCAAGGAATGGGGACGGGCGCATCCATCGCCGTAACGCCGTCGTCCGGCAGCTTTGGAGACGTGGTAGTGGGCAGCGAAGCGACTCAACCCATGGAACTCAAAGCTGCGGGTAGTGCCAACATAAAGATCACGAAGGTATCGACGACCGGGACCGGTTTCAGCGTTTCGGGTCTGGCGGTGCCCCTGACGCTGACGCCGGGGCAAAGCGCTTCGTTCATGGCGACGTTCAAGCCAGCGACAACCGGAGCCAAGTCGGGGACGATTTCGATTACGAGCACAGCTGACGACTCAGTGGTGACCGTGGATCTGGTTGGCAAGGGTGACAGCGCAGTTGCCGGACTTTCCGTGACGCCAACAGCACTGAGCTTCGGCAGTGTGGCCGTCGGGAAGACAACGAGTCAGGAAGTAACTTTGAAGAGCACGGGCAATACGAACGTGGATATTAAGTCCGTGTCGATTTCGGGCAATGGCTTTAGCGTGAGCGGTGCGTCGAATATTACGCTTGCACCCGGCCAATCCTCGGCGGTGACAGTGAAGTTCGATCCGTCGAAATCGGGGAGCGCAAGCGGCACGGTAACCGTAGCTAGCAGCGTTCCGGGTTCGCCGGCAAAGATTTCAGTGTCCGGTTCGGGGTCAACGACGAGCCCAAGCAGCGATGTGAGTGCGCATACAGTGACGCTGCGGTGGGCAGCGAGCGCGACATCGACAGTGGTGGGGTATTACGTGTATCGGGGGCTGGTTGGGGCAGGGCCATTCTTGAAATTGAACCCCGCAAGGGAGACGTCCACGAGTTTCATGGATGTGGGTGTATCGGGTGGGCAAACTTACTACTACGTTGTGACCGCAGTGGACATGGGCCAGGTGGAGAGCGCGTTTTCAAACCAAGTGGCAGTGACCATACCCCAGCCTTAAGTACTCCGCGTCAACGTTAAGGGCATCCAGGTTGCCTGACTCACCGGCCGCGAGCTATATTCAAACGAACCTCAGACACCTGAGGCAACCCATCAATTCTCACGGGAGTTCGCGGGATCCGGCCACAATCGCAAGGCGCGTTCCCGAGGAGGGTTTGAATTGCGCTACCTTGTGACGGGCGGTGCGGGATTCATAGGCTCGAATATCGTGGACGAGCTCGTACGGCGCGGGCAGGAAGTAGTGGTCCTCGACAATCTCTCCGCAGGGAAAGAGGAAAACCTCACGGGCGTGCGGAAGAAAATCGAATTCCGCCCGGAAAGCATCACCGATCTGGCGGCGGTTCAGTCCGCTGCGAAGGGAGCGGATTACGTGATTCATCTGGCGGCGCGGACGTCGGTGCCACGTTCCGTGGAGAACCCGCTCGACACGAATTCCGTGAATATCGATGGAACGCTGAACGTGCTGGTGGCGGCGCGCGACGCGAAAGTACGACGGTTCGTCTATGCCGCCTCGTCTTCGGCATATGGCGAGACGCCCACTCAACCGAAGACGGAGGCGATGCAGCCCGCGCCGATTTCGCCCTATGGGGTGACGAAATATGTTGGCGAGATTTACGCGCAGGTTTTCGGGCGCGTCTACGGCCTGGAAAACGCATCGGTGCGGTTCTTCAACGTTTTCGGACCGCGCCAGGATCCTACTTCGCAATATTCGGGAGTGCTCTCGCGGTTCATGCTGGCGGTGATTGAGGGCAAGCGCCCCGTTATCTACGGGGATGGAGAACAGTCTCGCGATTTCACGTACATCGACAATATAGTGGATGAAACTCTTCGCGCCTGCGAAGCGAAAGGCGCATCGGGAATGGTGTTCAACGGCGGAACGGGTGCGCGAATCACCCTGAACGACGTGGTGAAACTGCTTGAGAGAATTACCGGAAGGAGAATCGACGCGAAGTACGATCTGCCGCGAGCGGGCGATATCCGCGACTCCCAAGCCGACGTTTCACTCGCCCACAAGGTGCTCGGCTACGAGCCCCTTGTGCATTTTGAGGAAGGGCTGCGGCGCACCTGGGATTGGTACAAGAGCAATTACGGCCGCGCGTAGTCGCCGCGATTTTCACGACGCGTTGACACTCGATCGGCATTGATCCACAAAATTCCCGCGACAACCAAGCCAACCGATAGGATCAAGTTTGTGAAAGAAAGGGAACGGCCGCTTACTTGCGCGAGGGCGAACTCGAGAATAAGCGGACCGAGCAGGAGGCTTAGCGCGAACGGTATGAGCGCTTCAATCCGCCGCGATATCTTTCTCGCAGTTATTCCAAACAGACATCCTATCGGGAGAAACACAGCGGCATAGTAGATGTCTTTGTAGCCGTTGACCTCGCCCGTTTTTGCGCGGTGAAACAGTCCCGCGAAAGCCGTTCCGGGACCCAGATAGCGATCTTGCAGCTTCCTGCCATCGACGTAGAAATAAAGGTCCGAGCCATCGTAAGAAAACAGAAGGTCGCGAGTCTGGCCGGTGGCGAGCACGTTTGAGATCGTCCAGGCAAGCGTAGACCGCTCCACCGACAGCCTATTTCGAAACCAAAAAACCAGGTTGGCATCTTCCTGACGCAGGTAGAGATCCGAAAGTCCTGATGGCTGAGAGATTGCCACGATGCGGCCATTGGCGTCGGCGATGTCTTGCGGTTCGAAAACCAACCGAATTGAGAATTGGTTTGTCCGCTGCAAGTCGTCGATTAGATCAGAAACGGGCCGGGTTGAAGCGATCGACGCCACCCCATCGACTGAAGCTTGACTCGTCTTGGGCGATGTTGCCGCCGTTGGAAGAGACAATGGGACAATCAATCTTGCATCGTCTTGGCGGGCTGGAATCGACGAAAAATCGAATTTGGCGAGCGCCCCGGCGTTATCCGGGCTTGCGTCATTGCCGCTGGTGAGCTGCTTCGCGAGATTGTCTGCAAGAGCGCGGTCCCATATTTCTATTCGCAACAGCTTACCGCGCCACGGGTGCCGACCCGTCGCATCATTTCCAAAGACGAGGAAACAGTTGGTGTTCCAGTTTCCCAAATGCGTCTGCTTCTGCAACTGGGCCGAATACAGGGTCCAGAACGCCAAGCACGCTAGAAGAATGAGAGCCGCCCGAGGCACGGTGAGCCATGTTTCGATGCTTCGTTCCAATTTCGACAAGAGGTTCGATGATGTGCTTCCAAATGATGCAAAGGTGAGGAATCCAATCGCCGCTCCCGCCGAGTTCGTGAATACATCTTCCCAACCCGAATCGCGCGCGGGGATGTAAATCTGCAGAAATTCAATACCATAAGAAACGAGAGCTCCCACGCTCCAGGTGTATAGCAGAGCCGCCAGCCACGACTTGCCTTTGCTTCGCAACTGTGCGCCTAACGCGAAGCCGAACGGCATAAACAGAAGGATATTCAGAACGATATCAAGTGGTCCGTCGCTTTTGCCAGCCTTGCCGAGAAAGAATGGAGACGCGCCTGGAGGTAGCTTGGTGTGCAGCGAAAATTCGAACGGATAGAGGGTGAGAAAGAAAATTCCGACGAGCGCTGCGATCAAAATTCGATTGGACCACGGGCGAGACGGCGACTGTGGCGAGGTTTCCAAGGCTGGGGTTAAATTCATCGTCATGGCGCAAGAATTTGCAGCCGCGGATTCGAGTCTAGCACGAGTTAATTTCCAGGTTGGTTGAGCGTTACGCGAAGGACGGAAGAGGTTAAATTCTCGAATGGTATTTGTTGTCTTTTATGTCGCTGGTTGTCCTCATGGGGTCGTCGCCGTCAGAGGTTCGTGTAATACTTGGCGGGAGGCTCGGGTGAAGACGCTTAAACTCTTGACGATCGTATTGGCTACCGGGGTCTTGGCCGGAGCGCAGGGGACGGGCTCGAAGCACAAGGTCAGTATCACGTTCGACTACGACTTTACGCAGACTCCCGTCTGCCCGGCGAAGACCGCGAAGACCTGCGTGACGCAGTTCAAGCTGTACGACATTTCCGCGGGAGTGGCGAAGAGCACGAAACTGATGTCGTTCGCTCCGCCTGCGGGCGCGAACGGAGTCGTGAAAGGAATTACCGCGACGACCCCGCTGCTCGTATTCGAGCCCGGGAAGCATCTGCTTGCGGTTACGGCGCAGATGAAAAAAGGTGACGAGTCGGACCCGAACAAGTGCACGATTTGGGTGGAAATACCCCAGTGAAGGAAGGATTGGGCTTCGGACTCGGACCACCAGTTGATGTTATCGGTAAACCGGCTCCTTCTCACTCAGCGCGCGTCCTCTTCGTGATCCGACGTCCGCAGATGCTTGAGGCGCCGCGGTCACAGTCGTCTGGCTTGTGCGCTCGCGCACACGGCGCTCTGTCCGGTCGGCTGGCAATCTGAATTGTGCCGAAAACGTATTTCCCTTAGTCTCGAAGACGCGAAGCGTCACGATGATGCGCGCAAGGTCCGGGTATTCATCCGGGATTGACTCCTGGTCCACGGCAAGGAGCAATCCTTCGATTTCCTCGGCAGGATTCAACGAACTCCTCCGTCTTGAAAAAAAGGGATTTAGAACATAATCGCCATCGTAGAATCGGCCCGGTTCGAGTAAATAATGAGGGTAGCGAGTGGAAGATTTCCGTGGAGGGGGGACAAGGGATAGCTTTGGAAATCCCCACGGCGTCTCGATCTGGAACCCCCGTATGTTGATCGCGTGATCGAGTTCGTTTCTAAGTCGGAGATCGAGCACATACCCCGTTCCCCCACACTCAAGATCGAAGATGCTATTGCAGCTCATCCCAGGGACCTTTTCGATCGCCAGTCCAACCGGCCGAATTTTGTAGCCGTGATCCCGTTGAACGGGGCAACCGCCATCATTCAGGCGACGAAGCAAACCCTCCCACTGCTCCGGTGTCATTTTCGGCCGCTTCGCGAGCATCTGGAATCACAAATTCACGTGCACAACATGCACGACGTACACATATTTAACGCCTTCGCTCCAGGCCATCGCCAAAACGCGTTCTGGCTTCCGCGCAAAATTCGCAGCGATCCCTATTTCCCTGAATCGAAGGTACCTCGAAGGCGTAGCCGAGCTTGTGGATCTTCTGGCGAACCTCGTTGAGAAGGCGGATGCCGCGCCCGGCAGGGCCGAGCCGCTCGGAAAACAGACCCACCGATCGCAGCAGATCGCCCACGGCTCGCGGTTCGAGCTGGATGGTTTCCCCACGGCCTTTCAGAATCCCGTTTGCGACGGTTGCGAATTCGCCCACGCGGGCCTGTGTGCGGTGCGGTTCGTGGCACAGGAAAAGTCCGGCTTCGACCACGCTGGCTTCGGGTGAATTCGCCCGACGAACGCGCGCATCCTGATCTTGATTCGCAAGCAGCGGGATTACGCCCGACTGAAGCTCGGGGTCGTCGACAATGCAGTTGCCGAGCAGGGCCGCGATTTCCCTGGTTGGAGAATTGAACTCGGGCGCGTCGAATTGTGATTCGCAAACCTTCGCGAGATGGTTCTCGCGATATCGGAGGAGCTTCGCGCGCATTTTTCGAGAGGTTTCGTCCAGCGATCGCACATCGAATTTCGGCGGGCGGTGTCGCGTTGGCGTGAGAACGACGTGAATGGCCTGGTCTAGAAGCCGTGGATTGCGGAGTGGCTCGGACGTGCAGACAACAACTGGCGAGCAAATGTCACGCGATTGCCCCTTCGAAAGAACACCGGCTCCCGGGCGGCTCATCACACGCAAGACGCGTTCCAGTTGCTTGGTCGGCTCAAGCTGGTCGATGAGTAACGTCTGGCGTGGCGATTGTGGCAGCGAGATGATGCCGGCAACGGTCACCTCCCCAACGTGCAGGGATTGCAAGAAGACGCATCCTAGGGTCCGCAACAACAGCGTGGATGCAGCTGCATCCGTGGAAACGACCGAAACAAAGGGCCAGATCGGCGCGCATTCTGGGAACAAAGCCGCGAAGGCGAAATACGTAAGCATCCGGACTGAATCCTCGTCGAGTCCAGGATGCGGGGCGAGGAAATCGTGAACTTCCTCGAAGAGTTGCCGGGTCGAACCGTAATCCGCCGCCATTGAAGAATGCGCTTCCGTGTTCATAGCCTCGGCGCGAAAAAACTCGCGCGCAAAAAAAAAGACGTCGGACGAATGCAAATCTATTCGTCACGACGTCCCGCAAAAACCCTGGCCAATCGAGTGGCCGGACTCGTTGCGTGTCCAAGCTGCAAAAACCTGAAGTCAAATACTAAGCTAATCCCCCCGATGTGTCAAGGAGAGGTCGCGCTTGGATTTGACGGCCGTTGGGCACAGCACGTCGCCCTCGGAAACGGGCAGCGTGCGCTCGCGCACCGTACACCAGCGGCGTCTCCCCGTGCTTTGCACGAGCCCCGTCCTCTCGCAATGGCCGAATCGAAGTCGAACCATTTCCGTCGAAATGGCCCTGAATCCTCTCATCGGCGAGCGCTCGCTGTGGGGTCTTCGTCCGCGCCCCAAGTGGTGCAGATGTGGTGCAAGAAGCTTGGCAGGTTTAGTACATTCCACCCATGCCGCCTTGACTCACGCCTGCCGCGGCCTTCATTCCCTCTTCCTTGATGTCCGCCGCTAGGGCTTCCGTGTCAGCATCAGTGCGGCGATAGACGCAGCGTTCTGCAGAGCGAGGCGAGTGACCTTGGCTGGATCAATAACGCCGCCTTGACCATGTCGCCGAATTCGCCGGTCTCTGCGTTGAAGCCGAAGTTCTCATCCTTCGAGTCGCGGATGCGCCCGACGACCACAGCGCCCTCGTGTCCGGCGTTCTGGGCAATCTGGCGGGTGGGCTCTTCGAGCGCGCGTTTCACGATGTTCACGCCGATGGCCTCATCATCATGCAGCCGGGCAACAGGCGTCCGCGATCTGACGACCGAGAGATACTTGGGCTGTAAGCAGCGACTAAAAGGGACCCTGAATGACCGGATCGGAATCAAGCCTAGCCCTTAACGTCGGGGCGGTGCGTGCTGTCAGAGTCCCCTGGGCAATTTTCCGGTAATCCGACTACACGTCCACTTCGATATCAATCGGAGTGGGATGCCGAACAAACCGTAGAAACTATTCATGCCTCAGCGCGACCATGGGGTCGACGCGCATCGCGCGGCGAGCCGGAATGTAGCAAGCCGCAACAGTGATAGCGAGAAGGAGGATCGCGACGCCGACGAAGGTCGCCGGATCAGTCGGTTTCAGCTGAAACAGGAAACTGGCGATTAGGCGCATGCTGAAATACGCCGCGAGGAGGCCGAGCGCTGCGCCAGCGGCGACGAGGAGCAGCGACTCCCGCAAAATCATTCGCAGGACGCTTCCCGCCTGCGCGCCCAGGGCCTTTCGGATGCCGATCTCATGGGTGCGCTGCACTACGGAGTAGGCCATCACGCCGTACAAACCGATGCACGCCAGCAGCAGCGCCAAACCGCCAAAAAAGCTGACGAGTTTGGCAAACATGCGTTCCTGGAGAAGGGATGCGTCGATTTGCTGGGTCTGCGTCAGTACGTTTTCGAGCGGGATGTCTTCGTCAGCATCCGCGACGGTTTGCCGAATCGTGCTGGCGAGCGCAGGGGGGTTGCCGCGAGCGCGAAGTTCGAAATCCATGCCACGGAGGCCGGCAGCCTGCTGAAACGGAAGGTAGACGGTCGGCGGAGGCGGCTCGTGAATGTCGGAGTACTTTGCGTCGGCGGTAACGCCGACAACGGCGATTCTTTCCGGAGGTTTGCCGCGAGGGCCTTCGAAGGCAATCCAACGCCCGATTGGGCTGAGTTTCCCGAAGAAGCTGTGCGCGAATGCTTGGTTAACGACAGCGACCTTGGGGGAGCCGGGCGCGTCCTGCGAGCCGATGCCGCGGCCCAGGATCGTCGGGATTTGCATGGTGCTCAGGAAGTTGGGACTGACCGAGTTGAGCCACACCGCGATTTTATTTGTGCTGGCTGGCGGGACGCCTTCGGCGGTGATGTTGAGTGTAATACTGGCGCTGCCGGCCATGAGCCGGTGACTGGAGACAGCGACGGACTCAACGCCGGGCAGAGCCTGGATGCGACCAAGCATATCGTTGTAGAAGGCGACAAGGCGCGGTCCAGAGTAACCGTGAAGCTGCGGGTCGAGGCGAAACGTTAGAATATTTACTGGATTGAAGCCGAGGTTCTGATTCTCTAGTTTGACTAGCGTGCGCACGAAAAGGCCCGCGCCCACGAGTAGCACAACGGAGATAGCGGTCTGTGCTACACCGAGAATCTTTCGCGCGCGGAATTTTACGCCGGACTGGCCGATCGCACCAGTGGCGTTTTCCTTGAGGCCGGACTGTAAGCTAACACGCGTTGCCCGCAACGCGGGAGCGAGACCGAAGAGAATTGCGGTTGCGACTGAAAGCAGAATGGTGAAGAGAAGCACAGCGCGGTCGACGCTCAAGGCAATCTCGACGGGCCGGGAGGGATTGGTGATCAGCACAGCCAGAATGTGCGTGCCCCAGAGGGCGAGAAAGAATCCCAGGACGGCGCCGACAGTCGCAAGCAAGACACTTTCTGTCAAAAGCTGGCGGACGAGACGAAATCTTCCCGCACCGAGGGCCAGGCGAATGGAGATCTCGCGGTTTCTTACCACGGCGCGAGTGAGAAGCAGGTTGGCAACATTGGCGCAGGCGATCAGAAGGACGAGCGCGACCACCATCATCAGAACCTGCAAGGGCCTCGAAAATTGGTTGCGAAGATCGCTCAGTCCGCGGCTGGCGGGGGCGAGCTCGGAGTGTGGAATGTCTTCGGCCTTAGGCAGCGGCGTGATTCCCGCGGTGGCCTCCTGTGTGAGGAGGACGTCGAGTGCGGCAAGCGTCTGCGACTCGCTCACGCCCGGTTTCAGCCGGCCCATGACGAGGAGCCACCAGTTCTCGCGAGCCGTCAGGCTGGCCCAGCCCTGGATGAGTTCCGGCGCAGCGCTGGCGGGAAGCCAGAGCTCGACGGCGCGGCCTGGCTGCACGCCAAAGAAGCCGGGCGGCGCAACGCCCACGACGGTGAACACCGATCCGTTTACTGCGATTGTTTTGCCGAGTACAGTCGGGTCGCCGCTGAACCCAGCCTGCCAATAAGTGGCGCTGATGACGGCTGCCGGCGGCGCTCCTGGCTGTTCGTCGGCGTCCGAAATCGCGCGGCCCAAGACGGGAGTGACACCGAGGCCCGAGAAGAAGCTACCGGTCACAACGTCAACTTGGGCGATGCCGGTATTGCCGTTGACGCGCACGCTAGCGGGGTCGACCGACGCGAAACCAAACACCTTCGAGAACAGATCTTTCCGGGCCGCGAATTTCTCGAAAACAGGATAAGAAAACGACGTGCTTGTCGTGCGACCGTTGCGTTCGTCCATGTTGCCGCTGAGCGACTGGATCGCGGCGGGAAAATCGCTGGAGGCCCAATCGAGTAGCACGAGTTGCTGAGGATCCTTAACGGGCAAATCGCGAAGGAGCACGGCGTTGATCAGGGTGAAAATCGCGGTGTTGGCGCCAATGCCGAGGGCGAGAATGAGGACGGCGACGGCAGTGAAGCCCGGAGATTTGCGCAACATCCGCAGGGCGTAGCGCAAGTCTTGAATCAAGGTTTCAAGGAAATGCGTGCCCTGCGCTTCGCGGATTTCTTCCTTGAACTTCTGGTAGCCGCCGAACTCAATTCGAGCACGTCGCTCCGCCTCTGCACGCGGAACGCCCGAGCGCTCAAGATCATTGGCGCGATCCTGGATGTGCGTGCGCAGCTCCTCTTCCAGTTCGTTCTCGACCAGGGAACGGTGGAACAGCGCCGAAACGACAGAACGAAGCGAGGCGAAGACCCTCATATCTCCTCCGGCTGCGCCTTAAGCGCTGAGGCAATTGCGGCCACTAGGCGGTTCCAGCCGTCCTCCTCCTGGCGCAAACGTTTCCGCCCGGCGGTTGTCAGCTCGTAGAACTTGGTCCGTCGGTTGTTCTCCGACGTGTCCCAGTGAGCCTTCAGCATTCCCTGCCGCACAAGTCGAAACAGCGCAGGGTAGAGCGCGCCCTGTTCGATCAGCAGCGCTCCCTGCGAAATCTGTTCGATGCGCAGCAGAATTCCGTAGCCATAGAGCGGGCCCAGAGAGACGGCTTTGAGAATGAGCAAATCGAGATTGCCGGGGAGAATCTGCGCGTGTTCGGGCATCCGAGTATCCTAATCTGCTTATGAAACTAAACCCGCATTCCCGGCCTGTCAAGGAAAAAGTAGTGTGAGAAGCGCCGCATTCGCCCCACATTACGGGCGGATTTTCCACAAAACGGAAGTTATCCAGAAACGGGGTTCTGGGAAGTTTGGGTCACACGCATTTCCACTTGGACGATTAACGCCGTAACCGGAAAATTGCCTTCCGCCCGGGGGAGCAAGTTTCCGATTATCCGACTACGCGTCCACTTGGTCGCGCCCAGAGCAGTTTGACGAGACGCTCCTGCGAGCAGCGTTTTCCGTCAAGGATTACTTCCGTGTGGCCCGTTTCTCGGCGAAAGCACTACTCCGGTTCCGAGTTCGAGCGAGCCCGCGGCCAGTTCCGCTTGCGGATTCACTTCTTCTGAACCTAAGAGGCGAACTACTCGTAACGGAGGGCGATTATCGGGTCCACGCGCATAGCGCGGCGCGCTGGAAGGAAACACGCCACAGCGGACACCGCAACGAGCAGCAGCACCACGCCCCCAAATGTCAGCAGATCTATGGGCTGCACGTCGAAAAGCATGCTGGCCAAGAATCGCGTGAGCGCAAGGGACGCAATTACTCCGGCGATCACCCCGCAAACCACCAACAGCATTCCCTGGCGGAGCAACAATCCGAGGAGTTCGCCGCGCTGGGCACCGAGAGCAATTCGGATGCCTATTTCACGGGTGCGCTGCGCGACGCTATACGCCGTAACGCCATAGATTCCGACCACCGAAAGCGTCAGCGCGATCGCGGCGAAGGCGCCAATGAGAATCAAGGCAAATTTCCGCCCTTGCACGGAAAGGCCCACATAGCTTTCGAGCGGCATGATGCGCGAGATCGGCTGCGTCGCATCGATGGAGTGAATGGCTTGTTGTGCCGCGGAGGAGATGGCTGCGGGAGCGCTTGGGGCGCGAATGACAAAAACCATCAGGCTGTCCGGAAATGGCCATTGCTGGTGCGGGATGTACATCTGCATGTCGGGATCAGCGTCGAGCCCAACGTGGTGCACATCTCCGGTGATGCCGACGACTGTCCACCACGGCTGATCCACCCCCCCGAGCTTGACGCGCTTGCCGATCGGATCTTCGCCGGGCCACATTCGGCGCGCGGTGGTTTCACCGATCAGCAGGACTTGGGGCGTGGTCGCTGTGTCGGCGAGAGAGATGTGACGGCCACGAAGCAAAGGAATTCGCATCGTTTCGAGGAATCCTGGAGTGATGCAGTAGCGTTCGGCGCTCGGGTCTTCTTCGGGATTGGCGTGCATTTTGCCTTCGACGTGAAAGCTGTACTTGTCCATATTTCCAGCCAGCGGAATCTGACTGACGGCAGCGGCAGATTGCACGCCGGGAAGCGCACGAAGGCGTTCGACGGCATCGGCGAAATATTGACGCACGACCGAGTTGTCATTGAAACGCTGGCCGAGAACGGAGGTCTGCATGGTCAACACGTTGGCGGGATCGAATCCCGGCGAAACTTCCAGTAACCGGCCCAAGCTGCGTAGCAGAAGGCCCGCGCCGATCAGCAGCGTCAGGGAAAGCGCAACTTCGGAGACGATCAGCAATCCGCGCAATCGGCGGCCCCGCACACTGCCGCTGCCGCGAATGCCCTCCTTCAACGAATCGTGCCTATTGTTTTTCGAGAGGTGATATCCAGGCGCAAGGCCCGCGGCGATGCCAGTGAGCAGCGCAACTCCCACGGTGAATAACAAGACCCGCCAGTCAAGGTGCACTTGATCGAGACGCGGCAGATCGCCCGCGCCGATACTGGCCAGAACCCTAGGCGTCCAGTACGCGGGGACGAGTCCCGCTGCGGCGCCCAACAGGCCGAGAACGCAGTTTTCCGCGAGCAGTTGGCGAATGATCCTGCCGCGCGTCGCGCCCAGCGCGGTGCGTACGGCAACTTCACGTTCGCGATAGGTGGCGCGAGCAAGAAGCAGGTTGGCAAGATTCGCGCATGCCACCAGCAAAACGAAAGAGACGGCCCCGAGCAAGATGTAGAGCGGCGCACTGGCCGGGCCGAGTAGTTGCTCGCGGATAGGAGTGAGAATTACGCCGATATCGTCATATTCCTTGGGATATGCTTTGCTCAGCGCGGCGGAAATTGTGTCCATCTCGGCGTTGGCTTGGGTAATGGCCACTCCGTCGCGCAGCCGACCAATGGCCACTAAGTGGTGACAGGTGCGGCAAGCCCAGGGCTGCGAAACGTCGTAGCCGAGCACTCGCCAGATCTCCACGGCGCCCCCGCGCGGATCCTGGTTCATCAAGGATTGATACCTCGCAGGCAAAACGCCGGCCACGAGGTACTGGGTTGCGTTCATATTGATCGGTTTGCCGACGATGTTGGGGTCGGCGTTGAATTTGCGCTGCCACAACGAGTGGCTGAGCATCACCACTTTGTTGGCGTTGGGAGCGTCTTCTTCGGGCAGGAAATCGCGTCCTATTTCCGGATGGATGCCGAGGGTGCGGAAATAATTGCTGGTGACGCGGAGGCCGCTTAGTTGTTCGGGTTCCCCGACCTGGAGCACGGGCTGCCACGAACTGTAGATGGCAATTTCCTCGAAACCCTTATTCTGAGATTTCCAATCGAGGTACGTCGCGTAGCCGACGTTTTCGGGGGAGCCGTCGCGGCCTTTCTCCCACACCATTGTAAGCCGGTTTGGGTTGCGATACGGGAGCGGCCGCAGAAGGACTCCGTTGACCAAGCTGAAGATAGCAGTGTTCGCGCCGATGCCGAGGGCAAGGGTGAGGACGGCGACGGCGGTGAAGCCCGGGGACTTGAGCAGCATGCGAACGGCAAAGCGCAGATCTTGCCAGCAGGTTTCAACAAAAGATTCCCAGCCGGCAGAGCGGACCTCTTCCTTCGTAACGTCCAGGCTGCCACGCTCCAGGCGCACGGCGCGAAGGGCATGCTTGCGGCTCATACCCTGCTTCATTTTCTCCTCGGCCGCCATCTCAAGGAAGCCGTTTAGTTCTTCGTCCAGATCACTATCGACCTGTTTCTTTCGAAACAGCGACCGCAGCCCGCTCGCTATGCTTCGCAGAAATGACATGGTCCCTTACGATGCCTGCAAGATTCTGGCGATGGCCGCCACTTGCCTTCCCCATTCTCGCGTTTCGGTATTGAGCCTCTTTCGTCCCTGCTCCGTCAGGTCGTAATACTTTGCGCGCCTGCTATTCTCGGTGGCTTTCCATTCGCTCTTGATCAACCCAGTTCGTTGCAGCCGTTGAAAGGCCACAAACAGCGAACCTGCATTGAGGCGGAAAACGCCCTTGCTCATCTGTTCGAGCCGGACGGCGATCCCATATCCGTGCATGGGTTCGAGCGCGAGTGTTTTCAGAATGAGCATGTCCAGAGTGCCTTGGACGAGATCACTCGGTTTCTCCGCCATAGACGCATTCCTCCTGAGCATCAAGGGGAAGAATACACTCCTCCTCCTGATTGTCAAGAGGAGAACGATCGGGTGGTTAGACCACGTTCCTCCCAGAACCGAAGCCCTAGGTCCTCATAAACGCGGTTGTATTGACTGTTCTGGCCAACTTCCGGGTGGTCGGCAAGCCTGGAGTAATTCGGTAACTTCCGGAATTGCCCGTCATTCGACCGAAATTTCGCTTGACTCTGGACCGCACTCCAGATTTTAGAATAGCCTTGAGACCGAAGGAGCAGTGTGGAGCCCAACGCTACAACCTGCAAATCGCGTGACATCCTATCAAGCCGGTGGCGTGTTTTCCTCCAGTATTGGCTTCCGGCTATTGCGATTGTTGTAGCCGGGGTTCCTTCCATCAGCAGCGGTTGGCGAACAGTCGTCTGGACTGTCGCGCTCGCCACAATGGGAGTGACGTGTCTTGTGAACGCGCTCCGCTGTGGGCGCGTGCACTGTTACCTCACCGGCCCCTTCTTCCTCCTGATGGCCCTCATCGCATTGTCGTACGGTCTCGGCATTCTGCATCTCGGAGGGAACGGTTGGAACCTGCTCGGCCTAATGACCCTGATTGGCGCCATCGCCCTGTGGTGCCTGCCCGAGATGCGTTTGGGGAAATATCGGAAACGAAACTGACGGCAAACTGGCTCATCTAGTCGCAGTCGAGGACGGCCAATATTCGGGACGGATCGTCGGCAATCCGGAGGTTATCCAGATTGGCTGCCCGCAGCCCGGCAAACTCCTGATTAACGCTGCCAGCTCAACCGGTCGATGCAACACCATCTAATCAGTTGAGCCGCCACTACTTCCCCTGAAGAACCGATCTGTTTGACTGTACTCAGTCAGAACCTAAACAGGGCAGTGTTTTGTCTGCATCAACGCCCTTGACCGAATTCAGCTACGTAGGCGCCTGCACTTGGACTTTGAGCAAGTGTTGCGTCGACCCATTGAGACCGCCCGACCAATCGTCCACTGGCTTCTCTTTTCGCAGAGCCGCTGATGGTGATGCAAACGCTCAAACAAGAAGTTCATCGGGCGGATCGAGCGGGGATTTACCTTCGTCGGATGTTGAATTACGAAGGACGGCGTCAGCGGTGTCGCGCCTTCGGCTTGCGTTTCGAGAACGAGCTGCCCGACTTTATGACAGGATGCGTCGCGGGCAGAAATCCTCCGGTGGTGCTTCGGGCAATATACATTCGGCGCGGGAGCGGTGGTTGCTCGGTGCGTTCAAGTGCCCTGTTGGAGGTCCTGAGCAATAGGCTTTCGTACCTTGAACCGATGCAACCCCCCTACCCCGACCAGTCCGAGACCGAACAGAAGTAGAGAAGACGGCTCCGGCGTCGTTGGGGGCGGCGTGGAGGATGTGGGCGAGCATGAAGTAGCGGTGGTAGAGCAGCCGCCTATCACCGTAAGGTCTGCGAAGTTAACTCCATCCACCCCGGGGCCTGCGCCCGTCGGTGGCACCAGCGTCGAGAGCATTACTGGGTCGGGGGCCAGATCGAACGCAAACGAATAGCACCCGACGGAAAAGTTGCACAAATTATTCATCGTCATCGTGATTACGCCCGACGCGTCTTGCGAGATGGTGCTATCCGGGAAACTGTTAATAGCAAACCCAGGGAAAAACACGCCGTTTATAGTTACTTGGATAGCATTGGCGCCACCACTGCACCAACTCCATAGGCCACTGTCGGAGCAGAAAAGGGAGGGACGCAGGCCAATACTATAACCGTTGCCCGACGCTCCCCCGCTCACTAACAGGCCGCCGGCTGCACAAAAGTTTGGGTTGGTAACGCATGAGGCCGGCGCAGCCTCCAAGGAGCTTGTACTCGAACCGCCGAGCGTGCTGTCTGCTCGCGTCGTCAAGGCGGGCATCAGAAGAAACAGACTCGAACCCAAAATTGCACTAATCAGTCGCAGCCTCATGGAGATCCTCCTGGGGACGACGCGGGCACAATGCTACGACTGCTGGTCAGGGTCAATGGACGGGCTCCGAACTATGTCCGAATTCTCTCCGGACTACTAAGCTATTCAGAAAGCATCAGTTACTAAGCAAGGTGCGTTCAGGCTTGCCGGTCGGAGCAGGCGCGTGCTACGATTCGCCCACGTCCTCAAGCGCAGGCCAGGTCATATGGACCCGTCAAAGGGGAACCAGCTCCCGTTTGCTTTCGGCCCGTACGAGGTAGACCTCCACGCCGGAGAGCTCCGCAAGGGCGGTATTCGCGTTAAAATCCAGGATTTGCCTCTGCGTCTGCTGGGCATTCTTGCCGAAAACTCAGGAGAAGTCGTTACCCGCGAAGAGCTCCAGAAACGACTGTGGCCCGGCAACACGTTTGTGGATTTCGAAGACGGACTACACACGGCGGTCCGCAAGTTGCGCGAGGCCCTCTGCGACGATCCCGAAAAGCCACGTTATGTGGGCACCGTTCCGCGCCGCGGTTACCGCTTCATCGCCGCGGTCGAAATCCGAAACGGCGGCAACGGCACACCAATCCCGCAAACGGATCTTGCAGCTCCGAAGCCTGCCACGACACATGAAACCGCTTCCCGTCTTACCGCTACACCGCCGGGCTCCGCCGTTTTCTCCGTTCCTGCGGCGACACGCGGTGCGCCCGCAGTCCTGCGAAGGCGGGCCGGCGACCGCGTCCTCTGGCAAATCCGCTCGGTGTCTGGCGGGGCGATCGCCACGGCCGCATTCCTGCTGTGGTGGTACACGCCGCTGCCACCTCCCCAAGTGACGCGCGTCGATCACCTCACGACCACCGCTCTCATCGACACTCCTGTCAAGCTGGTGTCGGATGGCGCGCGGCTTTATTACATGGAGCGGGATGGCGACCACTGGAATCCGATGGAAACCGCAGTCAGCGGAGGCGAGGGACGGAGCGTCGAAGCCGGCGCGACGAGCGCGCAGGTGTTTGACATTTCACCCGATTTTTCCGGACTCTTGATCGGAAGTTTTGAGGTGCGCGGCGAGCTGAGCCGCCTCTGGACGATTCCCGGTCAAGGCGGCGCGCCAATGCGACTAGGAGATGCGACTGCTTCCAGCGCTGTTTTTTCGCCGGACGGGAAGCAGATCGCGTATCTCAACGGCTCGAACCTATGGATGATGGATGCAAACGGGTCGAACGCCCGCTTGCTTGCGGCGCTGCCCGGGGCGCCGTTCTGGCTCGCGTGGTCTCCGGATGGGCAAACGCTTCGATTTAGCCTCACGCGGATTCTCAGCAGCGAAGGGAACTCGATTTTCGAGATCTCGAGTGACGGAAGGAATCTTCACGAGTTGCTTCCGAACTGGACCCACCCCGGGTCCGAATGCTGTGGCTCCTGGACTTCCGACGGTCGCTATTTCATTTTCACTTCGTCTCGCGGCGGGGGATCAAATCTCTGGGCCCTGCGCGAAAAAGGATCCGGGTGGCGCCGCAGTCCGCGAGGCCCATTTCAGTTGACCCTTGGTCCCGACAGTCCCTGGGGTGGCACACCGAGTCGAGACGGTCGGCAGATTTTCTTTTACAACGGATCGTTGCGGGAGGACCTCGAGCGTCTGGATCTGGCCACGGGGCAATTCTCCAACCTTGGGCCGAACTCAGGTGTCATGCATGTCACCTTTTCGCGCGACGGGAACTGGATCGCTTACATCGATGCCGCACACGAAGGTCTCTATCGGAGCCGCCTCGATGGGACGGACCGCCTCGAACTCACCGGACACGACGAGAGCGTCTCTTTTCCGCGATGGTCTCCCGACGGGAAGTGGCTCTTGTTTGGCGGGATAACGCCCAGCCGTATGAGTATGACCTACTTGATACCGGCGGTGGGTGGCGAGCGGGAACCGCTCTTGAAGAGCCAAGCGGAGGTGCGTGACGCAGATTGGTCGGGCGACGGCCGGAAAATCGTTCTTGCTCGCTCGCTTGGGCCGAAAGATTCCGACGGCCGAGAGCTGCAGATCGTCGATCTTGCCACCCGGCAGACAGAAAGACTGCCGGGATCGGAGAATTTGGCGATGTCCCGCTGGTCTTACGATGGACGATTCATTGCGGCCACTCAGGACGATCAGAGCCAGTTGAAGTTCTGGGATGTCGCCCGAAAGCAGTGGCGTGTGATCGCGCGCGGCAAGGCGCTGGGAATCAGCGTTTGGTCGCCTGATAGCCGGTACCTCTATTTCCAGGATCTCCTCGGCAAAGGAGAAGAGGTTTGGCGTTATAACATTCGGCTCGAGCGCGTCGAGCCGGTAGTGGAGTTCTCTAAAATCCTGAAATCCGGCGTGGGCCGGTGCGCCCTCTTCGGCATTACGCCCGATGGGTCGCCAGTGATTGCCTTCAATCGCGGCGCCTACGATTTATTCACAGCCAGAGTTACTCTGCCTTAACTCGATTCGGAACATACCGCGGCGCATCATTGCGGAAATGAGTTTATGTGGAAAGGATCTTCGTCCCCGGCATTCTGCCAGGTTCGCCATCCTGGCGGATGGGCAAGGAGACCTTCGCGCCCAGCGCAAGAGCTGCACGTCTCTTCCGGATATTTTCCGTCTGCAAGCGCCTGATAAACGCCGAAACCGGAAAGTTGGTCTCGCCGGGTGCCGCAAGTTTCCGGTTATCCGACTATACGTCCAATTGGTGTTGCGTCGACCGTCTGAGTCGGCACGACTTATCAGGACTTAGCCTTGCAGTCGGTGTTTCCGTGAGCCATCGAAGCGTGGACAGCAGCGGGGCCGGGTTAGCATGGCGTCACAATTACGCGAGGCAGTGGCCGGTGGCATCCGTTTGCAATTAGCCGGCCTCGGTCTTCGAGGATTCCAGAATGTCGTTGATCATCGTCAGCAGCGAATCAGCAGAGGTTGTTACCATTCGAAGGTATTCGGCCTGCTCTGAAGTCAACTCCGTGCCAAGCATGAGGTCTGTCATCCCAATAATGCCGTTCACAGACGTTCGGATCTCATGGCTCACATTCGCGAGGAATTCACTCTTTGCTCGATTCGCGGCTTCCGCGGCTGCTTTGGCAATTTCCAGTTGCTCGAGCGCTCTCTTGTGATCGGTGATGTCTTCAGCAATGCCTACGATGCGGCATAGCTTGCCTTGCGAGTCTTCGACGGGAAAGCTGCGTGCGTGAATCCAACGGACTGACCCATCGGGCCGAGCTAATCGGTACTCCATTGTCGTTGCGACGCCTCGCATGGATTGTTCAAACACGTTTTGCGCCCGATGGCGATCTTCCAGGTGAATCGAGTCAATCCAGGCATCGGCCCGGTCGTAAAGTTCCTGACGTGGTCTTCCGAAAAGTTCCTCATAGGCGGGGCTGACATAAATCATTCTCGCCGGGTCTGGCGTCACAATAAAGAAGATGTCCCGGATGTTCTCCGCCAATTGGCGAAACATTCCCGCGCTTTCCTGCAGGGCGTGCTCTGCTCTTTTGCGCTCGGTGATGTCGACGAAAGTTACTACAGCACCAATCAGGCGGTTTTTCTTATTTATTGGACAGGACCAATACTCGACTGGGAAGCTCGTTCCGTCGGCGCGCCAGACGACTTCGTCATCCACATGCGTACCCTGGCCTTGGCGAAAAGCGAAGTAAATACGGCACTCGTGATTGGGATAGACCGTTCCATCTGGGCGAGTGTGATGCATCATGCTGTGCATGTTTTTACCGAGGAGCTCGGCCGGGTCTTTATAGCCTAGCAATCGCAGACACGCAGAATTGCAAAACGTGCAGTTACCCGCCATGTCTATTCCGTAGATTGCCTCCCCCGCGGAGTCCAGCAAAAGCTTTTCCAGTTCTGCGCTCTCAATCCCAGGCTTGGTTTGGGCGCGCGTCCTAAGTGTGTTTGCCATTGCTTAGCGCTCCTCTCTCGTATTCTGGTCTGTTGGGTTGAGAGACGCCGGCGTAGACTTTGAGCTTGCGGTATAGAGTGGTCTTACCGATTTGGAGCAGACGTGCGGCGGCGAGTTTATCTCCTCCGGTCTCCCTCACAGCGCGCAGGATTGCGCGCCGCTCGATTTCCGGTATAGGGACGAGTTCAGTAAGATCGGGAAGGCTCCCGGCCGAGACGCCATTGGGAACGGAAGCCAGGTCATCTACCCCCAGAACACTCGCAGAACTTAAAGCCACAGCACATTCGATAGCGTTTTCCAGTTCGCGGACATTGCCTGGCCAATCGTAGGTCATCAATTGCCGCAATGCGTCATCCGAGATCGCTCGGACTGGTGGCAGGCGATCAGAAATCTTCTTGAGGAAATAGGCGACCAGTAGTGGGATATCGGGCTTTCGCTCACGCAGCGTAGGCACTCTGATTTGTATGACGTTCAATCGGAAATACAGATCCTGACGGAACGTCCCCGCGCGCACTCCCGCTTCGAGGTCTCGATTTGTAGCCGCGATTACCCGCACGTCAATTGGAGTTCGCTCCGTGGAGCCCACAGGCCTTATCTCTTTTTCTTGCAGAACCCTTAACAATTTGGCTTGCAAGATGATCGGGAGCTCGCCGATTTCATCTAGGAAGATGGTTCCCTCATGCGCAGCATGGAAAAGGCCCCGCTGCGGGTAGACCGCACCTGTGAAGGCACCTTTGACATGCCCGAACAACTCGGACTCGACTAGCGTGGGGGTCAGTGCTGAACAATCGGCAGGTATAAACACCTTCTCACGGCGTAAACCCGCGAGGTGAAGGCAGCGTGCTACCAGTTCCTTCCCGGTGCCGGTCTCTCCCAGTAGCAGAACGGGAGCAGTGCTCTGACCAGCCCTTGCAATCGTTTGATAGAGACGGCGCATCGGTGCGGATTCACCTATCATTCCGCCAAAGCCCGGTAACGCCGGGCAAGGAAGGGTCGCGTCGTCGCCCATTGACTTCCTCCAAGTCTCTCTATTTGCTTAAGTCTGGCGGGATGTTCGACAGAACACTGATGTGAGCGCAATTCCGTAAAACACGTACCATGTTTCACACCGGAACTTTCGCTGCGAATCGCCATTCGCCGAAGAGGAAGGTCATTTATTAGCCGGTGTTCCCGCCCGTTACAGTGACTTGCGTACGTATACTTGCGGGTATATAGTTTCGGCCATAGTACAAGTAGAGATGTCCCCCTCCGGCCTGAGCTAGCAACTGCTGTCAGCCGACCGATGGGCTTTTCAGCCCAAAATCGGCAGGTGCATAATTGGGGCAAGCTGGCATAACCCTTTCGGGTCTCTATGATTATCGTCTGATCGGGCTTTCCGTCCTCCTCGCGATTTCGGCTTCCTACGTGTCTTTTGGGCTCGCCACGTGCGTGGCAGTGACTAACAGACGGGCTCGCCTCGCTTGGTTGATCGGCGGCGCGAGCTCGATGGGTATCGGCATCTGGTCAATGCATTTTGTGGGGATGTACGCGTTCGCGCTGCCAATTCCCGTTCTGTATGACGTTCCCACCGTTTTTCTGTCTCTTTTGGCTGCGATATTTGCCTCGGCTGTCGCCTTGAACGTAGTAAGCCGAGAAGACTTCGGCCGACGCGAGGCGACGATAGGAAGTTTAGTAATGGGTGCGGGAATCGCAGCGATGCACTACATCGGCATGGACGCCATGCGGCTCTATGCGACGTGTAATTACAACCCCCTGCTCGTGGGACTATCGCTCGTGATCGGAGTGATCGCATCATTGGCAGCGCTTACGTTTGCTTTTGACTTCCGGCACGAACCCAAGCGGACCCTCTTTGCGATGCTAACAAGTGCGGTAATTATGGGCACCAGTATCGCGTCAATGCACTACGTAGCTATGACCGCGGTCAACTTTAAGACCTCAAACTTAATTGGAAGTATTCGGTACGCGGTCAACGTCCCGCGGTTGGGCATGGCTGGCGTCGCGGCCGTGGCCGTGGCGACAATGGGGTTCGCACTATTCATGACCTTGAGGGCGGAAAGCCATTCTAGGCAGCGGGAACGGCCCACGGGCACCCTGACTGCGCGTGAGGTTGAAATCGTCCGGCTCCTCGCCGAGGGGAAGGTCAACAAAGAAATCGCTGCAATGCTGGGAATCACCGTCCGGACGGTGGAGACGCACCGCGCCAGAATCATGCTCAAGCTTGGCGTGCATTCACTTGCCGAACTCATTCACTATGCGATCCGTAACAACATAGTTTCCACCAGAGACCTGTGATGGTGGAGCTCTAGAACTGTCGAAGACAGTGCACCTCACCTCTTAGGGCCTGATTAACGCCGTTACCGGAAAATTGGGGTTCTAGTACGGCGAATGTCCGGTTATCCGACTACACGTCCACTTGCATCACTTCCGGTTAGCTCGTCACCCTGGCACGATCACCAGAGCCATCAAATGGCTACGGATAGGCTACGTTCACAGTGAATGTAATCGCCTGGTTACAACAACCGTGACGAATGCGGGAGGATAGGCGCAGCGAATTCTCTGGGCTCAGGCCGCTACAGCTGTGTGACGGCTCAGGGGCGACATTCTCCGAGTGGTACAAAGAATGGCTGGATGAATGCTTCGCAACGACTGGCCAAGCCAACTGGCGGTAAATCGCGATAGCACTCATCGACCGCCTCCCACTGGAAGCGCAGCTCAAACCCATCGGGGTCGCGCACGTAAAGCTGCTTCATGCCGTATGACGCCACTTTCGGTTCTTTCAAGTCGATTCCCTTGGCGCGCAGGTGCGCGTACACCGCGTCAACGTTGGGAGCACTGAAGTAGAGTGCAGTGTCACGATGGCTCGCCACACGTCGCGGGTTGTCCGCGAATAAATCCCAACTCCTGATTCTGGGTCACGTCGATATTCACGTGACCCAGAATGCCACGCAACAACCTCCGGCCTTGCCCCTTCGCGAGCATATGGCTGGAATGCGTGGTGCAGAAGCTCCGAAGTAGCTTTATTGCACCAATCGGGCGAGTCCGAATCTCCACAAAAGCTGTTTGTTAACATTCGCGGGCAAATTGGATTTCGGGCGTTCATGCACGACGTCCGCAACCGACGGCCTATGCTTGCGTCTACCGGGGTGGCCAGGAAGGCGTGGATGTTGCCCTTATCCGGCCCGCTGACTACGATTGCCATGCCCGAGATTTGTCCGCGCTCGTTGATCTTGTTAGCCATGGTTGCCATGAGGTTGGAAGTGGCTGGAAGCAGCTTGTTGAGGTCGGTCATCACGCCGTCTTGCCAGATGAAGGCATGGGACCAGTCGAAGTTCGAGTCGAAGTTGCTTCCCACGACTTGGCCCTTGCTGTTGATGCCGCTGGCTAGGCCGCCAAAGTCTCCGGGCAAAAGGCCGAGGGTTGTGAGCGTGCCATTCTGCCAAAGCGCGCCATAGAGGGTTGAGTTGTCGGGGCTGTCGACGAATCCAACAATTTGGCCTCGGTTGTTATTGCCGAAGGCCTCAGCGCCAGTTCCGTAGTCGAGAAGCGGGCTGACATTGCCGTTTTCCCACACAACGGCGTGATTCATCGCACCGCAGGGTCCCGTGAAGCCTACGGCTTGGCCTTGATCGTTGAGCCAAAGTGCGTTCCCGCCTGGATCGCTACCTGTAGGAAGAGCTTGGGCTTTGCCGTTTTCCCACAACACCGGCAGCTGAATCCGATTATTAGTTGTGTTAGCCGGGCATGAGGGGTCCACGGCACCGTTTTCCGCAAACCCCACGATTTGTCCACGGTTATTGATCGCGCTCGCCTGCCCGTTATTTCCACCGAGCGTCGGGAGAGCGCTCATTTGGAATCGTTGCCAAAGAAACGGGCGACACGTAAGGTGGTCGCCGAGGTGGCAAACGTCTTCGCCGTTCGGGTCTGGGACAGCGGTTTCGGAATAACCTACTACCTCCCCGAAGTCGTTAATCTCGCCCCACATCATCCAGCTGCTCGGTCCTCCGAGCGTGCCGAGGTCGATCTTGAATCCGTCGACGTCTATCAGTACGCGTCCGACTAGAGGTTGCGCGGGCACGAAATCCTGCTGCCCCGGTTCAAACTTCCCAGCCATGATCTCCGTCCAGCCTTCATCGTTGAGGGACATGGCACACCCCAGATTGTCATTCCCCTGAGTACCCAAATCGGTAACTCTGTACCTGACTTGTGCGCTTGCATCGCTGAAGCAGGCCAGAACCATCATCGCAAGCAACGGTATCCACAAATTCCGCAGGTGTCTAAGCGCGATCATATCCTCTCCTTTTGAGGTCAGCTTCTTGCCTCACTGCGAGTAGATTGCACTGTGCTACTAGTTGCATTTCGCAAGTAACAACAAAACGCCCAAAGAATATAGGGATCCGTGTCCGGCGTCAAGCGAATGTTCCGATCGGGAAATTTGATTCTGGCTGATCAGATCTGTTCGGAACGGAATGCCTGATGGCAGAAGCGGTTAAACGCCAGGCAAAGACAAGGTACGGCACGAAACCGCTAAGCGTCGCGGCCAAAAAGGTTTGCTCGCAGCGGCTACCTACGGTAAAGGATATTTTTTGAATGACGGCTTTTCGGAATGGCAGGGCTTAACTTGGCGTGGCTGCTCCGAACCTGGCCTGAGGACGTTGTTGTGGAGAGCGCGGCGGTGAAGCTATCGTCGCGTCCTGCGGCCGCGATCGGCCTCGAGGACTGCCAGGCGCTTGGCGAATACAGATGCCCTCGGGCGAGGCGCGCCGAGATGGTCGGCACGCAGTTCGGCCATAAACGCATTCCACATGCGCTCGCCTCCTTCCTCAACAAGCTGCCCTCGGAGCGTCTTTCCGGTGGATGGGTCCTTCGAAGCAGGGGTATGCTTGCGCGCCCAGGTAATCACGTGAGCCATTAACGGCACGAGTTCTATCGAAGCCTCGGTGAGGCTGTAAATGGCCTTTTGCTTATGCGTGGGATCCTTCCTTCGGGTCAACAGTCCGACATGCACCAAGCGGTTGAGCCTGTCCGCCAGAATGTTGGAAGCAATGCCCTCTTCAGAAAGCCTTAGCAAATCATTGTAGTGGCGGCGACTCCCGAACATGATGTCGCGGATGACGATCAGGCTCCAGCGATCACCGAGCATCTCCACGGTGAGATTGACGGGGCATTCGGAGCGCCTTGTTTTTGTCATCTCGATCGCCGCGCGTAGAATACAACCTACCACTTGCATTTTGCAACAAACGAGAGATATAGTCACACCACTTGCAATATGCAAGTAGAGTGGCAATCCCCCCGAGAGCGCAGCCCCGGGGCAAAGAAATAGGAAGAGTGCGTCACCGCACGAGACCACGGAAAGGAGAACGTATCATGGCACGAACCACGATGTCGCGCCGCAGTCTGCTCGAAGCAGGCGCTGGCGCGCTGGCTGGAGGGGCGGGCTTGCTGGGGGCGGCAAAGGCGCAGGCGGCGGAGGGACGCCGAGCGGGAATGGGGCCGAGCAAGGCGAACGAAGACGTCATCCGGAAATACTACGCCGGGTGGGAGAAGAAGGAGTGGGGCGCGCTCGACATTCTGCTGGCCGACAACTTCACTTTTACGAGCGCGAACGACGACGATCACATTAGCAAAAGCGCTTTCAAGGCACGGTGCTGGGAGTCGCAGATTGATTTCATCGAGCGGTTCGACGTGGAGAAAATGTTCGGAGAAGGCGACGCGGCGTTCGTGAAATATCTTGGCCGGACGAAGAACGGCAAGTCGTTCCGGAACGTCGATTATTTCCAATTGAAGGACGGTAAGGTCGAGGCCATCGAGTGCTACTTCGGCGGCCAATTCGGTTTTCCGTCTGCAGCCAGCACAGGGGAGAGGTAACGCCGTGTTAGCCGCCCTTCCGGCGCAACGATGGTGCCTCCTCCACCATAGGTCGTGGCGCGCAATGGCTACTTCTGCGAATGCGTGCTCCGCAGTGGTCCTTTCCCTGATGTTTGCCCTGACACTTGTGGTGAAGGCAAGTCACTGATTCGAGCCAATTGCCCCCTCATGGAGCATGGAACAGTGCGGAAAGAGAAAGAACTGCAGCCGAGTCGCGCCCTCCGTTTCGGCGTCTTCCACGTGAATTCTGCCGTGCGCGAATTAAGGAAGGATGGTGCTCTCATACACTTGAGGCCCCAGCTTTTTCGCATCTTGTCGATGCTGCTCGACAAGCCAGGAGAGATTGTCACTCGAGAGGAGATACGGCAGAGGCTTTGGGCTCCGGGGACATTCGTGGATTTTGAGCACAACCTGAACAGCGCGATCAAGAAGCTCCGTACGGCGCTCGGCGACTCGGGACAGACCCCTCGATACATCGAGACCATTCCCCGCGTCGGTTACCGCTTCATTGCCCCAGTCGAGACAGCCGGAGTGCAAGAAGTGGAATAATGGATTCCGCAGACCTGTTGCAGCGGTCTTCCATCCAGCTATTGGAACCATTGCGTGGTAAGCGTAAACCGGAAACTTGCGGCGAATGTCCGGTAATCCGACTACACGTCCACTTCCAGACCAAGCGGAGGGCGATGCGAAATAAGCCGTAAAAACTATTCGTGCCTCAGCGCCACCATCGGATCGACGCGAGTCGCGCGACGCGCGGGGATGTAGTAGGCGGAGAGCGATGCTGCGGTAAGCACGAAAGCTGCGATGGCGTAGGTGGCCCAATCAAACACCTTAAGCGTGCGCACCAGATGCCAAAACACAAATGCCGCGGGCGCAGCTAGAAATAGACCGGCTGCGAGACCGATAGCAATTTCTCGGATTCCCGATGCCAGAATGGAACGGAGTATCCGGCTCTTCGTTGCACCCAGAGCCATACAAATGCCAAATTCACGCGTTCTCTGTGACACGGAGAACGCAACAGTCCCGTACACGCCCGACACCGCCAATAGGACGGTAAGAACGGCCATCAGCGAAATGATCTCTGCAAGCGGCTGCATTCGTGCGGCATCTTCTTCCCTGATCGAGTACAACGTCCGAGGCCAGACCCACTGCGCCTGATCCAAATCCCGAACTGTTTGCGAAATCGTCGCAACAAATGACCGTGGTTCCCCTTCGAATCGAACGAGCAGTGAACCTGTGAATGCTCTGGGACCCTGCGGCAAGTAGAGCCGCGCCTCATTGGGATTATCGAAGTTGCTCGATTTCACGTCACGCGCCATTCCCACAACGAGCACGTGCGTATTGTCGGGCAGAACTAGAACCTGGCCCAGCGGATCTTGCCCCTTCCAAAAATCTGCGGCGAGGGTTCGCGACACGATCGCTACAGTTGCGGGCGAGCTGCCTGCGGTATCCGAATCGTTGAAGGCGCGTCCGCGCAAAATGCGAATTCCCATGGTTGAGAAGAAATCGGTGGAAACTTGCTCGACCACAGCGTGCTGTCCTTGACCTTGGGACTGGCTCGGAACGCGGATTTCCTCCGACGAAGGTTCAGTGAACGGAGGCGTATCTGTATAGCTGGCTGATCGAACTCCCGGAATCTCAAGGACACCCTCTCGGACGGCGCGGTAGAAATCGGCCGCAGATTCGCGTGTGTACTTAGATGAGGAAGTGCTCACCGGGACTACAAACACGTGCCGCGTCTCAAACCCCGGATCATCAGCTGTGACGGAATGCTGGATTCGTGCAAACATCACGCCTGCCGCAACGAGAACAAAACTCATGGCCATCTGCGCGATGATGAGAGCGCTCCGCATGCGCGAGCGTGTTGGCGTACCTTCCCGGCCTTTCAGGCTCGTCGCCAAGTCGAATTTCAGGGATTCGCGCGCAGGAGCAAGCCCGGCGATCAATCCCGCCAGCAGCGCTATTCCAGCCAAGTACGCGAACACTCGCCAATCTGGGGCCAGATCTTGGTAACTGCTGTTTCGGAGGAAGAAGCTCCAAAGAATTCCGGGAAGCTGGCGGGCGAGATAAATGCCCACAACTCCGGCCACCGCAGCGATGACCATGCCCTCGGTCCCCAACATGCGCAACAATCGGCGTCGATCCGCACCCAGCGAAACTCGAATCGCAATCTCGCCTCGACGTTCCGCTGCGCGCGACAACATCAGCATCGTTACGTTGGTGCAGGCCACCGGCAGAATCAGCACCATTGGGCCCATAACCAGCGGAATGATTATGAGGCCAAGCGATCGTGCGCCTGGTTCTTGAATCATCGAGCCATTCGTCACTTGAAGCTCGGTTTTTCTACCCGAGATCAGGCGATCCTGCTGGTTCTCGATGGTTTGCAGTTCCGCTTGCGCGCCTGCCCGCGAATAGCCCGGTGCCAGCCGTGCCAGAACTCTGAGCCATGGATAATCCGGGTGCTTGAACGCGTCGTATCCACCCCAAAACTCGGCTTGCCTCGTGTAAGGAACCCAGGCATCGCCTCTCATCCAAACCGGTCCGCGAACATGAATGACTCCAACTACGACGTAAGGGTTATGATTGATGCGAATGCTTCTGCCAATCATCTGTGGGTCGGCTCCGTACTTGGTTCGCCACAAACCATCGCTGATCTCGGCCACGCTTGCTGAGCCCGAATTCGCGCATTCCTCTGGCAGAAATAGTCTGCCCATTACTGGTGGTCCCCAACCGAGCGTGTGGAAAAAGTTGCAGGTTATCAGCCACACATGCGCGTTCGTCGAATCATCATCCCATTGCGCGACACCGGAATGGGTGAACGCCGCCACTTCTCGCAACGACTTTGCTCGGGCGGAGATGGCTTCGTAATCCTTCAGCGTAAACCCGTCAAATTCCTTTTCTGTATCAAACCAACCTGAGTATCTGGGGATGACCTGGACGAAGCTGGCCGGATCTTTTTCTATGGGCGGACGAAGCCAACTTGTATCGACAAGGTCGAATACAGCGGCATTCAACCCGATGCCCGCCGCAAGTGCCAGCACCACGACAAACGAAAGAAACGGTGCACGGGCAATGCCACGCACCGCGTAACGGAGATCCTGCCAGAATATACCCATAGGACTATTCACCCTGACCTGAGGCTGAGCAAGCTGCCTGCCGATTCTACCAGTGGCAACTTTCGGCAATTGTGCGGGTTACGGCAGTGATACGCCACGAATGGCGAGACCAATTGCCCACTCGTGGGACGCGATGTCGCAAACCGACCACTCGCTCAGGAGTAAGCGCGTCATCCAAACGCCTGGTAAACGCTGCCAGCTCAACCGGTCGATGCAACACCGTCTATTCAGTTGATCCGACGAGACTTCCTATAGGGAATCGATCTGTAAGGCTGTGCTCAATCAGAACCTAAGCAGGGCAGTGTTTTGTCTGCATCAACGCCCCTCACCGAATTAGGCTTCCTGGAGCCCTGCAAGTGGACTTTGAGCTGGTGTTGCGTCGACCTATTGAGACCGCCCGGATAATCGGACAACTGTCCCGTGCGTGGGCGGCAGCCGCGAAGGATTCTCTTCATCGCGTTCTCGTTGCTCGATTCGCTTGCCGCGGACGGTCAACTTAACCAGCCCCAAATCGTCACTTTCCGGGAGCGCGTGGCAGGCCTTCGCCGCCACCGCCTCGATCAGACGAACCCTCTGGGCCTGTATGTTGCTGGAAACGCTTGATATAAGGGCCTGATTAACCCTGCATTGAGGCTGGCACTCGCTTTGCATCTATTCCAGTGTACCCCGCCAGAGAGTACACACAAAAAGAGAGAGATTTTAGAGCGATCCTCCAGGAGACAATAATGAGCAAAAGAGAAAAGGGCTTTTCGCTAATCGAGTTGCTGATCGTCGTTGCCATCATTTTGATCATCGCGGCCATCGCAATTCCGAACCTGCTTCGTTCCCGCATGGCGGCCAACGAAGCGTCCGCAGTGGGCTCGATTCGTACCGTGAACACCGCGGAAGTGACGTACAACTCAACATACAACGATGGGTTTGCAAACACGCTGCCTTTGATTGGCGGCGCGGCCGGTGTCGCGGCGACCTGCAACAACGCCGAAATCATCGACCCAGTGCTGTCTGCAGCCAACCCGTCGATCAAGAGTGGATACAACTTCAACGTTGGTCCTGGAACGGTGGCAGTTGCGGCAGCTCCGGCAGGTTGCGCCAACCCGGGCTTCGTGGACGGCTATACGATAGTCGGATGGCCAGTCAACGTGGGCACCACAGGACAGCGCAGCTTCTGCTCGGATGGGTCTGGCGTCATTCAGTCGCTTTCGACTGGTGTTCGGCCGGCTCCGGCTCCTCCGCTGTGCCCAGCCGGTATGACCCCGCTTAGCCAGTAATTGGAACGACGTTTCGAAAGGGGAGGCTTCGTGGCCTCCCCTTTTTGTTTTTCTCTCCCCTTGCAGATTCATTCCGCTCACTACCGTTAATCGGCGCTGGCAGGAGCGGCCAACTCCTGTGTAGGCGGATAACCGTACATTTGCTCTGCTGAGAGAGCGACTTTCCGGTTTCCGCCTTATCAGGAGTTGGCCAGAGGGCGGAATAATTATGATCGATCTTAAACGCTCGCTTGGGGGCACCCTGCACCCTGGGTCTCTGGTGCTTCCAGTGGTGACTTGGCTACAATTCAATCCCACATGGCGGACAGGTCGTACGCAAGCGCGCTTCTCTTGGCTCAAACCGTGGTTTCTTTCTCTCGCTCGGACCTGCGCTGGGAGCTTGCCAACATTGCGGCCGCCGTCGCATTTCTGTCTGTCGCTTTCGCCGCAATCGCTCTTTTCTGCTTTCGACGCAAGTCGCGCGACCTGACACTAATTTACTTCGGCCTGGGGTGTGTTCTCTATGTTGTCAGGCTGCTGGCGAGTCGCCCATCCTTTCGCTCCCTCTTCTACGAGCCGGAAGTGTTTTGGAGCTACGTCGGATGGGTCATCACGTGCACGATTATTCTTCCCCTCGGCCTCTTCCTGTACCAAGTCGCTGACGAATACTTCCGGAACTTCCTCCGCTGGCTTCTGGCTGCACAAACGGTGTTCGCGGTTTTCGGAATCCTCGCCGCCGCGCTTGGGGTGAGTCTAGCTAAGCTCTCGTTCGCGAACAGCATCGAGGTACTCGGCACAGTCGCGGCCACTGCGCTATTCCTAGTCTCCAGCAAATGGCGCCCGGGCCCAAGCAAACGATTAACCCATGAAATTCGTGTCTTCATCTCTGGTTTTCTCGTTCTACTTCTGTTCATCGTGAATGAAAATCTGAGGGGTCTTAGAATCCTGCCTGGGCAAAACGTAGAGTTTCTTGGTTTCCTGGTTTTCGTCGCGTGTCTCGGATACGTCTCCGCGTACCGGACATTCGCGAACGAAGAACGACTCCTCGCGATCAACAAGGAATTGGAAATCGCCCGTGGGATTCAGGCCTCCACGCTTCCGCAAAGCGTTCCCACTTTCAGGGGACTCGAAATAGCTGCGCGGTACGTCCCCATGAGCGCCGTCGCCGGCGATTTCTACGATTTCCTGAGCGTCGATGAAAAACACGTCGGCATTCTGGTCGCCGACGTCACCGGACACGGCGTGCCCGCCGCGCTGATCGCCTCCATGCTCAAAGTCGCATTTGCGGGGCAGGCGGCGCACGCCCACGATCCGGCGCGCGTTCTCACCGGCTTGAATCGCGCTCTCTGCGGCAAGTTCGAAGAGCATTTCGTAACCGCCGCTTATCTTTTTGCGGATTTGGAGAAAAGCCTGTTGCACTACTCCTCTGCAGGCCACCCGGCGCTGATGCTGACATCACGCGCCGCAGGCGAGGTGCGAGAAATCGAAGAGAACGGCCTGATGCTGGGCATGTTTCCCGAAGCAGCTTACTCCTCTGTGGAAATCCGCGTGAGTCCTGGAGATCGCTGTCTGCTCTACACGGATGGCGTCTTCGAAGCCAAGAACGCGGCGCAGGAAGAATTCGGCAAGTCACGCTGCAAAGAATTCCTGGAATCGCACCGCGATATCCCTGCCACTCGTTTCGCTAACGAGCTCCTCGACAACATCGCCAGTTTTTCCGGCCACGACACCGCCCGCGCGCAAGATGACGACATTACTCTCCTTGTCCTCGACTTTCAGTAAGACTCTGCGTGCTCTCGAAGAATTTAATTCGGGAGACACCCGAAGATTTAACCCTGGAAGCAAACACTCCTGGGTAGCCGAGCACTTGACGGGTAAGCCGAACTTACCAGGAATTAGCCTGTCGCTGCCCAGCCGATTGCCTTGTGGGCAAGCTCTGTCGTCATCGAGTTGGGGCCTAACCGGACAGGTACATCCTGCGCAGAAAACATGCGATTTCAGCACGTCAGTAAGTCTTATGCGTCCTGCCTTGTGAATCTATAGCTTAGGCCCGTGCATTCCAGAACGGTTTTGCCCCAGTTTCCAAAAAGACGGGCTTATCATTCCAGGGGTGGTTATCTCTAGTCCAGCGGGGCCGAAATGAGTGAAGCCATCGAACGGTAGCCCGATGCCACCAGAGGGAATTCGTCGAAGCGGCCGCATTCCCAGAGAGATCGCTATTCTTATTCCTGCGACCTGATCTCCGTGAATTCTCGCATTCGGCACCAATTGGACGTGCAGTTGGATAACCGTACATTTGCTCTGCTGAGAGGGCAACTTTCCGGTTTCGGCGTTTACCAGTCACTGGCCTGTTAGTCATGTCTGGACCTCGGATTGAGATAGCAATTCTTGCCAGTGTCGGACACCCTACAGACAGCAGGATCCAGTTTCGTGCTATTGTGCATATGGTTTCTTCCGCCATGCGACGTGTATCCACCAGGATCGCTCGCTCCCCGCAAAAAGCAACTTCCATGACCACTGCCTTCGATGTGAAACTGTTTCTCGACTCAACCGGTCTGGGGAGAAAGGTCGGCAAGTTTCAAAGAAAAGAAACGGTCTTCGCGCAAGGCGACCCTGCAAAGAATGTCATGTACATTCAGGAAGGCGGCGTGAAGCTTACCGTGGTGAATGATGCCGGCAAAGAAGCCGTTGTGGCAATTCTGGGACCGGGTGATTTTTTTGGGGAAGGGTGTCTTGCGGGCCAGTCTGTTTGCATAGCGACCGCGACCGCAATTGCGCCTACGACCGTACTCGTCATCGAGAAAAAAGAGATGATTCGCGTGCTCCACCGGGAACACGAGTTCTCCGACCGCTTCATCGCTTACATGCTCGCGCGAAACATACGAGTCGAGGCGGACTTGGTCGATCAGCTGTTCAACTCCAGCGAGAAACGGCTGGCGCGCACTCTGCTGCTGCTCGCGCGCTATGGTGCACCGGGCGATCTTCAACAGGTGCTTCCCAAAGTATCGCAAGAGATGCTGGCGGACATGATCGGTACGACGCGCTCGCGCGTCAACTTTTTCATGAACAAATTCAGGAAGCTGGGCTTCATCAAATACAACGGCGAGATCCACGTCGATAATTCCCTCCTGAGTGTTGTTCTGCACGACTAAGTTAACTGTCGCGCGATACGGAAAGACACCGCCCCTTCCGAAAAGGATGTAGTCAATATCGACAGTGTTCAAAATTGAGCGGTTTCGCGGCTGAGTGTTGTCGCATTCTGTTCGAATGAAGAAGAAAGAGCTAAGTAGTCGGCGCTGATTCTCGCCGCCATTTCCCATTTCAACGATGGCGGTACAGTGGAGGCAACAGTGGAAAAGACGAATTTGTACATTTGCAGCTACCGCAAGAGTGGCCCGGGGAACTTGATTGAAAGCGTTGTAATCGCGGGTTCGAATCCAAACGAGGCGCGGGAGCTTTCAACTGAAGTCTTGTCGAGGACGAGCGGCAATTGGACTTTCGAAAATGCAACTCCGATTCTTGCGTTCATCGTCCAAAACGAAGAGACCGGCAAAGTCGTTCCAATTGCAACCCACGGAAAGTCTGCGGCAGCAGCTGTGTAGCTGGGGCTGCCAACGTTTGGCAACTACGCCAAAACCTGAATCGGGGCCACGGATTTGGCCCCTTTTCATTTTGCAGCAGAACAACATTGCTTCTGATTAAGAACACTAACCGTTCCGCATCCGATTCGGGAGCAACAAAATGCGTCAAATCCTTCCGCCTGCCATGCAAGCGGGATTGACTGACCAATGGAGGACGAACATGGCGCAACCAGGAATAGCGCGGATTACCTGTAGTCAATGCAACGCTTCGTACGATACGGAAAACGGGCTGCGCGAGCACATGAAGACGGCTCATCGCGAAGGCACCTCGGAACAAGGCGGTTCCCTTCGTGATCGTACAGAACAAGACAGTGCAAGTTTTCAACCGGCCAAAAGATCAGGAGACGTCTGATCGTGAAGGCGGCTAAGGGCAGGGCGGAGGCTAACTCCTGTGTAGTCGGGCGGTCTCAATGGGTCGACGCAACACTCAGCTCAAGCCCGCCTTTGCATTGAAAACAAAAGCTAAAAACGCTGGTTAGGTTAGATCAGCATGAGCGTTGCCCTGGCTAGGTTTCGACTGAGGACAGCCAAACACATCCGTTCTTCAGGGGAAGTAATGGTAGCTCAACTGATTAGTGGTGTTGCATCGACCGTCTGAACTGGCACGACTAACCAGGCACTGGAACGGTTGAGCCCAAGCAAACAAGGAATCCGGATTGGAAAGTGGCCGCCGCGCACCGAATCTTACTTTTTCTTTCGCGCGTCTTGATTCATCAGCGCCTGGTAATCTGGCCGCTTCCGTAGGGAATCCAACTCTGGATCTGTTTCAATGCTGGTGGTCGTCAGGCCCCGCTTTAAGCCTGTCCTTAGGTCTGCGATGGCATCCTCAGGTCGATTGCTGAGAGCATGAACCTCCGCCGACGTAAGGATCAGATCAACGGAAGATGGGTCCAACATATGCGCGCGCTGCACAAACTCCATGGCCTGGGCCGCATCGCCCTTCTTCGCGAAATACAACGCCATGCTGCCCATCGTAGTGGCACTCCTGGGGTTAACTTGCAGGGCCTTGAAGGCGAGGGCAATGGCCCTGTCATAGGTTGCATTGGCCCGGTCCATTTGCCCGACCGCGCGGTAGCCGTCGGCTAGGTTGCCCATCATGGTCTCGTCATTGGGATTCAGTTCTACTGCCTTCTCGAATTGTTTCACCGCATCCCCGTAGCTACGCAGGTAGAAATAGGACGTGCCCAGATTGGAGATCACCGCTGGCTGTGGATCGAGTTTCATCGCGGTTTCCAGTGGCTCGATACTGTCCTGATAGCGCCCCATCGACATGTCAGTTACGCCAAGGTTGGCGAAGCCGATCTGATTTTGTGGCTCCATTCGCGTTACCTGCTCGAAGCACTTCAGCGCCTTGTCATATTTCCCGGTCTGTCGATACCCGTTGCCCAGCGCATTTAGGTTCGCCCAGTAATAAGGGTTGAGTTCAACCGCCTTCTCCAGTGCTCGAATGCCCTGCTCATTCTGCCCCACGTCCAGATACGCGTTGCCGAGCCTGCGATACGCTTCATCCGAATTAGGCGCAAGTTCTTGAGCGCGCTTCAGCTCCGTGATGGCCTGCGCCGTTTGTCCGGTCATCGCATAAACGCTGCCCAGTACAAAATGGGCCTCGGGCAACCTGTCATCCAGAGCCTGCGCCTGCTTGGCCGCATTTAAGGCCTTGTCCGTCCAGAAGCTGTCCTTGTTCTCGTCATACATTCGCAAACTGGCGTCCGCCAGTCCCGTATAAGCCCTCGCAAACTTCGGATCCTCACGCAGTGCTGCGTTGAAATAGTCGATCGCCGACTGAATGCTTTGGGGATTCAATTGGCCATGCAACGCGTTGTGGCCCCTGAGATACGAGTCGTAGGCATCCACGTTATCCGTTGGATGGGCCGTCCCGGCGGCAATGGCACCAGCCGAGACGTTTGTTTCCAAAGTTTCCGCCAGCTTTAGGTAGATTTTATCTTCGATTGTCAGCAAATCTGCCGGAATGCACGAAAACTCTTCGTTCCACACCACCTTATTTTCTGTCACGTTGTCCAATTTCACGGTGATACGCAGCTGATCGGCAGAGCCTTGCACCATGCCCGTCACCAGCATATTGACTCCAAGCTCCTTCGCGATTTGCGGCAACGTCGCATTCGCATCCATTGCCCCGGAATCGTCGGAGGAAGCGACGTGCACTTCCTTCAGCTGGAACAACTTCGCCGAAAGAGCTTCCCGCAATCCTTCCGCCACATATCCTATTTTTGTCGCATCTCCGATCACGCGGAATGGAAGGATCGCAACGTACTTTCCCTGGCTCAACGGCGGCAGACCCTTCACCGCTTCAACATTCGCCATTTCCGTTCCCGCCGCCGGTTTGATCACCAGATGCCTCGATGTCGGAATCGCAAAAAACAATCCGGCCAGCAATACGACGATACCTCCACTTATCGCAACCAAGCGCCCCCCTGACACGCTCCATTTGGCAACGGTGCGCCCCGCGTTTCCAGCTGGTCCAGATTCAGTGTCGCGTTTCAATCGCTGCAAGTCGGTACGGATGTCCGCAGCGCTTTGGTAGCGCAGCCTTCGGTCCTTTTCGAGCGCCTTGCCAACGATTTCGTCCAGCTTTGGTGGGAGTCCTCGATTAACCTGCGAAGCCGGGACGGGTGTCCGGTTTAGAATTCCATCGTGGATGACCGCAGCCGTGTTGCCGGGAAATGCCATCCGGCCCGTCGCCATCTCGTAGAGAACTGCGCCAAACGAGAACAAGTCCGTGCGTGCATCCAATTCTTCGCCGCGTGCCTGCTCCGGCGACATGTAAGCCACCGTTCCCATCATCGTGCCCGGACTGGTCAAGAGTTCCCCTGATGTGAGGGTTGGCATCTCGGAAACACCGGCGTTCGTGCTGGCAGGGACAACTTTCGCCAAACCGAAATCGAGGACTTTGGCATTGCCCAGTTTGGTCACGAAAAGATTCGCTGGCTTGATGTCTCGATGGATGATGCCCTGGGCATGTGCTGCCCGGAGCGCTTCGGCAATTTGAATCGCTAGTTCTAGCATGTCGTCGAACGGAAGCGGATTTCCAGAAATGCGGTGCTTCAGGGTCTCGCCGTCGAGGAACTCCATTGCAATAAATTGTTGGCCGTCCTGCTCCCCGATGTCGTAAATGGTGCAGATGTTCGAGTGATTCAATGCGGATGCTGCCTGCGCTTCGCGCTGAAAGCGTTCCAGAGCAGCGGAGTCGTGGAGCATATCGCCAGGCAGAAATTTCAAACCCACCGCACGGTGAAGCCGTGTGTCCTCTGCCTTGTACACAACGCCCATGCCCCCGCCACCGAGCCTTTCAAGGATGCGGTAGTGCGAAATGGTTTGGCCAATCATGGGCAAGCAGTGGCGGAATCTTAGGTTGGACCATCCAGCAAGTCAACGAAGACAGACTGCTTACGTGCCAGCTTTGGTGCAAGATGGGAAATTCAGAGACGCAGCATGCCTGAGCTGTTCTCCATCTCAGCAGAGCAAATGTACGGTTATCCGACTACACAGGAGTTACGCCATCGGTGCGGCGGCGTCTGAGCAAACGCTCTGGCTGTTGTGGCGCGGGCTGAACGACGTTAAGGCGTCGAATCGACAAGAAGGTATGAAAAGCGAGACAAGAAGCATCCTTGAGAATCTGATTCTTGCCGCGCGGCGACGGCAGGAAGCGCAGCGTCGTGCTCGCCACTTACTTTCTGAGATCCGCGAACCAAGCGTCCAATACTGACACGCTGCTAGGCTCGACGGAAGTGAAGACGATTCCCATCCCCGAGTTTGGCCGCGAATAGGCTACTTTGCCTTGCGCGACGAAGTTCACGCCGCCGCGCGTGATTCTCAGGCTGACCTTTGTGTTTTCCGGGAACGGTGTTGCTGTTTCCACAGAGCATCCGAAAACGCTCAAATCTTTGGTGCTGGCCACAAAGTGGTTCTCGGTCTGTATGTCAGCGACCTCGATGCTGGCCACGAACGAACGTCGCAGCGCGCGATGGCGTTCAAATTGAATAGGGGGACGACCTCAGCGCAATCAGATTCTATTCCCAGGCTACTTTCAGCGCAAATTCCCCCGATGTCACCACCCTGGGAGTGTCGGTTGGTTTGTCGTTTACCCCACAGACATTAATCCCCCTTCGCAGTTAGAAACGACACGCAGGTTCACTCGCGGGCTCCTTTCCGCAATGGGTATTGCTTTCTGTGTGGTTCTTGCCCGAGAGCTGGCAAGACTGGGTGTT